>JGI24709J26583_10000022_pt1 | contig 93226 bp, 86 predicted proteins | sample BioPla2DNA1_FD_26583 | JGI IMG/M metagenome (IMG submission 26583) | reverse complement strand
TATTCTCATCCTTGAGCGGTTTATTTTCATTCTCTTTCGGTTTATTCTCATCCTTGAGCGGTTTATTTTCATCCTCTAATTTCTTATTCTCTTCAGTTTTGTCTTCTTTCTTAATACTGTTTTCATCTTCTACAGCAAAAGCCATTCTATTAACTGGAATAAACAATAAAGCAAATAATAATACCCATACAACTACTCTCTTTTCCATTTTAGATACTCCTGAAACCTATAGTCCCATAATAAATGTATGCATGGACTATATTAGTTTATTCAGGCTTATTCTATTTTTTAGAGTAAAATTGTTATTGAACTTTCCCTAGAATCAAGGGATTCCTTGGAACAGGAGTTTTACTTATACTGATCGCTGTTTTCAGAACATATAGTGCTTCCATAACACGCTCATTATCAGATGTATGCAAAATTGCAAGTGTTTGTCCAGCTTCAACCTTATCACCGGGTTTTTTGCACAATACAATTCCTGCTGAAGGATCTATAACATCATCCTTATTTTTTCGCCCAGCACCTAAAATCAGCGATGCAATACCCAGTTTTTCTGCATGCATTTTTTCTATATACCCACTCATATCAGACTTCCATTCGACTTTAACAGATGCTTGGGGTAGTCTGGTAGTATCTTCTATAGCTTTTGGATCGCCACCCTGTCTTTCCACCATTTGAATTAACTTATTTAGGGCAGTGCGATTATCAATTGCATCTATTACTTGTTTGCGGCAAGCTTCTATATCACATTTGCCTGCTAAGAAAAGCATATTTGCTGCCAACTCAATACAAACCTCTCTTAGATCATCTCCACCCTTCCCTTTTAGCACCTCAACGGCTTCACTAACCTCTAACGCATTTCCTATATTATTTCCCAAAGGTCTGTCCATATCAGTTAAAATCGCAATGGTCTTCTTTCCTGCACCATGGCCTATGTCTACCATAGTCCGCGCAAGTTTCCTTGCATCCTCGAATGACTTCATAAATGCTCCGCTGCCAATTTTGACATCAAGAACTATTGCATCTGATCCAGAAGCAAGTTTTTTGCTCATTATGCTAGCGGCAATTAAAGAAACATCTTCCACCGTACCAGTTACATCCCTTAACGCATATAACTTTTTGTCAGCTGGTGCAAGATTTCCTGTCTGACCTGCTACTGCAATTCCAATTTCTTTTACATTTGCGATGAACTCAGTTGGAGAAAGGCTTGTACGAAAACCCGGTATCGATTCCAACTTGTCGATTGTTCCACCAGTATGCCCTAAACCTCTTCCTGACATCTTAGCTACAGGAACGCCACAAGATGCAACAATAGGTGCGATTACAAGAGTGGTTTTGTCCCCAACTCCACCTGTACTATGTTTATCAACCTTTATCCCAGGTATGCAAGAAAGGTCAACAACATCGCCCGAATGTAGCATTGCTTCTGTCAGCCATAGGGTTTCTTCGGCATCCATTCCTTTGAAATATGTCGCCATTAGAAAAGCTGAAGCCTGGTAGTCAGGAATCCCACCATTTGTATAGCCATCTATAAAGTACTTAATTTCCTCTTTAGTAAGCTTTTCGCCATTACGTTTTTTAACAATTATATCCAATGCGAACATGATACCTATGCTCCTTTCGTTAAGTATTTAGCGTTGTAAAATGCTCAAAAAGCTCTCTCCCGGTAAATCATTCTCTACACCAAAATACTCTGCTATTGTTTTAGCAATATCGGAAAAGCTCTCTCGAATATGAAGATTTACACCCGTCTTGATCTTTTTACCCGTTACAAGGAGGGGAACATACTCACGCGAATGATCGGTGCTACTCGTTGTGGGATCACATCCATGATCTGCGGTAATCAATAGAATATCATCATCTTTAAGTTGCGCTATTATTTCAGGAAGTCTGTTATCAAACTCAATTAATGCTTTTGCATATCCCTCTACATTATTTCTATGTCCGAAATGCATATCGAAATCCACAAGGTTAGTAAACAACATGCCTTCGTATTCTTCCTTAATCCATTCGATGGTTTTATCTATTCCATCAGAGTTTCCTTGTGTATGCACTGATTTTGTTATACCTGAGTTGTTAAAGATATCTTCAATCTTTCCGACAGCACGAACCTCAAACCCATTTTCTTTTAGAAAATTAAGAATTGTTTTCCTTGTTGGGTTTATGGAGAAGTCTTTCCTTCGCTCTGTACGCACATAATTTTCCGATTGGCCTATGAAAGGTCTTGCAATAACTCTACCAACTCCATAGTCACCTGTTAGCATTTCGCGTGCAATTGTACAAATCTCGTACTGTTCTTCTATTGGAATCACATCTTCATGAGCTGCAATTTGAAACACGCTGTCAGCTGAGGTGTACACAATAGGAAAACCTGTTTTTACATGTTCATCACCCAACTCCTGAATTATGACCGTTCCCGAAGCAGGTTTATTTCCAAGAGTTTTTCTTGCAATCCGTCTTTCAAATTCTTTTATTAACTCATCGGGAAAGCCTTCTGGGAAAACCGGAAAGGGTTTATCTAATATAATCCCCGCTATCTCCCAGTGTCCAGTGGTAGTATCCTTCCCCACCGACTTCTCAGCCATTTTGCCATAGGAGCCAATCAGCTTTTGAGTCTGAAAATTCGTTGTGGTGCGATATGTTTCTTTAAATCCATCTATATTAGCAAGCCCAAGCTTCTCAAGATTAGGCAGTGCAAAGTCTTCTATACTTTGAGAAATATGCCCCAATGTATTACTGCCCTCATCCCCATAATCCTTGCTGTCAGGCATTTCACCAATACCAACACTATCTAATACTATAACAATGAATTTTTTCATGCCTTTATCCCTCCCATTGTATGTAGATTCTACAATGCTATTTATATCTTATCATTTTTTTGGTAAAATAAACACTAAGTATGGCTTTTGCAATGAATACTATGAACAAAAAGCTGTGTAATATGTGTTGACAAACTTACATGCATAAACCACAACATATTTCACAGCTCAATATTTAACATTGCAAAATGCCACACAAGGCTTTTGCAATGAATACTATGAACAAAAAAGCTGTGTAATATGTGTTGACAAACTTACATGCATAAACCACAACATATTTCACAGCTCAATATTTAACATTGCAAAATGCCACACAAGGCTTTTGCAATCAATCCTACTAACAAAAAAGCTTTCGCGTAGATGATGAGGACTTTGAACATGCATAAATGGTTAATAATTGCACCTATACTTCTTCTATTAATTGCTTTATATATGATTATTCAAGCTGCCGTTTACAAGACAAGATACTATAACCTTGAATATGGTATGGGGCTGCGCATTTTACACCTTACAGATATTCATATTAATCTTTTGAATATTTCTTCTGCTCGAATGAGAAAGACCATATTATCGGTAAATCCTGATTTCATCCTCATAGGCGGCGATATTATTGATAGACCTAAGGATTTAGATAAGTTCGCTAAATGGTTTAAAGAAATTGACATTAAACTACCTGTTTTCGCTGTCTTTGGTAATCATGAACACACTGCATTTAAAAAATATCCTCATCTAAAAAAGCAGTTTATTAACACAATGAAGGAGTTAGACATTAGGCTTCTAACAAATGAAGTTATTTTTTTACAAGGGAAACAAGATAACGACAGTGATAGATCTAATAAAATTGCATTGATTGGTATTGATGATATTAAAACAGGGGCTGCTGTCAGTTATAATATTTTCAATGGATTAAAAAACAAATGTAACTGTATAGTTGCATTCTCTCATAACCCTGATATTTCGCTACATATCCCCGAAAGTAGTGTGGATTTGCTCCTGCTTGGTCATTTCCATGGTGGTCAGATATGGATGCCTTTTAAGCTTGAATATTTGCTGTTTCGAAGAGATCGGCTATGCCAAATGGGACATATCAGTGGATTTTCAACGATACGTAAAAATTTGATATATATAAACCGTGGACTTGGAACGGTTATTGTTCCGTTCCGATTTTTATCCATCCCTGAGGTAACAGTAATAGACATTTAGTATTGTCTCAGACTGGGACAGATCTGGCATTTCCAGTATTAGATGTTTAGTCGCACATGCCCCGGATACCCACAGTCTGTGGAGGATCCTGCATTTTCAATATTATATGCTTAGGTTACACTGAGTAATATATCGTGTTTACGCGTGAAGGCACTTTGAAAATATTCATTCTTTTCTATATTCTGTTTACAATACTCTTTATGGCTTTTATAGTTAATTCTATTTCTGTTTCATCATTAAAATACCCAGGGCTTATCCTAACTAAACCCCTGTCTGCAGTTCCTAAAGACTGATGTGCCAATGGGGCACAATGAAAACCCGCTCTTGTGCAAATTCCAAATTTTCTATCAAGCAAATAACCTACTTCAGTTGAATCTAAATCCTGTATTGACATAGCAAAAATACCCGAGTTTTGCTCAGGTGGCGGTGAATAAATACTTATGTCACTCACTTTACCAAGCCCGTTAAAAAGTATTTCTATTAAATGTTGCTTTTTAAGCTGTATGTTAGAAATACCAATATCCCGAATAAAGGATACTCCTTTTCCAAGCCCCATAATTCCGGGCACATTAAGTGTACCACTTTCTAAAATATCAGGGAAAATTTCAGGCTGAAAAAGACTGTCTGAAAAACTACCTGTACCTCCTTGAATAAAGGGTTTTATATCTATCCCATCCCTTACATATAATCCAGCTATACCTTGCGGACCTAGTAGCCCTTTATGCCCGGGAAAAGCCAGTAAGTCAATATTCATGCTTTCAACATCTATGGGAATAACCCCAGCTCCTTGGGCTGCATCCACTAAATAAGTTATACTATGTGTTTTGCATAGTTTCCCAGCCTCCGCAACTGGCATAATTACACCTGTAACATTTGAAGAAAGGGTCATACAAAAAAGATCTATGCCTTTTTTTAGCGTTTTTCTAAGGCTCTGAACTGTAATCCTGCCTAATTTGTCGGGTTGGATAACCACTAAATCAATAATCCCTTTATTTTGTAGAGTATTTAACGGGCGAAGTACCGAATTGTGCTCCATAGCTGTTGTAGCAACCTTCATGCCATTTCTTACAACACCATAAATAGCTGCATTTAATGCATATGTCGTATTTGGCATATAGACAATCCTCATTGGATCATTGATGTTAAAAAACTCTGCTAAAACCTCTCTAGTATGGAAAACAGCATCATCAGCTTGACGTGCCATACTATGGGCAGATCTACCCGGATTTGCACATCCTCTTTTTATTACATCGGACATAACCTGAATTACCGATTGCGGTTTTGGCCATGAAGTTGCTGCATTATCCAAATAAATCATTCACCCACTCCTCGTATAATGGTCTCATTTCATACTCAATTTGATTTGAATACTTTATTATATGACAGCGTCTACTTTAAATGACCAATTACGCGACAGGAGTCTTATGAGCGTGAGAAGTGCAACATAAATAAGACAATATATCTATGACATGGCAAAGACAGTAAAGTTGCTGCGAGAAACTGAAATGGTGTAAAATTCAGATAACGCTTCTANAATCCAANAATTTCATAGTGGAAATTTATGATATGGTTTTAAGATATTCTCGTACCTTTTTCATATCAAGGAACATTTCTTCTTTCTTTTTTGGATCTCTTAATAATGCAGCAGGATGATATGTAGGCATAATCCTAAAAAAACCCGGTCTATCCACCCAATTGCCTCTTACTTGAGTAATACGGGCATCTTGGCTAACTAAATACTTCAATGCAGTAGCACCAAGACAGACTATTATTTTTGGTTTTATATATTTCACCTGGCATCTTAACCAGGGCAGACATGCTTTAGCTTCTTCCAATGACGGCGCCCTGTTATTTGGGGGACGGCACTTTACTATGTTGCATATGTAGTAATCCTCAGGATTAAACATCAATGCCGTAAGCAAATGATCCAGAAGCTTTCCTGCTCTCCCCACAAATGCTTGACCTGTAAGATCCTCCTGCTCACCCGGTCCTTCACCCACAAGCATTACGGGTGCGTTAAGATTTGCACCTCGTCCAATAACAACATTTGTTCTGGTTTTTGCCAAGTCACAATTTGTACAATTTCGACAAGCATTTATAAAACTATCATAGGAAACTTGTTTTTTCATTGTTTATTCCCTTGTTACTTTTTTTCTCTATTGATCCTAACACAAAAGTAGCGTATTGAAAAGAATAACAGAACTCAAAAATGCCCCCTTTGGTGGGGGGCAGAGGAAACTTAACTATTCCACGAAATTTTTGCTAAAGAGCTAATAATATGCACAAACTTATTGGTGGTATTTTTCAGTCCATTCTTGGAATGAGAGGTTTTCAACACCCCTACCTTTTTTAATATCTTGGTAGGACTGATATCCCCTGTTCATACTGGCAAAATGAGCGTCATGCTTTAATGGATCGATGATGCTGGTACTATAACTATGGCTAAAATTATTCATATTGCTGTTGTCCTCGCCAAAACTACTGTTTTTCGCAGGATCCAACATTATATTAGTTAAGCCCGATAAACTAGTGTCGCCATTTCTTAGTTTTTTACTCATATTAACCCTCTTTCCTGCGCGCATATATTATCAGAATATAGCGGTATAATAATAGTGCGTCTTAAATACTGTACAGCGAACATCGGTAGTTAAACTCTTAAATCGCAAAATGCCATACTTGCAATGTATAACGAAGTCAAAATGTTCTTTTATTATTAAGAACTTTTTGCTTCGTTACGTTTGTATTATACGCAGGTAGAGTTGGATCTATTCAGTAATAAAATGCGTTTTTGTTAATAAATAGAATCAAAATTATTTTTGTCTTTTTGTAAAAAAGCCAAATTTATACCATTGATAAACTCTTCATTCGTTTTTGTTTGAAATAGTCGGTTAATAATCATTTCAGTGACTTCTGCTGTCCCCATGCTACTCATAGCCTTACGAATAGCCCAGATTGAGTCCACTTCTTTTTGGCTTAACAACATTTCTTCTCTTCTTGTTCCGGAGCGATTTATATCAATGGCTGGGAATATTCGTTTTTCTGAAAGCTTTCTATCCAGATGAAGCTCCATATTACCCGTTCCCTTAAATTCTTCATATATAACATCATCCATACGGCTTCCTGTATCTATCAAAGCCGTTGCAATTATAGTAAGGCTTCCCCCAAATTCGATATTTCTGGCAGAACCAAAGAATCTTTTGGGTTTATGCAATGCTCCCGGATCCAAACCTCCTGACAAAGTTCTACCAGTTGGAGGAATGGTTAAGTTGTAAGCTCTTGCAAGTCGCGTTATACTGTCTAACAATATAACAACATCTTTTTTCTGTTCGACAAGCCTTTGACCTCTTTCAAGCACCATTTCAGCGACTTTTATGTGATGTTCGGGCAACTCATCAAATGTACTGTATATTACATCGCCTTTTATAGAGCGCTGCATATCAGTTACCTCTTCAGGTCGCTCATCAATAAGTAAAACTATTAATTCTATATCATCATATTTTTGTGTTATAGCATTGGCGATCTTTTTCAAAAGAATTGTCTTACCAGCTTTTGGTGGGGATACAATCAGACCTCTTTGACCCTTACCTATAGGCGCAATTAAGTCAATTAACCTAGTAGACATCTCCTTTGGTCCGGTTTCAAGAGTTATCCTTTGTTCAGGAAATATAGGTGTTAATTGATCAAATGGTCTACGATGCTGAGCAACTTCGGGAGAATCACCGTTGACAGATAGCACATATAGAAGGGCTTGAAACTTTTCTCCTTCTTTTTGTATTCTACCTTTTCCAACAATCTTATCACCAGTTTTTAAATTAAATCGTCTGATTTGTGATGGAGATACATAAATATCACGTGGCCCGGATAAATAATTATGGCCTCTTAAAAATCCATATCCATCTGGTAAAACTTCAAGAATTCCACTGACAGGTTCATCGCTTTCTAATCGGGATAAATCTCTATTATAATCAGATTTGTTGTGTTCTCTATTATTTTGTCCCCCTGGAGTACTCTGGTTATCATTATCTTGGGGTTTTTCTTGAGTACCTTTTTCTATAGTATCAGATTCGTCTTCCATTTTGTTCTCAGGCAACTGTTCTTTAGAATTATCGTCTTTCATGTCTTCTTTTTTTCGTGCCTTGGGTAATGGAACAACTTTTTCGGTCTTTTTATGTTCTGTTTTTGCAGGAGAATCAGAATCCACTGCCTCAGCCTGAGCATTACTCTCTTTTTCTTGTTGTGCGCCTTTTCGACCGCGTCTGACAGGCACTCGGACTTCTGGTGCTCTTCCAAATCTCTTTGTAGTATTTTGTGTCTCTTTCTTTTCTCCAGAAACCGCCTTTTCCTCTTTTGGCTCTTCTTTACTGTCTTCAGAAGCTACCTTTTCTTTCGAAGCTTCCTCTTTTTTATCTTCCGACACACTCTTATTGTCTTGGGTTGAAACTTTTTCTTCTTTTACTTCAACGGTTGTCTGAGCATCCTCTTTTTTATCTGTATCCTTGCTTTTCTTTGGACGACCAGGTTTTCTTTTAGCTGTAGTTTGCTCAAGTTGAACAGCTTCGGGATTATTCCCACCGACAGCAATAATTTTCTCTATTAATTCCTGCTTTCTATAACGGGTTATACTTTTAATACCCATTACTTTGGCAATATACCTTAAATCTTCCAGGTTCTTACCTTGCAGTTTTGTTATATCTTCCATGATACACCGCCTTATTTTGTTTTTCAAAATTGAAAATATATAATTGATTGGGTTTTNTTACCAATTCATTATCTACGACACGCATACATATTTATTATTTCAATACTTAATTTTACATAACCATACTAATTCTCTTAATAATAATAGATCATATTAAATTTTTTTATTTTTGTGAACATTAAAATATATTTCCCACAGACTATCTTATTACATAGCAAAACCGAGCATTAATAAATTGTCAATTCAAAGGTAAATCATATTTAATTTTGTTAATTATATATTGGGTAGTATCTATGATTAATGGAATATACGTAAAGTCCTAAATAATATTATATTGTGGACTGAAAACCAAAAAAGATACATACTGCTGAAATACTCTAAACATGTGTACTTGCTGTTTTTACTATAACAGTTAAAGTATGGCGTTGTCAATAGTTTTGTAATAAGTTTCCTTAATTTCCTTAAGTTCAGACACTTTTCTTTGTTAAACAATAACCAAATCCAAAGTGAATAATATACTCATTCTTCTCTTATGTCAAGCTCCAGACCTTTCTTTTTGACAAAGTTTAAGAATTTTTCTGGCATTTCGGGAGCCGCCTCTTGGATTTTGTCTTTATTATCGATTACAGTTACACTCATGTCTGTCCCTGTAGCTCTTTTTATAGAACCCTCTATGACTTCAATATTATCATGTCTTGTGAGAATGCGTTTATTATACTCATCACCTTCATCTAAAACTATGCCCACAGTATTTTCATCAACGCTTACAGCGGTAGCATTTAGAAGACTACTTAGAATTTTCATGCGACCAATACTTCTAAGATCATCTAAAACTTTATTCCATTCTGGGTACGTATTAGTCAAAACATGCTCATCTTGCTTACTGTTTTCCTTTATTTTATCATTTTTTTGATGGTTACCCACCTTAATTTTCACTTCTCGTTCATCTAATACCGGGGGCTCTATAGCTTTATCAATCCCTATGTTACTCTGCGAAGTATTAATTTCTACGTTATTTCTGTGAATTGTACCATTTATGAGGCCTTCTTCTATTTGGTGTATTCTCTCTTCTAATAGTGCAATCCTGTTCGTTAAGTTTTCTTCTTCACTATGCATATCTAACGAACATATGCGCAGGAATGATATTTCTATTAAAATTCGCTGACTTGTGCTCCATTTTATTGCAGGTTCCAAATCCGATAGCTCACGAATTATTGCAAGACCATAGGGCATAGAAATTCTTTTTGCAATTGCAGGTATGGCCTTTTTTTCTTCTTCTGTCATGCTGTATAAATTCTCAAGACTATTAGTGGTTTTAAAAACAAGAACATCACGAAGAAACTGAATTAATTTACGAATATATTGTCCAGGATCCTTTCCTTCTGAAAAAATTAGATCTATTTGTGATATTACTTCTTTACTTTGCCTACTAATTAGAAAATCCAGTGTATTTATTATGATTGTATTCGGAGCAACACCAATTATCCCTTGTACCAGCTCAAGATCAAGCTCATCATTCCCTGTGGAGATACACTGATCAAGAATACTAATACCATCCCTTAACGCTCCCTCTGCAAGAGAGGCAATAAAGTTTGCAGCTTCATTTGATAATGTCACGTCACATTCTTTTGCAATAGAAAGAAGCCTTTGTGCAATACCTTTATTTGTTATGCGTCTGAAATCAAATCTCTGGCATCGTGAAAGGACGGTAGCAGGCATTTTATGTGCCTCTGTTGTGGCCAATATAAACATTACATGCTCGGGAGGCTCTTCAAGAGTCTTTAACAGAGCGTTAAATGCACCAATAGAGAGCATGTGAACCTCATCTATAATATATACCTTTTTAGAGGCTTTTGTGGGCGTATACACAACTTCATCTATTAAAGTTCTTACATTTTCAACACTATTATTAGAGGCAGCATCTATCTCAATGACATCAAGTATGGTACCGTCTATAATACCTGTGCATATTTCGCACTCATTACACGGATTACCATCTACAGGCGAAACACAATTTACAGCTCGCGCAAATATTTTAGCCATAGTCGTTTTACCCGTCCCACGCGTACCACAAAATAGGTATGCATGTGCAGTATTCTTCGCCATAACTGCATTCTTAAGTGTCGTTACAATATGCTGCTGTTCCACCACATCATCAAAAGTCTGCGGTCTATATACTCTATATAATGCTTGATGTGCCATTTTTACCACCTATCTTCAACCCAACACAGAGGGACGGTTCTTTTGTGTTATTTGACACAAGGGGACGGTTCTTTTGTGTTATTTGTGTTATTTATGTTACCATGTGTTACGATAACACAAAAGAACCGTCCCTCTGTGTTACCTTAGTATAATTTTTTGAATTTCTCAGTTGAAAATAACACAAAAGAACCGTCCCTCTGTGTTCCTCTGTGTTCTGTGTTACCATTCTCCGAGAAAAAGAGGTTCAAATTTTAAATAATCAGCCGATACCAAATGATACCTTATACCATCTACTAGCCCTTCTATAGCATAGATACAGCTTTTCCCATGAAGATGGCCGTAAACACAAATATTAACTCCGAAGCTTTGCATTACATCCACAAAATCTGTTGGCTCACCCTTACTTGAAAAAGGAGGATAATGAAGCATGGCTATTTTTGTTCCGCTAAACCCATCTGTCATATTAAGCGATAGCTTAAGGCGCTCCAACTCTCTATTATATATTTTGTCGTCTTCAGCATTAAACCCATCATCATTAGGGTTTTTCCATCCTCTAGTACCCACTACTGCAAAGTCATTGTAAAAATATGCATTATTCTGAAGGAAAGCTATGTTTTCTATAGTCAAGCTTTTCAAATACTTGCTCAGCTTACTATGCGTTGTCCACCAATAATCATGGTTTCCCTTTGAGATTATTTTATTGCCTGGTAGTGAATCTAAATACATAAAATCAAGTTTTGAGTCATCAAGATATGTTGCCCAAGACAAATCTCCGGGAAGCAACACTAAATCATCCTGCGCTACAACCATATTCCATCTATCATGTATATGCTGCATATAGTTTTCCCACGAAGGTCCAAAAATGTCCATGGGCTTATCTTTTGATAAAGCAAGGTGCAAATCTGATATCGCAAACACACGCATATTTAATCTTGCCCTTTTGATTTTACTATCGCGAATTTTATTATACCTTCAACTGCAGTCTCGCCGTCGACAGAGGCTCGTACATTTGCTTTCCCCATGCCCCGACGCATAGCAGTGAATTCAACTTCAAGCTTTAAGGTGTCCCCTGGAACCACCTGTCTTCTAATTTTTAGTTTATCTATTCCTGTAAACAACGGAATTTTTCCTTTGTTCTCCTCAATCATCATACCAGCTACACAGGCTGTCTGCGCGAGTGCTTCTATAATTAGAACACCGGGCATTACAGGATATGTCGGGAAATGCCCTTGAAAAAAAGGTTCATTAATTGTAACGGTCTTTAATCCAACCGCTCTAATTACAGGCTCAAACTCCACCTCTAATATTTTATCAATAAGTAAAAATGGATAACGGTGAGGTATAATCTTTTTTATTTCGGAAATATCCATTTGTCTCTTCTCCATTTGTACTTCTCCTATAAGTTCTATTATTGTAGGATATGTTGAAGTTAATCCTCGGGCTGTTCCCAATTATGATAGATGTTTTGTACGTCATCATGGTCTTCAAGTCTTTCGATCAATTTTTCCATATTCTCAATCATTTCTTCGTCTTTTAAAGCCGTAGTTGTTTGGGGAATCATCGCTACCTCAGCAGTCTCAAACTTATATCCTTCCTTCTCCAGTGCATCCAAAACACTGGAAAAGTCCCCTGGCTCTGTTATAACTTCATAATATTCATCCTCGCCAACCACATCAAGGGCTCCGGCTTCAAGAGCTGTGAGCATCAATTTGTCTTCATCAAAACCTTCTGTTTTTTCAATAATGAACTGACCTCTTTGGTCAAACATAAATGTTACACATCCACTTGTTCCAAGGTTCCCACCATATTTATCAAATAGGTGCCTTACATCTCCAGCTGTACGGTTTCGGTTATCGGTGAGTGCTTGTACTATAAAGGCAACTCCTCCCGGCCCATAGCCTTCATAAACTATTTCTTCATAATTATCAGCATCAATATCGCCTGATGCCCTCTTAATGCTACGCTCAATATTATCATTAGGTACGTTGTTAGCCTTGGCTTTAGCAATAAGATCTTTAAGCCTGGCGTTACTATCTGGATCAGGACCTCCATGTCTTACTGCTACTGCTATTTCTTTTCCAATTTTAGTGAAAATCTTGCCCCTTTGAGCGTCGGTTCTTTGCTTTTTGTGCTTTATATTAGCCCATTTTGAATGTCCTGCCATAACAATACCACCTCATTAATATTTTTGTAAACTCTTTGGAGTCAAGAGAGCTTTAATTCTATAGGTTCTATCATTTGTGCTTTCTCTCGACTAGTGAATTTATCTTTATTTGTGTTTCCTTTCAACTAGTATATCTAGGTTAGTTTGTGTTTCCTTTCAACTAGCGTATCTAGGTTTGTTTGTGTTTCCTTCAACTAGTATATCTAGGTTTGTTTGCGTTTCCTCTTGACTAGTGTATTTAGATTACTTGTACTTTCTCATAACTGTTTAATTTAGAGTAAATTCAATTAATTATACCAACCCATTCAATGTCATGCAAATAATCAAGAAGGGAAATATTCGTTTTCCACAGTCAAAAAGTCACCCTTTTCATTAAAATATGCAAATAGCTTTTGATTATAATCTATTTGTGATTTGCCTCCTGTGATTTCAGTTATCTGCTTGTTGAAAAAATCCGCTCTATCATTTTCAATATATAACTCGAATTTTACTATGTCTGTAAAATGAATGTCTGCAATAGGGAAATCATTGGTATCTAAAAAATTACGTATTTTCCCGTGCATTGGATAATCTGAAGTAACATAGGTTTTGTAACATAGTCTTCTTGTAACTACCTGGGTGTTTTCAATAGCAGAAGATGCGGCCTTTCCATATGCCCTAACCAGCCCAGGCGCTCCAAGATGAATGCCACCGAAGTACCTGACAACAACTATCTGTACATTTGCAAGCTGCCTCTTTTTAATAACCTCAAGTATTGGTAATCCTGCAGTCCCAGAGGGTTCACCATCGTCGCTAAACTTTTGAAGACCTAATTCATAATCAATCATATACGCATAACAGTGGTGTCTTGCGTCATAGTATTGCTTCTTGAGATCTGCCAAATAAGCTTGGGCCTGTTCTTCATTATTCACCTGAAATATCCACGACAAAAACCTTGAACGTTTCTCTTCGTATTCACCAGTTCCGGTCTCTAAAACAGTATTAATACTGTTCCCCATCAAACCACTCCAATTAATCTAGTCCATACCCTATAGTCTTTAGGTCAAAATTGCATATTGAACATGAGGGTACTAATAATCGCGAAAAGCTTTGCGGACATTTTGTGACATCACAAAAGCCTTCATAATAAAAAAAGATGGTTATTTACCACCATTAATTCTATCAGAAAACGTATATATAAACAATTGCAACTTTCTTAGGCATTTTGCCTTGTTAATATCCCCACATAATATCTGGGAGCAACCAATAAGCTGCTCCCCATATAATTCTTTAAATATTGATTATTTATCGGGACTCACACTTAGCCCCGTTATATTCTATTCTATTCAATTTTAACTTGCGACTGACATTACTTCTTTGTATTTAAGATATGAAACGTGTAGTAAGGACCTATCTTGGCTATAAGTTATCTTTTCCATTGCATCTTCTATTGTAAAAAACCCTGCCTTTTTATACTTATCAGGCTCTCCTATTGAATAATCTTCGTTTTCGGTGGACATAATGTACCATGTTATCCTATTACATACTGGCTGCTGTCTTGTTACTGAAAAAAACTCATAATTTGTTCTGCCGGCAGGTGATATGATCGTAGCGTTAATTCCGCCTTCTTTCAATACCCTTCTTAAAGCTACTTCACTTTGCAATTCTCCGTTCTTAATAACTCCTTTCGGGAATCCCCATTCTCCTTTTTCATTTTGAAGAAGAAATACTTTGTTATTACTGGAGAATACAACACCTCCGGCACAGTTCCTCAAAAGCATATCCATTTCCCCTTTCATATATTGTTATACGGTTTTCCGTATCATGGACCTAAAAATAAAACACTTCTTAAATATGAAAAAAGGCACTCTTATGAAATTGTTAATGATTTCAATTGCGTGCCTTTAAAACTAATTTTAAACCCAGTCTTAAATAATTTTTTTTTAAAGAGGAACGAAAACGAAAATAGCTCATGTCTCTAATACCTGCTCTCTTGCCATTGCTTAAAAAGATTTTTTAGCGTCTCCATTCTTTACTGTTGACATCTTAGTAGAACCAATTATGAGATTATCAACAGGGTTTCCAAACTGTGGCATCGTATCAGCCAAATTCTTCTTAGAATAAACATCAATTATGTGAATATCATGTTCTGAAAGATCAATTTTTTTGTCTTTCACTAAACTTCACTCCTTTTCAGGAGGATTCACAAATATAACTAAACCAAAACCAAGATTCCACTTTATTTCCTACTTATATTTTACCACAAAATAAATATTTTACTACCTTTTAATACAATTTTAATATTGTTTTTAATAATAAAATACTGAATAAAAAGCGTATTAAAATTCGGGCTCAATTAAGCCATAATTCCCATCTTTACGCTTGTATACTACATTTATTTCCTCTGTATCAGCATCTGAAAAAACAAAGAAATTGTGACCTAAAAGATTCATTTGGAGGATTGCTTCTTCCACACTCATTGGTTTAATAGCAAAACGTTTGCTTTTCACAATATTAAATGTCTGCTCCTCTTTTATCTCCTCTTTAATTTCGAAATTGGCGGGAACCACGCTCTCCTGACGTATTCTCTTGCCTAACTTTGTTTTGTTTTTTCTGATTTGGCGTTCTAATTTATCAATTACTGCATCGATTGAAGCATACATATCGTCTGTTGTTTCCTCAGCTCGGATAAACAAACCACCCGAAATAATTGTAACTTCTAAAATGCGACGACTTTTTTCAACTGAAAATGTAACATGGCATTCTGCATTGGCTTTAAAAAACTTTTCCATTTTACTAAGTTTCTTTATTGCTTGTTCTCTTAAAGCACTTGAAACTTCCATGTTTTTACCTGTTATAATGTATTTCATATCTCAATCTCCCTTCTGTTACTTGATAGAGTTCTATAGTTACATTATACAAGTAAAAAGTACCAATTACCAGCATCTACAGGAATTTTTTTAACTGACCCGGAAACCGTTTATAATATAGCCTGTGGATAGTTACTTAAGAATCCACAAATATCACAGCTTTTATTAACATAGTCTTTCTAATTGTTGTGGATAGTGTGTATAACTTTGTGTATAACTATATATTATGACCTTTTAGCATGTGGATAAGTTATTCACATATTTTTTAGAGCTGCACAGGGCAGAATTCGCTGCCCTGCAATTATTGTAGAATAGTTAATGTGCATTCACTCGTTCAGCACCGTTTGATTGAAGAATATTTCTTATATCTTCAACCTTTTCTTCATCAGTTTGCATTGTAAATACAACCTTACCTTCACGAACATCGGTTTCGTATCTTTTGCTTTCTTCTTCGGGAATTCCTAAATCGATAAGTCCTCCAATAATTCCGCCTGTAGCAGCCCCACCAATAAGACCAGTTATTGGGCCTGCCGCTGCAATAATACCCAGTCCAGGTATCGCAATCATACCTGCTCCAATTAAAAGACCTGCCAGACCTCCAATAACACCACCTGTTACTGCACCATTAGAAATATTGTCATTTCTAAACCCTTGACTGTCGCCGGCTTCTCCTTCGTCGTTATTTTTAACAATTATAGAAATATCATTTGTTCTAAGGCCGCGTTCCTTTATTTCTTTTGCTGCTTTTTCTGCATAGTCAACTCTGTCAAAGACGCCCACTACCGTTACAGCCACTAAATCCCTCCTTCCTATTTTTCTGCTCATCTTAGAGCAAAAAAAACTATATATATTGAAAATTCAACATATATAGTATGCGTATAAGAATATTTGATTATTCTATTTCTTTAAGATATTTGGTTTTAATTATCTATCATAAACTCAATTATTCTATCTTTATAAAGCTTTGATTCCTATATTATTCTATCTCTATTAAATTTCTTAATATATCGTTCTTAATGTTAAAATCGCACACCACTTCAAGAATTGCCTGTTGCTGACTTAACAGGTTCAGCTCGGTATCAATTATATCCCTGCGACTTATAACACCAGCATCAAATTTAATTTTCAAAGTATCCAACCTGCTTTTTTCCAGGTCTTCTCTTTTATACGCTAATTCAACAGCATCTAAAGCTGTAAGCAGATCGTTATGAGCATTTCTTATTGATACCTCAAGGTTGGTTTGGGCATCATATAACTCTTTTTTTGCCTTTTCAAGTTCATAAGCCTTTTGATCATAGAAATCATGACCTGGCTTTAAATGTTGCTTCGTAATCTCTAACTTCATTTCTGCTGCTTCTAGAGCTTTTTGTTTCTGGTAAACCAATGTATTATTTTCCAATGCGTCTGCTATAGCCTTGTCAATATTGAAACTTTCTATCACATAGCGAGTTCCGATTTTGTTAAGCTTGTAGTCGAATTGTATTTTATAATCATCGCTTAAATCCACATGAAGCCTTTGTTTAATATTTAAAATATCCGATGCTAACGCAGTTTCCATGTTTTTCAGTTCAAGCCTTTCCACCGATAAAGCCAGCTCTTCGTCTATTATATCTGCCTCAGAAATTAGTCCTTCTTTATAGCGAATTAAGTCAATTTCGTATTTTTCTTCAAGAAGTGCTATCCTTTGCTGTTTATTTTGAATACTTTCCTCACTGAGCAGTACTCTCATCATTTCCTGATAAACATCGGATTTCATTTGATGAATATTGTCGTTTTTTTGCTTTTTTGCAATTTCAAGATTTACTTCTGCTTCAAAAGGTACAACTTCTTTTATAATTTTCCTTTCTGCAACCTGTTGGGGAGTGCCACCATAATATCCTAAAATAGCCTCGTCCTTTGCGTCTTGTAATGCACTTTCCATAGCCTTAATATTATAGTCGTCCAACTCTGGTTGATTAGAGTTTTCCACAGCAGCCTCAAGGGCTGAATTATAGGTAAATATAGCAATGCCCTCTTCAGCGAAAGCTAAAACACTAGTAATAATTACAAACAATAATGTTAATATAATAAACCGTTTCATTTCGTCTCCCCTTTCAATTAATAACCTGGGCCAATGGAAATGGCTCGGTATAATTGATCCTGTTTATTTAACACATTAATTAGGCTTATATCAACGGCAAATTCCAATTGCTCTATAGCAAGTTCAAGCTGCTCTATAATAGATTCTGGAACAAGCCCTGATTCGTATTGTGTTCTTGTAGTACTAAGTAAATTCCTCTGTTTAGCAAGATTTAGTTTGGCAAGTTCTAAATCATTATAAGATTTTTTAAGTTCTTGATAGGCCTGTCGTATTTCTTTTTCAATGTCATATTTTTGTTGTGACAATGTTATTTTTAGCTCATCAAGGTTATCTTGAGCTGCTTCATAATCTTTTATTGTCTGCTGATGAAACTTATAGACATTTCTATGACGATATATTTCCATTCTAAATTCAATAAGTTCAATCTGCCTCATTGTACTCCATATCTCTAATCGGTTCTGCAAAGCACTTTCTATTGCTTGTTCTTGGGTTATAGGTATTTCATAATCATGTGACCATGGAGTTCCAATTAGATCGAATCTAAAATCCAAAGGCATATTTGCCAAACCATTAAATTGACGGTGCATATTATCATAATTACGTTTTGCTTTTGTTACAGCATCCTCTGAGGCTTTTACTTCCAATAAAGCGCTTTCCAATTCAAGCTCTGTGATCATACCATTATTGAAGCGCTCCTGTTCACGTCTTGCATTATTTTGAGCCAGCTCAAGAGATTTTTCTGCTAACCTAATGGAGTGATATGTACTGTATAAGCCTGCAAATAGATTGTCTGCTGTATTCGCCATAGCATTTTCCGTCACNTCTACCGTCTTTTGCTTCACTTCATATGCAAATTTCATTGACTCAGGGACAAACTCTTTCATGAGTTTTAATTGCATCTGCTCGGCCGAGTCGTAATAATAATATACATCTTCGTCAGTATACGGATTAACNAACAAAAACACTTTTACAGTGTCAATACTCTTTGAACGTGCTGCCTGTTCTTCATAATCCTCTTTTGNAAAAACAACTCCCTGCTGTGCATCCCAAATAGCAGAAGAATTATCTTTAATAAGCTCCACTGCTTTTCGCCTGCTCAGTATACTACTTGTTTCTGATTGAGCTTGGGTTGAACCCATTAATATCATAAATACATTTACTAAAACTACAAGGGCGGCAATTTTCTTGCGCAATAATAGCCCTCCTTTATATAAATTATCTTTTCTTACTACATTATATCAACGTAAATACTACTTGAAAAGTCTGATAAACGCCAAAAAAGAGCCTGAAGGCTCCTTCTTGGCGTTAAACTTGTTTTAACTGTTCGACTTAATTTCAGTTATCTGTTGTTGTTATCATTGTTATTATTTTTTCTGCGTTGTTGTTGCTGTAAATTGTTTGGATTTACGTCTTCAGAGAATTCAGTCATGTTTTCACCAAGCTGATCATTGCTGAACTTAGTCTTTTTTCTCTGATTTTGCTGATTGTTCTTATTGCGGTTTTGGTTTTGGTTCTTGTTCATTTTTCTGAATACCTCCATAATTATTAACAAATTTTGTTTTTATCGCCCAATAAACATTTGGACGAAAACTTTTCCGTACTTTGGACTTTGATAAATCCCTATACCGGTATAATTAAAATTCCCACTAAGGATATTTTTCCTATGCCCTTCGGAATTCATCCACGCTTTTACTGCGCCAGCCTCAGTACTGTTCCCTGCTATATTCTCTCCAGCAGATCTAAAACTTATACCAAATTGCCGCATCATATCAAAAGGAGATCCATATTTGGGAGACTGGTGTGAAAAATAGTTATTCTCAACCATATCTTTTGCTTTCAGTCTTGCAACCTCCATAAGCTCGGGATCTGGAGTTAATGCTGCTAATCCTGCTTTGGCACGTTCTGCATTTATAAGATCTAAAAGCAACTTTTCATCCTTCGACAAGTTTGCTTGTGGCGCCGGCGCAGAAGTAGGTTTTGGTGCCTGAGTCGGAGTAGAAGGAGTACTCGGCGGCGAGTTTGTGTTAGGAGTCTGGTTTATTTTATTCGGTGGCTGGAGATATTTCCCACTAACACACCCTACCAGTCCAGTATTGGGTTCAAAAATTACGTACCAGCCATTGATCTCAGCTAATACATTAACCCATTGGTTTTGCTTTAATGTACCAACAATTGAATATTTTGCAGATGGTCCTTTGCGGACATTCAACTCTACGGCAGTAACTATCCCGCTGATAAAATCCACCCTTTGCCACGTCATTTCCGCATTGACCGGGGTAATATCCCGACTAATAAGGCCAAACACGGTTACAAACAGGAAGATAATCAGTGTTACTGCCATAACTCTTTTTTTCATAGGCTCCCTCCTCATACCATGATATAGACCCTGCGGATTATTTACTATAAACAAGGTATATATTTATAGACATATTAAATAGACCTCGCAATAGCGGATTAATGCAGGATCCATGTTGCAATAAATAGTATGTCTCTTAAAGAAAAGAATTATTTACAAATAATAAAAAAATTACACAATTCAGAAAATACATTAACTTCTGAACTGTGCAATTTCTATTTTTTCATACTTTTCTTTAAAAAACTTCTAAAAGTCTAGATTATTCATAACAAATCTAATCGGCGAACCTTTTGGACATGAATCTTATAAGGATGAAACCAAGTAATAACGCTGCAATTGAAGCTAAAACCTCTGCAACGCCCAATAAAACTACTGGCGTAACTATGTCTGCTATGTTTCCTATAGAGATCAGAGTATAAAACCCTTCGGGTAACCCGGGAAATACTTGAAGAACAGAACCCAATACAAAACCAAGAATTAACAGGTATGTTGGTCTGGGTTTGTTATTCATACAATTTTCAAGTACCCTTGTAGTGGCCAATACTCCAAAAAATGTTCCTAGTCCTATTGGTATTAAATAAGCAAACTTAAGGTTGCTTACTGCGTCGATAAAAATATCGTATAGTCCTATTGCCAGCAGCATAAAGGAAGTACTAATCCCGGGCAGAATTAATGCTACTGCGATGATTATGCCTGCAAGAAACAGAAATAAAAATTGAAGTATGCCTGTAGAATTGGCAAGATTCACTATCGTCCCTACATTAAATGTCATAATAAGTATGATAACAAAACCTAAGATAAAATATATTATATCGGTTTTTCTTTTGGTTCCAGCATTCGCCTTTTCATATAAGAGAGGTATACCACCAAATATGACGCCCATAAAGAAGTATATCATTGGAAACTTAAAGTTTGACAACAAATACTTCATTATCCAGCTAAAACCGAACATTCCTATTGCTCCTCCAATACCTACTGTCACAATAAACACAGTATTCTTTTTAATATCGGAGAAGAATGAGCTAATTGAACGTATTATGTCGTCATATAACCCCAGGATTATCGCCATTGTTCCCCCACTTACACCGGGAACAAGCGTTGCTATACCTATTACAACACCTTTTATGATATTTACCAGTGACTTCATATCATTCCTCCTAATATTTAAGATAATGTGCATGTTTTATGTTCTTTGCCTAGGACATTTTGCAAATCACTGGCACCTGCACAAAGACCAAAAATTCGTGGCAAATTGCCTTTTCACAACAAAATAAATCCTGTGGCCTTCTATATAAAGTATTCTGCGAACTTAAATGCATTTTTGTATAGTGAGCTTTATTTAGATCTTAGTAATGTTGTTCCACAAGGATTAATAAGCTCTGCCCCATATCACCATGTGTTTTGCAGGTTCGCCACAGCAAACACATCTGTCGGAAATATTCTCTTGTTCAAATGGTATACAGCGAGCCGTTGCGCCTGTTTCTTCCTTTATCTTATTTTCACACGACTGTTCACCACACCACATTGCTTTTATGAATCCAGGATTTTTATTGCAAATCTCATCAATTTCTTCGATTGATTGAGCAGTATAGGTTTTGCTTACCCTAAGTTCCATTGCATTGCGCAGCATATCTTTCTGCATTGCTTCAAGAATTTTAATAATAGACTGTTCAACATCATCAAGTGAAATAAACTGCTTTTCACGAGTATCACGGCGAACAATAACGCATTGATTCTTCTCAATATCTTTAGGTCCTAATTCTAATCGTAGTGGAACCCCTCTCATTTCATGCTCGCTGAACTTCCAGCCAGGCATCCTGTCACTATCGTCAAGTCCAACACGGATATGTTTGCTTAGTCTGCTCCTTATTTCTTCTGCTCTTTCTAGAACGCCTTCCCTATGCTGCTGCACTGGTATGACCATTACTTGAACAGGCGCTACTTCTGGTGGAAGAACCAGACCGTTATCATCACTATGAACCATAATTAGTGCACCTATAAGCCTTGTTGATACACCCCAGGATGTCTGATGGACATACTGCAATTGGTTGTTTTTGTCAGTATAACGTATATCAAAAGCTTTTGCAAAACCGTCACCAAAATTGTGAGATGTACCTGTCTGAAGAGCTTTACCATCATGCATAAGGCTTTCTATTGTATAAGTAGCTTTTGCACCTGCAAACTTTTCTTTTTCGGTTTTTTGACCCTTAATAACGGGAATGGCAAGAACATTTTCACAAAATTCAGCATACACATTTAGCATCCGTATAGTTTCTTCCATTGCTTCCTCTTCGGTAGCATGCGCAGTATGACCCTCCTGCCACAAAAACTCAAGCGTTCTTAAGAACGGACGTGTAGTCTTTTCCCAACGAACAACAGAACACCATTGATTATATAGTTTAGGCAGGTCTCTATAGGAATGGATAATATTTGCATAATGCTCACAGAACAATGTCTCTGAAGTGGGTCTAACACAAAGCCTCTCGGTAAGCTTCTCTTCACCACCATGGGTTACCCATGCCACTTCTGGTGCAAATCCCTCAACATGATCCTTTTCCTTTTGTAACAGACTTTCAGGAATAAACATTGGCATATAGACATTTTCATGTCCTGTATCCTTGAATCTCTTATCAAGATTTTTCTGGATTAGTTCCCATATTGCATAACCATGCGGACGTAAAATTGTGCAACCACGTACACTCGAATAGTCGATTAAATCAGCTTTTTTAACAATATCGGTATACCATTGTGAGAAATCTTCATCTCTTGATGTTATAGCTTCAACAAGTTTCTTCTCTTTCGACATATAAATTCGCTCCTTTAAATTGTTATTTACTATTAGCGCTATACATAGTGTATTTTGTGTATTTTGTTTATCTCATGCATTTAGTGTATTTATCGCATTACACTCACTTAGTTCTTTAAGAATTTAAATAAAGGCCCATATAAACAAAAAACGCCCCTAATAATAGGGACGGAATTTCCGCGGTACCACCCAAATTGGCATAAATGCCCAACTTTTGAAGCCTTTATCGCAGGCTTATACGGCAACCTCATCAATTGCTTCTCCGGGGTGGGAAGAAAAAGTGTTTGTTCAGAAACCTTACAGCTACTGGTTTCATTCTCTGAGAACATAAATAATTTTTCAAGCCCCTTCATAGAATTTGCATTATTAATGACAAGAGCTAAGTAGCAACTCATTATGCACAACAGCTACTGCCACAACCCACTCAATATTATTATACCTTTTTCTTCATGTCAAGTGTTGTATTGAAGGCTTCTCGATATAATCATAATAATGGCTTTTGTGGTGTAAGGTTACATGGGCTTTTTACGACGTTCGTATCTTGTACCACTGTGCACTATAGAAAAAGTATCTTTCTATTTAGAAACTTGTTCATAGCTAATCACTCCTATTTCATATAATGTTGAATTGCACCGCTCGAATGATTCTAGAAAGTTGAAATATATATGAGATGTTCGATGAATGTTGTCAGAGCAAACCATTTTCTGCGAAACTGTAATATTTGCTCCCTGATGCAATGATATGATCTACAACTGAAACAGATATGGTTCTTAGCGCATCGCGAATTCTTTTTGTTACTTCCACGTCAGGCGCTGAAGGTTTTAAGCTTCCCCCAGGATGATTATGTGCTAATATCACGCTGTTGGCGTTATACCTAAGAACTGTTTCAACTACTAATCTTGGATATATGGACACTTCGTTAATAGTTCCTTCATGGACAAGTGCTGCATAGTTCAAATGATTTTGTGCATTAAGACAGCATACATAAAATGCTTCGTAGTTCTTTCCTATGAACAGTTTTGTTGCATATTGACCTGCCTTGGCAGAGCTGTCGAGTACGGGTTTTTTACCTTCCTTTATAAGCAAGAGCCTTTTAGATAAATGTGGAATCATTGCAATCAGTACAGCAGTGTTTTTCGAAACCTGACCCTTGTCCATTATTTCCTCAACAGAAGAGTCAAAGATTGCTTCGAGCGTTCCAAACCTCTCTAAAAGCTTATGCGCTAACTCATTTGTATCTCGTCTTGGTATAGCATAGAACAAGAGTATTTCCAATACTTGATGGTCTTCAAAAGAATCCAGCCCTTCTTCTATGAAACGCTGCCTTACTTTCTCTCTATGACCTGCATGTACATTCTTCTCCATATTCAATACCTCTCAATACTCTTTTTTCTAAAGTTTATCTTGATAAAAGTATTCAAATACTCATGCCGGCACCATTATACCTGTTCCAATATTGATAATCTCTTAGGGTGTACTGAATAAGATAAAATGATAGTTTGAATTTATCAAGGTTATATCTCAAAAGCTTTAAATAAATTCCATGGAAAACAATCGGGCGGTTGTGATGTAAAGCTCATAATCTCATCCTTAACAGGATGCTTAACGGACAATTGATAAGCCCAAAGAGCTAAATTATCAGTAGCACTTTTACGCGCAGCCTTACCATACTTNGCATCACCAACAATTGGGTGACCATTATAGGACAACTGTACCCGTATCTGATGTGACCTTCCAGTAATTAAATTGATTTTTAGTAATGTTTTGCTCTCATGCTCTACAACAACTTTATATTCCAAAATTGCTTCACGAGAGTTTATTGTATCTTTAGAAACCACACTTACTTTGTTCTTGTCACGATCTTTGAGCAGATAATTGTGATAACTACCACTTGAAGATTTGAATGTTCCTTCAGTTACTGCTAAATAATTTCTTTGCATTTCACCTTTGCGTATATGTTCTGAAAGCCTGGATGCAGCTTTCGATGTCTTGGCAAATACCATAACACCACCAACAGGTCTATCCAGACGATGTACTAAGCCTAAATAAACATTTCCCGGCTTATTGTATTTTTCTTTAATATATAACTTTAACATGGACAACAAATCTAAGTCTTTACTAATATCAGCCTGCACTGGAACATTTACAGGTTTCTCCACCACAAGCAGATGGTTGTCCTCATATAATATACTAATATTATTTTGTGTATGCATCTTTTGCCTCATTTCCGTTAAACTCATACAATATACTTATCTGGCATACACATATGGAATACTCAATTGCACTTTGAAGGGCAGGACATAATATCCATATAATGTTATCCTCAACCTATGATATATATTTTTATAGGTCGAGTCAAGCTCACAGAGCCCAGGATGCCTATAACAAAAACTTTCAGTGCTTTAGAGTAAATTTGGGGATTATTTCCCAGAAGTAGAATCTGTGTATAAATAGTTCTATATCCTACGCAGCATAAACCCATATTTACTTCTCTGCTCGTAGAATTTGTGCATAAGTAGTTCTATAACCTACCCTTAAATTCTTTAATTAACTCAGGAAGAACTTCAAGCACATCACCAACTATACCGTAAGTTGCAACTTTAAAAATTGGAGCATCTGCATCTTTATTGATTGCAATTATTATGTCAGAAGAAGACATTCCGGCAAGATGCTGGACAGCACCTGAAATACCACAGGCAAAATATACTTTTGGTCCCACTGTCTTTCCAGTCTGACCTACTTGATGACTATAATCAATCCAACCTGCATCAACAGTTGCACGAGTTGCACCTACAGCGCCACCTAAAACATCAGCCAACTCCTTAACCAGCTCAAAGTTTTTTGGTTCCCCCATTCCCCTTCCGCCAGCAACTATTATGTCGGCTTCTGTAAGACTTACTTTCTCACAAAGGGTCTGGACCTGATCTATTACTTTAATTTTTATATTTTCAGGGATGTTAACATTAGGACGTATTACTTCTCCCGTCCTTGTAGAGTCGGGTTCGATGGGTTTCATTACTTTGGGTCTAACTGTCGACATTTGAGGTCTTCTATCCGGGCAAACAATTGTTGCCATCAAATTTCCACCAAATGCAGGTCTTGTCTGCATCAAATTTCCTGTTTCCTTGTCAATGCTAAGATATGTACAATCAGCTGTAAGACCAGTATTCAGTCTTGATGCAATTCTTGGAGCAAGGGATCTGCCATATGTAGTTGCACCTATCAGTATAATCTCAGGCTTGTATGTATTGACAAGTTGAGTAAAAATGTCAGTATAGGACTGGTCATTATATGTTTCAAGTGATTCATCTTCAACCATATACACATTATCTGCACCATAAGAGATTAATGTATGGGCTTTATCTGCTAAATTAGAACCCATTAGCACAACCGATAAAGGTACGGCTAACTCCTCTGCAAGCTTACGTCCTTCACCTAATAGCTCAAATACAACGGGTAATACTTCGTTGTTCCTTTGCTCACCAAATACCCAAATGCCATGATATTCTGATTTATCAATGGTGTCATCACTTTCCTCTTTTTGAAAGTCGATAGCATCAAAGTTACAAGATGAGACACAAGAGCCGCAAATAGTACAGTTGTCAAGTATTACAGCTTTATCATCTTTTATATCAATTGCATCGAATGGACATGCACTTACGCAAACGCCGCATCCAACACATTTTTCATCAATAATGTTGATCATATATGTACCTCCAGACACTAATTTGTTCAGTCGTTCCTTGCTACATCATTCATATATATCTGTATCCCGCTTATAAAATATTTTTGAAATTACCTCTTTCCCTGTTACAGGATTCATATATAGCTATACACAATATACTAATTAATCCACTCTTTTTGCATATTTCATAGAAAGCAATGCATCGGCCAGGCTTTTTGCCTGCTCTTTTGCTGAGCCTTCAAACATCTCTGCTTTAACCTCAAATTCAGGAACGAAGGTTTCTATCACTTGAGTGGGTGATCCTTTCAAACCGCATAAATTTACATCTGCTCCTATATCTTCTGCTGTTAACAGCTTTACTTCGGTCTTTTTTGCTCTAAGCTTGCCCTTTAGTGATGGAAGTCTTGGTTCATTTATTTCCTTAACAACGGTAATAACCGCTGGAAGAGACATTTCAATTGTTTCATATCCATCATCTGTCATGCGTTGGCATCTAATATATCCTTCTTTTATTTCTTCAATTTTCTTAACATTTGTTGTATGAGGAATACCCAGCTTTTCAGCAAGACTTGGACCCACTTGAGCTGTATCGCCATCAATTGCTTGCTTACCACACACAATAAGATCATAACTTTCCATGTTCTTTATTGCAGTTGCAAGTGCATATGATGTAGCTAAGGTATCAGCGCCAGCAAATGCTCTATCTGTAAGTAATACAGCATTATCAACACCTACAGCAATGGTTTCACGAAGAAGGTCTGCTACTTTGGGTATGCCCATGCTCAATACCGTAACACTGCCACCCATCTTTTCCTTTATCCTAACACCCTCTTCAATGGCATACTCATCAAAGGGATTTATAATTGCTTCAGCACCTTCCCTTATAATTGTGTTTGTTTCTTTGTTCATCTTAATTTCAGTCGTTCCTGGAACCTGTTTTACACAAACAATAATATCCAAATTGCTTCAACTCCTTGCAAAAGTCTTAGCCTTATAATTAAGTATCAAATGATTTATAAAGCCAATACTTGTAGTATTCATAAATGAGCGTTTATACGAGTGCGAAATCACCTTTAGTACATGCTTTTGTACAAACCCTATACGCCTTTGATAGCTTTACTTTTTTTGCTTTGCTGCTTCTTTTATTAACTCCTGGGCAATAACATTTCGTTGAATCTGGTTTGTTCCTTCATATATTTGAGTGATTTTGGCATCCCTCATCATCTTCTCAACAGGGTATTCCCTCATATAACCATACCCACCCATGATTTGCACAGCATCAGTTGTTACTTTCATAGCTGTATCAGAAGCTATAACCTTTGCCATTGCAGATTCTTTTGAAATATTTTTAGCGCCACTATCAATATGCCTGCAAGTTTGGTATACAAGAGCTCTTGATGCTTCAATCTGTATAGCCATATCTGCAAGCATGTGCTGAACAGCCTGGAATGATGATATGGGCTGACCAAATTGCTCTCTTTCTCTCGAGTACTTTAGAGCAGCATTAAAGGCGCCTGTAGCTATACCTACTGCTTGAGCTGCAACACCGGGTCGGGTTCTGTCTAAAGTTTTCATTGCAACAATAAATCCCATACCCTCTCTTGCCAAAAGGTTTTCCTTAGGAATTCTACAATCATTAAAAATTAGTTCGCGGGTACAAGAAGCTCTGATACCCATTTTGTCTTCTTTTTTACCGTATGTGAAACCAGGGGTGTCTTTTTCTACAATAAAAGCCGAAAAACCTCTCGCACCTTTATCTTTGTTAGTACAAGCTATAACTGTATAAACATCGGCTTCTCCACCGTTTGTAATCCACTGTTTTGTTCCGTTTAGAACATACTCATCCCCATCCAATGTAGCAGTTGTGCGAACCCCTGCAGCATCACTTCCTGCGTCGTGTTCGGTGAGTGCAAATGCGGCAAGATGTTTGCCCGCTGCAATATCCGGAAGATATTTTTGTTTCTGCTCTTCATTTCCAAATAAAATAATGGGATATGTACCAAGGCCAGTGCCAGCAAAAGCAAGGGCTATACCACCACAAGCTCGACTTAACTCTTCAACAACAAGAGCCATCTCAAATACGCCGCCACCCAAGCCACCATACTTTTCTTCAATATAAACACCGCATAAATCTGACTGCGCTAAATACTTAACTATATCATGTGGAAATTTCCCCTCGTGGTCATATTCAATTGCTATGGGAGCGATTTTTTCATCGGCAATCTTTGCAGCCAATTCTTTTATCATTTCCTGTTCTTCGGTAAGAAAGTAATTCATATATAACACCCCTTATTTCAACATATTAATTATCTGAGCATATTAGCTGGTAATAATTCTACTATAAAGTATATTATAAATTCATATTCGATGCAATAAAAAAAACACATCCCCTAAAAAATTGATAAGGGGATGCATTTGAGATACTTATTTAATTCTGTTTGTAGTTGTTAACTGATAACTTAAAGCAATCTTTCTTCTATTTAATTATTAATGGTGGTTTTTAATTAACATCTGATAGCATAGAGCAATTTTTCTTTTAGTTGATTACTAATGGTGGTTATTAATTAACCTCTGATGCTTAGTGCAATTTTACTTTTACTCTGCCTATTATTTGTGGTGGTCAGTAATTGATAGTGATAGCTTAGAGCTTATATAGATTATTAGCATCTTTAGCTATTACTAATCATTCATTACTACTTATTTGTTTTAAAAAACCTGCAAGCTTTATTTTAGACTCTTGAAATATTTCCACAATCTTGAATTTAATTTCAACAGGCACTTCTCCTTCTTTACTTTTTGATGTAATCAAAGAGAATTCATCTTCAGACAACTCATTTTGAAGAATACTCATATATTCTTCGTCCAGCTCACCTTGGGTATCCTCTGTAAAACACAAAGGTGGGAACATGACACACCACCAATTTTGGCCTTGTGCGCTACCTATTTCTATTTTAAGTGACTCATAAAACCCTGCAGGTAAAATAATGTTGGCATATTGCTTTGACGGAAAGGGAAATTTTCCAAATGAAGCAGTAGCGTAATCCTCCATTCCTTCCTGAATTATCACATTGTTGGCTATTTGCTCAAGCTCTGATAAATGTGTTTTTATATAATTTGTAGCATCCTTTTTATTTTCAAGCCCATCCATATTCTCTTGCATATATTGAACCACTGCATCTCTTATACTATATTTTAATGCTTGGTCCTGTGTACTATCGCTATTTGCAACAATATGGAGACGTATCATACTGTCGGATAAATCCTGATTTACTTTCTCTGCAATGAAACTGAATAATAACACCAAAAATAAGGCAGAATAAAGTAAAGCAACCAGTAGTTTAGCATATTTTTTATTTCTAATCTTTTCTTCTACAAACGATAACATGCAATCCCCTCTTTCGTAGTACATAAATAATTTAATATTAGTTGATAAACACTTTCCTCATTAATTTAAAGAAATAACCTTTCGTTACTTATTTATCTGATTAGTATAAGTATTGACATTATTTCTAAGATCAATACATTTGAATAAATATTTCTTTATTAAGGTCAGGCATCATATTAAATGCCCCTTCAATATGGGATTTAACTCATCATCAAAGGGGCAATTTGGATAATATTGTATTTAAGTAAATACAAACTAATTTTCACCTTATATAGCCAAAATTTTATACTAATTGACTTTAGAATTTTATCTTCGACAAATTTTTGCAATTATTAACGCACAATCTTTCATTTTGTGTCATTACTCAAAGCAAACCATCCACATCATCCACAGAGTTATCCACAAGCAATCACCGTAGTATTTCCGAAAAATTATGCCTTTTCCACAGAATTCACAGATGAAATTTTTACTTTTACACATTTATCACATGGAATTTACATCTTCAAAAACTTCAGAAATGTTTTTCTCCTAACTTTAAACCTGGTACTGCATTTAAGTTAAGAGGTGCAAATTCATTTTCTATATAGGAAAAATATGCAGATGATGCAATCATTGCTGCATTGTCGGTGCATAGTTTTATTGGCGGATAGAAAAGCTGGATATCAGCCTTACTACAAGCTATTTCAAAGTTTTTACGTAAAAATTTATTTGCAGCAACTCCCCCAGCAATACAAACATTCTGTGTACCTGTAACACTCGCAGCTCCCATGGTATGATCAACAAGCACATCAACAGCTGCCTTTTGAAATGAAGCACAAATATCGGCCACGGGAAGAGTTTCATTTTTTTGCCTATATTGATTTACAACATTAATAACCGCAGTCTTCAGACCACTAAAGCTAAAATCGTAGGTAGAATCTTTAAAATTTACTCTTGGAAAGTTAAATGCCTGCTCATCTCCCTGCTCAGCCATTTTCTCTACTAAAGGTCCTCCCGGATAACCTAAACCTAAAACTCTTGCTATTTTGTCAAAAGCCTCGCCTGCAGCATCATCACGGGTACGGCCAAGCACAATTTGCTTTCGATAATCTACAATATTAACAATATGGCTATGCCCACCTGATGCAATAAGACAGACGAAAGGAGGCTCCAGCTGTTTATGGGAAATGTAATTAGCACAAACATGACCATCTATATGATTTACACCAATAAGTGGTTTTCCAAGAGTGAACGCCAAAGCCTTAGCTGCTGCAATGCCAACTAGTAGTGCTCCAACTAAACCAGGACCGTAAGTTACACCAATAGCGTCCACATCTTCAAGCTCAATATTTGCCTCTTTACAAGCTTTATCAATCACAGGAATAATTGATTCAACATGCTTTCGAGATGCTATCTCTGGCACTACTCCACCATATTCTGCGTGAAGCTTCACCTGAGTTGAAATGACATTCGACAGTATTTCTCTCCCATTTACAACTACAGCTGCCGATGTCTCATCGCAGCTTGATTCTATCCCAAGAATTATTATATCTTTACCTTTCACGTAAACCTCCATATATCTGATATCTTTTATCTTACGAAAACAATTGTATGTTAAATATTTATTTAATTCAAGGGAGAAAAAAGATAAAAAAAACAGAGCTCTTTCAGAGCTCTCGAAAACAGGAGAAATGCTAATGTTCGACTCTTATTTTACCAGATATTCTCCGGATATGATATAGGAGTACGGTCCGATTGTATAGGACTGTGGTCCTATTATTCTTATGTACTTAGAGAAATATATGAAAGACCAATTGATCCAATAGAACTAAAGCTCCTAAAATCCATAAATAATATGAAAAATACTTTAGTTTTTGCTTTTCTATTAAGCTAATCATAAATTTAATCGCAAAAAAACCTGATATACCCGCAAAAAGCATTCCAAAAGCAAAAGGAGCAGCGCCAATGGATGCAAAGACATTTCCGCCTGCTTTTAGAATTTTATAGATGTCAACAACTGTTGCACCTAATATTGCTGGAATTGATAAAAGAAATGCGAAGTCAGCAGCGGTTTTCCTTTCAACCCCTAATAAAAGGGATGTAGAAATAGTCATACCCGATCTTGATACAGCTGGAAGCATGGCAACAGCCTGTGAAGTGCCTATTAGCAGAGGATCCTTAATTGTCATATCCTCAATTTTTCTTTCTTTTTTACCAACACTATCTGCATACAGCAAGACTAAACCTGTAAAAATAAAACCTATTCCAAGGGTGGCTCCTGTTTCAAAGAAAGATTCTATTAAATCATTTAGCAAAAGACCAAAAACTGCAATAGGAATGGTGGCAACAACAATATATACAGGTAATTTAGAAAATGGCTTTTTTATCATTTCAAGAATCCTCTGTCTATAAATTACCAGTACAGCAATTAGTGTTGCGAAATGCAAAGCAATATCAAAAGTTAATGCGCCTTCTTCAATGTTGAATATTTTCTGTAAAAGAACAAGATGGCCAGAACTGCTAACGGGTAAAAACTCTGTAAGCCCCTGAACAATGCCTAAAATAATTGCTTTTATTACCGACATTAATAATCCCCCTCTACTTCAAGTATCTCACACATTTCAAGTACCTCTTATATTCCAAGTACCTCTTATATTCCAAGTACCTCTTATATTTCAAGTGCTTCTTATACTTAAGTACCTATCATATAAATTAAATGTATTTACTTGTTTAAAAATCATACGGTTCTCATAGTCTATTAGTCTGGTAGGAAAGCTTCCTCTACATAATTATTTGAAGCATTCCAAAAAATCCATTCATCATATCCCGCATCATACACCGCCTGTATTTGCGCACGGTATTCTTCAACACCATATTCCTTCCAATAGCCTGTGGGTAAGTAATTTGCTGTAAAGCCCTGTATATATGCTCTACATTTTAACTGGTATCCCTCAACTGCTTCCAACCTCTTCTTGCCTACCATCAGTGTATTATAAACAACTTCGTAGGGCTGAAGATCTGGATGTGTAAATTTTATACCATTGATAACCTGCCCAACTCCGTTAGACATTGAGCCGCTCGGTGAAGAATTAGCAAAATGTGATGGATAAATCATTGGAGAGATATAATCGATATCCCATCCTATAGTTTCAAGCATCTGGCCTATTTCGCCATAGTCCCTTTTTGATATTAGTGGCATTCCAAAAACATCTGCGGATAAAATTGTCCCTTCGGGAACATTCTTTCTAATATATGCAAGAAATTCCTCTATATATTCTCTTCTTTCCTTTTCTTCGTTTAGAAGTTCATATTCATAAAGATTTGATTCTGGAAAGCGAACATAATCAAACTGTATCTCATCTATGCCAAAATTTATTACTTCTTTTACAATCTCCAAAATATAATCCCAGCTATCCTTGTTTGTAGGATCCAGCCAATAAACCCCGTCCCCTTTAGAGCTCTGATCAAACAATGCTCCATTGTGGTGTATTGCCATTTCGGGTTTGTATTTTGTTATCACACTATCTTTAAATGTCACAAGGCGACCTATAACCCTAATGTCATTGTCGTGAAACTTCTTAATAACCTTACGCAAATCAAAGTTTTTCAGACATGCATTTGCTGCTACAGCATCCTCAATTTCAGATGTATACTGTAGCATGCCCCAATCGCTTTTTATATCGATGACATACGAATTTATTTCTGTTTTGTTTGCAAGATCTATATAATGATCCAAAAGCCCACTATCTTGAAATGCTTTTGGTCTCAAATAAAGTGCTCTAACTGGCTCAAATCCAAGCTTAGGTATTGGGGTAACACTTGGCTTTGGAGTTGGTGTGGGTGTAGCTGTTGGAGCAACAGTTGGTTCTATAGTAGGGGTAGGTGGTTGGGTTGGAACACTCGTAACGGTAGGCGCGATGGTAACTGCAGAAAGAGTTGGACTTGGAACTACATTTTCATCTGGCTGCGACCCTCTGTTCTTCCATGTATATAACCCTAAAAGTAATAATGCTATTAATACAGCCACAGACAAAACTATAATTGAAGTAGTCTTTGCATGGCCTTTTTTGTTAATGTATCCTAATTTATTTCGATTTCTCATTAGTGCTCCTTCCACAAATTACAGCTATTTTATTATTCTAATACCATAATTCAACTTAATTATGCTGATTGTGGTAATTTTTTAAAGCTTGTTTTTTTCTCGCTAATACCATAATAAATTTATTCTGGCAAAAATGCACCCTCAATATAATTATTTCCTGAATTCCAGAATATCCATTCGGAATACCCTGCGTCATAAACTGCTTGAATTTGATCTCTGTACTGTTCTACTCCATATTCAATATAGTAGCCTTCAGGTAGATATGTAGCAGTAAAACCTTGAAGATATGGCCTTACCTGTACATCATGTCCTGCATTTTCAAGTCTTTGTTTAGTAACAAGAAGAGCATTATATATTATTTTATATGGTTCCAGATCTGGCTTTGGATAATGGGTTCCGTTTATATTGGTCCCAACACCATTTCCAGAATAATGGTTACTGTCATTAGCATAATGTGACGGATATATCATAGGCGAAATATAGTGTATTCGTTCACTTATAGACTCAAGGGTTTGACCTATACCGCCGGCATCCCCTCTTTGCAAACAAACGCTGCCGAAGATATCGGCTGATAGTTTAATACCCGGCATTTGATCTAACGATGCTTTAATAAACCCGTCTATATATTCACTTTTTTCTTTCTCAAAATAGCTCATGTCATACTTAAAATTTGTAGTCTCTGGAAAACGTACATAGTCATATTGAATTTCATCGAAACCAAGGGAAAGGGCTTCTTCGGCGATGTCAATAATATACTGCCATGCTTCTTCCTTGGATGGATCTAGCCAAGCTAAGTGAGAGTTGCCTATAGGTGCTTTAAACACTCCACCGCTATTGTTTTTAAGCGACATGTCGGGCTCTTTTAAAGGCATTAATGGGTCACTGAAGCATACGACTCTTCCTATGACTTTTATATTATTATCATGTAGTTTTTTTATTACTTCTTTTACATCATACAATTTATCCCAGGCGTCATGTTTCAAAGCCAGAGGCACTTGGGTTTCATAACAAATTTTGCCGTAATCATCCTTTACATCTATTACATATGAGTTTATCTCGGTTTTATTGGCTAAATCAATAAAATGTTGAAGCCTTGAGGGATTTCCAACAGTGTTTGTAGTTAAGTACAGTCCCTTTACTTTAATAGACGCAGTAGGTAACGGCGTCGGTGTGGGTGATGGCGTAGGGGAAACTGTGGGCTCCGATGTTGGGGCCACTGTTGGCGGTGATGTTGGAGAAGGTGTTGATTGTATGTTTTCGCCAATAGCTTGGGTTGGAGTAGGAGATATATGTACATTGTTATTTGCATTTTGACCATCGTTTATAAGCATACTTAGTAGAATGCCTATTGCACACCCACCTACTATAATAATTATTATTCCAAGTATTGGGTTTAAACGTCTTTCTCTCATAAATAGAACACCTCATCATAAATTTTCTTACATCATTAAGTCAGGTGGCGATCATACTCCACCCGAGAGACATAAGCATATACTGATTATAGTTAAAATAAATGGCCTATGCAACATACATTAATTTGGTATTTTGGCATTTTACTATATTTTTGATTTTTTGTTAAAATGTATTATGCCTCAGGCGACTTGCGATGTCACATATTTAAGGTCCGCGAAACGGTATATTGTAGTTGAAATGGTATCTTCATTAATTCTCATGCTTTGTTTTTTATTTTGGGTTTTGATACGACAGCCATGATGTATCCAAAGAATACTGCTGCAGCAATCCCAACTGCTCCTGCTCTTACGCCGCCACTAAAAGCACCAAGTAACCCTTTTTCGTTGACATCTTCTATTACACCTTTAGCAAGAGTGTTGCCAAACCCAATTATGGGTACAGTTGCTCCCGCACCTCCCCATTCGACCAGAATAGGATAAATTCCAAGCGCGCCAAGTATAACACCTGCCACAACAAAGAGCACCATTATTCTTGCTGGCGTCAATTTTGTTAAATCTATAAGTACCTGCCCTACAACACAGATTAGTCCGCCTACTATAAAAGCCCTTATAAATTCCATATCTCCACCTCAGATTACTAATATTTTATATCATCTCGATACTAACTGCATGGGCAATAGCTGGAATACTCTCACCTTGTTGCAAACTCAATGGACTATGCAGTGCGCCGGTTGCAACAAAAAGAATTTTGTTTAGTTCTCTTTTTGATAATTTATCTAAAAGGTATCCTCCTAAAACCGTAGCTGAACAAGCACACCCACTTCCTCCACAGTCGGTCTTCTGTATTTGTTGGTCATATATCATAACTCCACAGTCTTCATAAAAACCCCTTACCGATATGCCGTTTTCTTCAAGTAACTGTAGACAAATATTTTTACCATGCCAACCCAAGTCGCCAGTAACTATTAGGTCATAATAATTCAAAGGAAGATTAGTTTCCCTGAAATGTGCAGTTATAGTATCACAAGCTGCTGGTGCCATTGCCGTCCCCATATCATTTGCATCGGTTATACCCATGTCCACTATTTTACCTGTGGTTACATGTGTAACACGGGGTCCATCACCAGCTTTCCCCACCATCACTCCGCCAGAGCCTGTGACTGTCCATTGCGATGTGGGAGTTCGTTGGTTGCCAAATTCCAATGGGTATCTAAATTGTTTTTCTGCGGAACAAAAATGACTAGAAGTTATGCAAACTGCTCGTTCAGCAAAACCACCTTCCACCATAAAACTTCCAAGTGACAAGGATTCAGCCATTGTTGAACAGGCCCCATACAAACCATAAAAAGGTATTTCGGTTTCCCTTATACCAAAACTTGCCGCAATACACTGATTAAGCAAATCACCTGCAAATATATATTGTATGTCACCTGTCGAAACTTCACCCTTTGACAGTATCTTCCCAAATGTTTCACGTAAGAATTTGCTTTCACCTTTTTCAAAAGTCTCTTCACCAAAATATTCATCTTCTATTATCTCATCAAAATAGCTACCTAAAGGCCCATGACCTTCCTTCGCCCCCACAATTGCAGCCCATGATTGAATTACGGGTTTACTATCCAATCGCACTGTATGTTTTCCCAATCGTGTACCCATAATATCCTCCATTTCCGTAATAGTGATACATAGCTAATATTTGTTAAGGTTACATATTGAACGGCTTTATAATCATTTGTCATCATTTTTTATTTAATGATGTAATAAATAATCCCTACAACGATGGAAGTAATAATTCCGTATACAAGAACAGGTCCTGCTATCAGAAACATCCTCGCGCCTACTCCCATGACATAACCTTCTTTTTTATACTCCATTGCTGGGGATACAATGGAATTGGCAAATCCAGTTACCGGTATGGACGCACCTGCCCCTCCTACTCTCCCAATATCATCGTAGACATTTATACCTGTTAAAAATGCTCCTATAAATATCATGAACAATGTAGTTGCAGCTCCTGCACTTTTTTCATCCAATCCAGTACCTAATAAAGCATTTTGTATCACCTGGCCGATTGTGCAAATTGCTCCACCCACCAAAAAAGCCATCAATATACGTTTGATTTTGGGACTTTTAGGAGCCTGTTTTTGCGACCATTTCTTGTATTCCTCTTTGGTTCTTTTCTGTTCCAACTTTTACCTCCTGTATAATAACATTTTCAATAATTTTATTTTCAATTTCCAGTTACCGACAGGATCTTCATAGTTCACTCTCTCCTGCTTTTTGCCCCTGTTCCAGCCCTGTCATTGATATACAAATTTTTTCACTTGCAACAAGAACAAATTCGCCCCTATTGGGTATTTTTTTCTCTGAATTATTAGTATAGAAAAGTAAAGCTATGGCTAAACCTAACAACAAAATAAAAGAAATTATTATTATCCACATATTTCTAACCCTCTTTATAACCCTGCCTACCATGCAAAAAACCTCCTGTCATGTAATAACAACAATTAAGATGTATAACAATCATGTTTATTTTTTGATGCATCGTATAAAAATATTCTATAAGATTATAAAAGGACAATAATTCTATAAGAATTGTAAAAACTATTCTTTTATTTCCATTATTTAGTTATAATCGGCATCCAATTCTTGAAAATTTACTAAAACCATTTTTTTGATATAAGTTCGATAGTTACAACCTAAAAATGAAACCCTTAATGGTACAACTAGCCAACCAATAAAAAACATAAAAAAAGACCGGGTTATAAAACCCGATCCTAATTCTATAATTTATATATACAGCAACATGATAAAATACGCACTGTAACTTTAACATCTTGTACATCTTAGCTCAACATATGCTCATCAAAACATATCTATATGGGTGCAAATTTTTGCTCTTTACATAATATCGCTGCTCTCAATTAATGGAGTATTTTTTGTTATATCAAATATAAATTCTCCATCTTCAAAATCCACAGAAACCACACAGTCTCTTGAAATCTCACCTTTTAGGTATCTTTCGGCAAGCTCATCTTCTATATATTGCTGAATTTTCTTTCTAAGTGGTCTTGCTCCGTATTTAGGACTATAACCCTTTTCAACCAGAGCATCCTTTGCCTTTTGACTAACCTTAATTTCAATACCTTTTTGTAATGAGTCTTCTCTTACTTCCTCTATCATAATATCTACAATTGTTCCTAGCTGTTCCTTTGTCAATTCTTCGAAAACAATTACTTCATCAACCCTGTTTAAAAATTCTGGACGGAAAGTGTCCTTAACCGCATCCATTACTTGCTTTTCTAGCGCAACACTTCCTTCATTATTATAGCCTATGCCATATTGACGATTGCTAGTTCCAGCATTCGATGTCATAATAATTATTGTGTTTTCAAATCCCACAGTTCTTCCGTGGCTATCGGTTAATCTACCGTCCTCCATAATCTGTAATAACATATTATATACATCTGGATGAGCCTTCTCAATTTCATCAAGTAATATAACAGAATACGGTTTTCTGCGAACTTTCTCAGTTAATTGTCCACCTTGGTCATAACCTACATATCCAGGAGGTGCACCTATCAACTTAGATACTGTATGCTTTTCCATGTACTCAGACATATCAAGCCTTATCATCGCATCCTCGTTGCCGAATAATTCTTCTGCAACAGCTCGTGCCAACTCAGTCTTTCCAACACCTGTTGGACCAACAAAAATAAATGAATTTGGACTGCGTTTCCTTCTGAAATCAGATCTATTTCTTCTTATGGCCTTTGATACACTCTGGACAGCTCGCTCTTGGCCTACAACCCTCTTATGAAGACGTTCTTCAAGACATATCAGTTTTTGAGCCTCTGCTTCTGTTATCTTGCTGACAGGTATTTTCGTCCAAGATTCAATAACATAAGCAATGTCATCCTTTGTAATATCGGTAGTCCCAAACTCTTCTGAAAGCTTGTTAATCTTTTCTGTTAGTCTGCACTCTTCAACTTTATAGTCAGCGGCTTTTTTATAATCATCGTTTAAAGCTGCCATTTCTTTGATTTCCTGCACCTTTTTTAATTCACTTCTCAATGACTCCAGCTCAACTAGCCCTTGATTTTTAAGATTCACTCGTGAACCTGCTTCATCAATGACATCAATAGCCTTATCAGGAAGAAATCTATCATGGATATATCGATCTGAAAGCATTACAGCGCATTCAATAACTTCATCGGATATCAGCACCTGATGATAATCTTCGTAGTAATTTTTAATGCCCTTTAAAATTTCAATGGACTCAGAAACTGTAGGTTCATCTACTAAAACAGGCTGGAACCTTCTTTCTAAAGCCGCATCCTTTTCAATATGTTTTCGATATTCGTCCAAGGTGGTTGCACCTATGATCTGTACATCACCACGTGCAAGAGCAGGCTTTAATATATTAGCTGCATTCATTGCGCCGCCTTCTGCATCCCCTGCACCCACAATATTGTGTAACTCATCTATAACAAGAATTACATTACCGCTTTCCTTAGCTTCATTTAGTATGGATTTCATTCTTGCTTCAAATTGCCCTCTGAACTGAGTACCAGCAACAACCGCTGCCAAATCAAGCAAATATATCTGTGAGGCAAAAAACCTTGCTGGCACCTGTTTGTTGACAATACGCACTGCCAAACCTTCGGCTATTGCTGTTTTTCCAACTCCTGGCTCTCCAATGAGCACAGGATTATTTTTCGCCCTTCTATTCAAAATCTGAATGACACGCTCAATTTCATGCTCACGACCAATAATTCTGTCAATCTCACCTTTTTCAGCTCTATCGGTTAAATTGGTACCATATGTGTCTAAAAATTTGTGTTTCTTCTGTTTTTTGGATTTAACCTTTACATTGTCGTAGTTTGAAGTCTTACCACCCTTGTCATCCATATCGGATGTGGTTCCTTCAGGAAGAGAATTAAGCGCACGAAGTAATTGATTGCTTCCACTTTCTTCATCGGTAGGAAAGATATCTTCGAGACTTTCGACATCCATATTTTCGAATAAGTCCAGCATCTGGTTGTTCAAATTTTCAAAATCACTCTGACTTAAGCCTGTCTGTTGAATAATCTGATCTAGTGGCGCAATACCTTGCTTTTGAGCGCATTGCATACACAAACCTACTGGTTCTTGTTTACCATTAACAACTTTAGTTATAAAAATCACTGCAATATTCTTTTTGCAGATAGAACACTTAATCATTTAACCAACTCCGTTCTAATTGAATACACCAAGCTCCTTAAAATTTCCCCCTTGGGTTAGAATCACTAAAAAATACGTATCTTAGACAAATAAGTCTACTATACCCAATAATTCTATCCCCTCTCATACCATATATTTAAATCTATTAACGGCAAAGGATAATTATTAAAAACAAAATACCATAATTAATTTTATCATATAATTATGGTTTTGACCAGAAAGAAGTTTGCCCTTCCCTAACCTTAGTGTTATTTTATGGAAATGTTCTTTTGTTATAAAGCCAATTTCTTTTTTACAGTAATGCAATTGCCCTTTTTGTTGAAAGATATATCATCACATAGATTTTTAACGATCAGAAGACCTCGTCCACGCTCTGAAAGCGTCAACGCATGACACTCATCATGCTCTTTCTCAATTACTTTATACGGATCAAAACCTTGACCTTGATCCTTTATTGTAATAACAAGAAGATTTCCTTCTTTAACGCAAACATCGACATACACTTTTTTATTACAGTTGTAACAGTTACCATGCGCTGTTGCATTACGAAGGAGTTCGTGTAATATAATTTTCGTATCAAATGCATCATCACTATTAATACCTATCGTGTTTTCTAAAGTGGAAATTATTTCCTTCACTGTGGTGCAAATATTGTTAACGTCATCGAATATATAGCCTTTGCATACCTTAGTAACCTTCAATGCTGATCAACTCCATCAGTTATCCCTTTGTAANCCATAATAGTAATAAATAAGCTCACTAATAATTCTACTTATTATTACCCTATTATTTGCTACTTTCTCAGAATCTTTCGAAATTTCTCAAGAGTTTTTCTTTCAAGCCTGGAAACATACATTTGAGACACACCAAAGTTGGCGGCAATATCCTTTTGTGTCTTGTTATCAAAATATCTAAGGTAAATAAACTTTTTCTCAATATCATCAAAGTGCTGCATTGACTTACTCAAAAAATCTCTGTTAATTATTCTCTCAAAGGACTCATCGTCTTCACCTATAGCCTCATGAAGCTTTGAATCCTCATCATCAAAAACAGCTTGGTCAAATGATTGCATTCTATATACATTCCAAGATTCCATTGTTTCAAGAATTGTCTCTTCACTAAGATTTGAATACTCCGCAATTTCTTCAACCGTTGGTGGTCTACCTTTTTTTTGTGTGAGCGCCTCTCTTGCATTATTCACTTTTTTATAAACCTCATATATTCGTCTTGGCACTCGTATTATTGAAGCCTTATCGCGAAAATAACGCTGAATTTCACCAATTATAGTAGGTGTAGCAAAGCTAACAAACTTAACTTTAACATCTACATCGAAGCGCTCAACAGCATTAATTAAAGCTACACAAGCAACTTGAAATAAATCATCATATTCCACACCACGGTTAACAAATTTCTTTGCAAGTATTTCTGCCAAATATGTATACCTTGAGACTATTTCATTACGAATATTTACATCGTTACTTTCACGGTACTTTATAAATAAATCCCTGTCCGAAACAGCATCCTGCTTTTCCAGTTTTTTATCTATTTGCATTAATGGAATCCCCCAAATATTTCCCGATAGTTATAGTACAATAATCATCACATTCAATGCTAAACTCATCAGTTAATGAAGAAATAATTGCCTTTGCAAATTCTCCCGATTCACCTTCAAATAAATTTTCGGCAATGCAACTTGACACTTTAAAAAAGGCTTTGAAACCATTATCAAATAAGTGGAATTTCACATCGTAGTGGTGTCTTTCAGATTTACATTTAGATGAGACAATTTTATTACAGATTTCTGACACAACTACCTTTATATCTTCTACAGTATCAATATCGAACCCAACCTTTGACAACAGACCTGACACAGTTAATCTGATAAATCCGACATACTCGGCCTTTTTCGGAAGGTGGATAATAATTTCATCAAAATGCTGCTTCATATTGCTTCCTCCAGAATAAAAACCTTGTCCAGACCTGTAATTTCAAAAAGTTTTTTTATATTATCCCTTAAGTAATAAATGTATACGTCATGATGATGCATCTTAACTTTTTTAAGAGCCCCAACTAAAATCCCCAAACCAGCACTGTCAATATAGGACAGATCCTCACATAACAATTCAATATCGCTATCTCCATCTCCAATCAATTCATGTAATTTTGTCTTAAATTCGGGTGCAGTTGATATGTCGATTTCCCCACTCAAAACAATTCTACTCTTTCCAACTTGGCCATTATTGTCCAGTGTAATTTCAAACATAAACGCTCCTCCCTTACAAAATACTTAATTTTTAAAACTAAGAACCAGCTCCATAGCTCTGTCCATTTTTTGTGTGTTTCTTACTATAGCTACAATTGCTTCTTCGATATAGATCTTATTGTCATTTATAAAGCTATTATCGGTAATATCAATACCGAATATCTGCTCAGGGCCTTTTATAGGCTGCATGTTCTCTGTTTCACCAATGTTTTCTTGACCTATTACATATCTTTCTTCAGGAAAACCAAGCTTGTCCAGTATGTCATCTAAAGGAAGAAACACCCCTTGACCTGCGTAGAACTCAAAAGTCTCTTTGTCCATAATTGCCACATCTAATTCTTGAGCTGCTATCATTGCAACAAACTTCATCTGCGTAGCATACTGGTATTGAGGATCTTCGGATACACTGCTTAAGAACTGAATTGAAGGAGCCTCAATGCCAGGTAACCTTTCTTTAACATCATTTTCAACAGGAACCTGGTCCTCACAGAACACGCGTCCATGAAAAATGATTGAAAAATCCGCAGGTATTTGGTTCACACAACTTCGTATCGAAAAAAACGTAATGACAATAGCGATGAGTCCAACTAACATATGCAAAGAATAATAGTTAAAGAAATTTTCCAGCTTAATCGGATCTACTTTGAGAATTCGGGCTAAAAAAGGAGGATTCTCTCGCAACTTTTTTTGCCTTTCCTGCTCTTGTTTATCAATGTAGGTTATTCCCATAAGTAAATTATAAGCACGAGTAATATCTGTTATGGTGTATCCCCTATCGTCAGTTTTAATATCTCTAAATTTCCTGGTCAATATGCCATATCTTTTCGATACATCATCAGTAGTAGCCTCAGGACTTAACTCTAATATTTCAAGAGCCTGTTTTCTATTCATCTGATCAGTCACCGCAAAACCTCCTTTGTTACTCTTCTGGCCTCATCATCGGGATTAACGATGTGTTATTCTCTAGGTTTCATAGTCGGGAATAGTAAAACGTCTCTTATTGAGTAGGAGTTTGTAAACAGCATTACAAGCCTGTCAATACCCACTCCAAGACCACCAGTGGGTGGAAGACCATGCTCGAGTGCTAATACATAGTCCTCATCCATCATATTTGCTTCTTCATCGCCCTGTTCACGTTTTTTAACCTGCTCTAAGAACCTTTCCTTTTGATCAATTGGATCATTTAATTCAGAATAAGCATTTGCCATTTCCCGTCCAGTTATAAACAATTCAAAACGCTCGGTAAGCTCTGGCTTATCAGGCTTTCTCTTTGTTAAAGGAGAAACCTCAACCGGATAATCAATAATAAATGTGGGCTGTATAAGCTTGTCTTCTACAAATTCTTCAAAGAATAGATTCAATATCTCGCCTTTTGAATTTAAACCTTCAACATCAAGGCCTTTTTCTTTTGCTATTGAAACAGCTTCTTCATAAGAGGAAACATCATCAAAATCAATANTAGTATACTTTTTAACAGCATCAGTCATAGTTAGCCTTGNCCAAGGTATAGATACGTCTATTTCATGTTCTTGGTATTGAAATACTTTAGTTCCGAAAACTTCATCGGCTATATAATTGTATAACGCTTCAGTCAACTCCATCATACCATAATAATCAGTGTATGCTTCATACAATTCCAACATTGTAAATTCAGGGTTGTGTTTAATAGACATACCTTCATTTCTAAACATACGTCCTAATTCATATACCTTTTCCATGCCACCTACTATTAATCTTTTTAAATATAACTCGGGAGCAATACGCAAATACATATCCAGATCAAGTGTATTGTGATGTGTAATAAAAGGTCTCGCATTAGCACCNCCGGGTATTAAATTTAAAAGAGGGGTTTCAACTTCAATAAATCCTCTTTTATCTAAAAAGCTTCTAATGGCTGTAATTATTTTGCTGCGTAGAATAAATGTATTTGCCACATCTGAATTAACGATAAGGTCTAAGTACCTTTGACGGTATCGTAAATCGGTGTCTTTAAGACCATGAAACTTCTCAGGCAAAGGCCTTAAGGATTTTGATAAAAGGGTATACTCACTTACTCTTATGCTAATTTCGCCCATGCGAGTTTTGAAAACAGTACCTTCAACACCAATAATGTCTCCAATATCGAGTTTTTTAAACTCCTCATAAACTTCTTCACCAATATCATTAATACGGAAAAACAGTTGGATCCTACCATCTCTGTCAAGAAGATCACAAAAACTAGTTTTTCCCATTCCACGCTTTGCCATGAGCCTTCCTGCTATTGAAACAGTTTGCCCTTCTAATTCTTCAAACGAATCCAAGATCTGTTTTGTCTTATGAGTTACATTATATTTTACAACATGAAAAGGATCTTTACCTTTTTCCTGTAATTCGATAAGCTTCTGCCTTCTTACTTTCAGTATTTCATTTAAATCCTGAACATCCTCTACATTAGTATTTAAGTTTTCTGACATTTAAAAAGCCTCCCATAATTCGAGATTATATTAGATTTTGCGATATAACATATTTTAAGTACCGTGGTACATATATTGTTGGGTTACATCTCAAAAGCATTATATGTATTTGTATCTCCTCTATGTAAATAATGAGGAAATTAACTATATATTAACAATCATAAGCAAAAACAGCCTACATTACCATGTAAACTGTTTTATATCTGAATATTATATCGTATTAAGTTGCTATTAACAATAGTTTTCACATTATTTGTATATTTCAAGCACTTTAAGTGTCACCGTTCCATCAGGAACTTGAACTGTTACAACATCACCTTTTTTCTTACCCATTAATGCGCTACCAATAGGAGATGCATTTGAAATTTTGTTCTCTAAGGGATCGGCTTCGGTTGAACCAACAATATAATAATCAACTTCTTCATCGAAATCCATGTCAAATACTTTTACACGGGTTCCGAAACGAACAGAGTCGGTATCTATTTCGTCTTCATCAATCACAATTGCATTTTTAAGCATGTTTTCCAGTTTTACAATTCTGCCTTCGTTCTGAGCTTGTTCGTTCTTAGCTTCGTCATATTCCGAATTCTCAGAGATATCTCCGAATGCCATTGCTTGCTTTATCCGTTCCGCAATTTCTCGCCTTTTTTCCCCCTTTAACTGTTCCAATTCCTTTTCAAGTTTTGTAAGTCCCTCATAAGTTAAATATATTTCTTTGCCACTCATTCGATGCTACTCCTTCTTTCTATTTTCTCTCTGTATCCCCCCAAAAACTTTCGACAAGAGCTATAATAATTTATCCAGATAATACAGTTTTATTCATAAATTATGGTATATAAATTAAATATATTTTGTAAGCTTCTGGCGAGAGTAACTGACACCTGTAATGACCTCAAGAAAAGGTTACATTACGAAAATAATATCAAGTATTTTACATTTAAAATTTCTTTAAAATGGAATAATATAACTTTTTCTACTTTATATTTTTAACATTATAAAGCAGGCTATTCTTTATGTCAAGGTCAGAAATATTTCGATAAAATCTCATATATATTATATTTTTACCTGTGCAAATGGTCATAGGTCTTATGTAGCATTGTTCACGACACATTTATGACAGAAATATTTAGCCCCAATAGTTTTTCAGCTTCAGGTAAGGTTAAATCATGCCCTTGTATTATAATATTCAACAAAAATTCTGAAAGTATATGATGCTCAAATCTTTGAAGTAACCCCCGGCCAAGTTTTTTCATTAGTTTCTTCTGAAACATATATTTCATATTATACTGTTTCTTTATTTTCTTACATAATATATTCTTCGTTGCAAATTCAATTTTAACTCCATCAAATTCATTTTTAACAACAGTTTGTTCGAATGAAATCCAAATATCACTTCTTGCAAGAACATCAAAATCTTCTGTCACGCAAACCGGGACACCTGTCTCATCCATAAAATTATCCCAGAAATCCTGCAGTTGATTGTCCGGGCCTATTACATTTACAAGTTTGAAATTGCTCAATACCGACATTAGCTTATAATTAAGATATGCTTTTTGGACACCCGACAACGCTATTGTCATGTCCTGTAATATGAAATCCCTAAATGGTTCCTTATAAAATAGCAAATAGGCTTTAGTTCTTATACTTTCATCAAGGCAGGAATTATTCCCCATGGACCATTCACCGTTCAAATACTCTCTCAAAGGATTTTCCAAAAGGAAATGCTCAATGTTATTCAACATAATAGCCCTTCTGAATTTTTTTAGTGTCCTTCTTTTACCTATCTTGTTTTTAGTAAAGTATTCTGCTGGATGGGGCATGGTAATGGTGTAGAATACTAAATTCTCATAGATTTTTCTATACTCCACTCTAACTTGAGATGGCACAAAACCTCTAAACCATAAAATTATTGAGTGCAACAAACTATAGCTACCATTTCCAGGTGATTGTGTTTTATCTGAAGACAGAATAAGTGCATAAGCCATAATATACCTCAATTTGCATTTTAGTATTCAATAGATTATTGCTAAACTCGATGTATAACTTTTTACGTATTCTATCTTTATGGCTTGTGGCTATAGATTATTACAGCTTTAGTTGAGAACCTGTTTTATTTCCTTGGCAAGCTTAGCGCTAATGCCTTTAACCATGCAAAGCTCCTCTTCGGTTGCCTCACGTATTCTCTTAACTGAACCAAACTCCTTTAGCAGAGCCTTTTTCTTTTTGGGGCCTATTCCTTCTATTTCATCTAAAACAGATTTTCTTTGACTTTTCCGCCTTTTTTGACGATGAAAGCTAATTGAATACCTGTGTACCTCTTCCTGAATAGCAGCAATGAGCGAAAGTAATTCCATCTCCTTCTTAAGCTCAATATTATGCTCATCATTAACAAGCCTTTCTGTTTGATGCTTGTCGTTTTTCACCATCCCCATAATAGGCAAATTCAAATCAACCTCTTTGAGCACTTCTTCAACCGCATGAACATGACCAATTCCACCATCGACAAGTATTAGATCCGGTATTTCCTTAAAACTTTCATCCTCTGTATCACTGCTTAATCTTCGAAGTCTTCTGTATAATACCTCCTGCATACAGGCATAATCATTTTGCTCATCTACATTTTTTATTGAAAATTTTCTATAATGTGATGGTTTTTTTTGGCCTTCCTCAAAAACAACCATCCCGGAAACCATTCCTTGACTTCCTGTGTTGGATATATCATAAGCTTCTATTCTTTGAGGGCTCTGTGATAATCCCAATACTTTTTGCAATTTGTCCAATGCATTTTCAATATTCTCTCGCTTATATACAACATTGAGTTTATACTTTAAAAATTCTTCTTCGGCATTCTTTATTGCCAAATCTAACTGACTTTTCTTCTCGCCCCTAACAGGCTTATGCAATCTTACAGATTTTGAACGTAATGATTTCATCCATTGCTCTAAAATTTCTACATCGGCGGGTTTGTGCGTTAATAGTATTTCCGGAGGAATTTCTCTACCGTTACCATAGAATTGCGTTAAAAATGTTTCCATTACCTCTTCTTCGGGCATATCATAAGTCTTTTCCATGATATTTACGTTTTTCCCCATCAGTTTTCCACCACGGACAAATAGTACAATAACAAGACTATTTATTTCATCGGCAATTAAGGCACATAGATCTCTGTCCTCCATTTTAGTAGATAATACAATCTGCTTTTCGGAAATGTTTTTTACACTTATTAACTTATCCCGAACTGATGCAGCTTTTTCAAACTCCATATTTGAAGAGTATTCCTGCATTTTCTCCTGGAGTCTGTTCAACACTTCATCTTGCTTGCCTTCAAGAAACCTACAAGCGTCTTTAACAATTTCATTATAGTCTTCAGGACTTATAAACCCTGCACATGGAGCAGAACACAATTTAATATGATAAAATAAACAAGGACGCTGATTGTCTGCCTCAACTATTTTTCTCTTGCATGTTCTTAAGGGAAATATTTTTCTTAATACTTCTATGGATTTACGTGCATCGGACACTTTGGTATATGCACCAAAATATCTAGAACCGTCTTGTTTGATAGTTCTAGTCAACTCGATTTTCGGATATAAATCCTGAGTGGTTATACGTATATAAGGATATGTTTTATCATCTTTTAAAAGAATATTGTATCTGGGTTTATGAAGCTTAATCAGAGTATTCTCAAGAATTAGAGCTTCAGACTCTGTCGAAGTGACAATTGTTTCAATATTATGAATCCTGGATACAAGCGTTCTCGTCTTTGGGTCTTTATCTTCAGTGCTTTGAAAATATTGTCTGACCCGATTCTTTAAAATTTTCGCTTTTCCTACATAAATAATCTTACCAGATTTATCTTTCATTAAATAAACTCCCGGTGAATCCGGGAGGTTTTCTAAGATTTCTTTTATTTTATCCATGACTTAAGCACTTTCTATTTATACTGTTCTGTCATGCCCCTTTCTGCAAATTGCTCTAGTTCTTCTATTGCCTGCTTCTCATCCGATCCATCAGCAATTAGTAATACTTTCTCACCTCTACTGATACTCAAAGACAAAATACCTAATAAACTTTTTGCATTTGCCCTACGATCATTTTTTTCTATCCAAATATTTGATTCGTAAGTCGAGGCTTTCTGTATCAGCCTTGCAGCAACTTTTGACTCCAAACCTGATTCATTTCTGATAGTGATTTCCTTACTAATCATCATAGTTCCCCCTGATAACTTACTTTCTCTCCGACATAGTTTATTATACAATGATCGTACTAGCTTTTCAAATGAATTATTATACCATTATACTTTGTGTGCAATTTTTCTGCTTTTTACAGTAAAATATATACCATTTACAATTAGTATCATACATGCGAATATTCCTGTAAATTTCATGGTTTCAAGCATTTCAATTATATCAATTGCCTTCCATTTAAATTCGTTCATTATCTCAAGTCCGCCGTCAAGCATAAAACCCATGTACTCTTTGTAACCAATACTAATAACATTAAATAAGGGCTCTGCGAACAAACTTAGCATAAATACAACAAGGAGAAAACATACTACGCTTGGGATTGTGATTATTTGCCTTCTTCTCTGAACAGATCTAGCTGTTTTTATTTTGTACATGACTTTTCTTTCAAGTCCTGCTAGCTCATTATCATATTCGATATTATTGAGTGATGAGTACAAACTCCGCCACTCCTCCAGCTTAGCCTTACAGATCTTGCACACAGAAAAATGCTCTTTCAGTTTATCTCTCTTTTCAGGTTCAAGTGCATTGTCAAGAAATAATGAAATATCCCTTTCCTTAATATGCATACTTATGCCTCCTCCATATAATATTCAGCCATCTTTTCCTTCAACATTTTCCTTGCCCTATATATTCTATTTTTTACTATACTTAGGGGTACATTCATACTTTTCGCAATCTCCTCATAGCTTAAACCAGCTTGATGGAAAAGCATTAATGGAGTTTTGTAACCAGGTTTAAGTAAACTAATTTGTTCATCTAACCACTGCTTTCTTTCTTTCTGTATCAAAATCTCGTCAACAGGCTTTTCCGTATCCTCAATTATAGGATCCTCACTTGAAACAACAGAATAGTTCTTGTTTTTACGGATATTGTCAATACATGTATTGTGAGTTATCCTCCCAATCCATGCAGAAAACTTCATGCTCGTGTCATACATATCTAGTTTTCTATATGCCTTAAAAAACACATCCTGTGTAATATCTTCTGCAATATATGGATCCCTAACAAACCTAATAGCGATGGAATATACAAGCTTTTTGTACTTAGTAACAAGCACCTCAAAAGAGTCTGTATCACCATTTAAGCACTTTTCAACAATAACTTTATCTTCCATGCACTTTCCCTTCATAATACTAGCATCTTCTTTGCCTTATCAAAATAAGTACGAAAACACAAATAATAAGTCTGATAATATTATAACACAGAGGAACACAGAGGGACGGTTCTTTTGTGCTAAATAACACAGAGGGACGGTTCTTTTGTGTTGTGAGATTCTTGCATTTTTTTGATTGGGGATAAAATTCCACCGCGTTAGATATTATTTGGGTGAGTATCCTAGGGTAGAAATATCTACTTTTTACCTGTATAATTAAATAGCAAAAGCCTATTTGCCGATAAAAGTATCAGGATTTAATTTTTTATTGATTACAATTGTTATCTGCATGAGTATATATGTCTTGAAATGGGGGATTTTTTTATGATGGATAAGCTAAAAGAAATTTTAAAACCAATACTAAATGGTGTCAATAAAGTATGGAAAGCTATAACTAATAAGGTAAAAGATTTAGTTCAAAAAATAACTAAACTATTTAAGAAAAAGAATATAAAAGACATCGATATTAAAAATATTAATGTCCAGGACGTTAGAGATAAGATTGAAACACGTCGAGTTAATCATTTGCGAAAAATAAAGATAAGGCAAAGACTCATTATATTTTTCCTTTTGGTATCAATAGCTCCGCTAATTGTTTTGGGTGTAACTTCATTTACCAGTGCAAAATCACTTGTCTCGGATATAATTGAGCAGTATACTTCGCAAGTGGTTACCCAGTTTGGAAATAACATCNATACTGAACTTAATAAAATAGTAGAGTCTACGAACTCCTTTGTTTTCTCTTCTCTATTTCAAGAGAATTTCGTCGGTTATGACGAGCTAGAGACCTACGAAAGAGGCCTAGCTTTTAATGAAATACAAAAAGAACTAAATCTGGTTTCAAGCCAAAACAGAAATATTTTAGAAATAAGGGTTTTCTCTCCTGCAGAATCTCAAATATATGTGGGTACCCCAAACAACGATATAGACTACCTTAAGCTGAATGAAGATTTTATCAGCACTGGGGTTGTAAATATGTGGCATGTCACAGAATCAAGCGATATTGTTTTCTCAAGAAAAGCAGTTAATCTCTTAAACTCCAGATGGATCGGAAACTACTTCGTTACAGTCGATAAAAATAGATTCTCCCAATTATTTAAACAACTAGATTTAGATGAAAAAGTTGAATTGATATTTATAGATGAAAATGGCACCATTATTTATTCGAGTGATGAGGAAAAAACTCCTGGTACTGTATACCCATATCCCGAGCTAATGGAAGCTATTGAAACTGACTTGATGAATTCTGATAACAATAAGCTTGATATTAGGTTGAAAGAGAACTCATCATGCAATTTCTATCCACTTGAAGGTACTCCTTTTTATGTTGTAACCATTACACCATATTCTTTCTTAAACTCGGCTGCTAATGTTATAAGAAGTACCATTATAATTATGGTAATCATAGGCATAGCCGCTGCTGTGATTCTTGCCATTGTTATATCAAATAGTATATCCAATCCCCTTTCAAAACTTGTAAATATAATGAAAAAGGCTAAAACAGGTGACTTGACAGAAGTTGTTGTTGATAATAGTGATGACGAAATTGGCGAAGTAATAACAAATTACAATGAAATGATTCTAAATATTAAAGCCTTGATACAGAAAGTACAGCTATCAGTCCTTAATGTGATAGATAACTCCGAAAAAGTTGCATTATCAGCTGGACAAACTCTTACATCATCTGAGCAAATTGCGATAACACTTCAGGAAGTTGCAAAAGGTTCTTCCGAACAAGCTCAGGAAGTGATGATGAGTGTGGGCAACATGAATGAGCTCTCGGAAGGAATAAATATGATGACCGAAAGACTCGGTAATATGTCAAGCTTAATTTCCAATACCGAGGATATAAGCGTCGACGCCATAACAAAGGTTCAAGTTCTTAACGAAAAAGCAAATCAGACAAAAGATGCTTCACTAAAAATAGTGGATCAAATTAAGAGTCTTAATAGTGATATGGTTCAAATTCGCAAGATAACAAAGCTTATGGTTGGAATTGCTGAACAAACAAACTTGTTATCACTAAATGCTGCCATAGAAGCTGCCCATGCTGGAGAAGCAGGCCGTGGATTTGCTGTTGTTGCTGATGAGGTTAAAAAACTTGCAGACCAGTCTAAAGAAGCTTCTATAATGATTAACAATATTATTAATGACATAAATAATAAAACACAAGAAGCTGTGTTGGAAGCTAATAACACAAGTAATATTGTACAGGATCAAATGGTTGCCGTTGAGCAGACCGACAGTGCTTTCAATACAATTTCATCTTCAATGAAAGAAATTGATCAATATATGACCAATGTTGAAGATTCAGTAAAGAACATGGATGTACTCAGACAAAAAACCCTTTCCTCTATGGAAAACATCTCGGCTGTATCAGAAGAAGCAGCAGCTACCACAGAAGAAGTCTCTGCCAGCACCCAAGAGCAAATGGCTAGTTCTGAAGTTCTGGCTGAGCTTGCCAGAGGAATGAATTTTATGGCTAAGGAACTTCAAGATGCTCTGTCAATGTTTAAAATTGACTCTTGCGAAGTGGATTATGACAGCTCCGATGTATGCGATTCAGACTCAAGAGATTTGAGCTCAAGTGAGTCAAACGTAGATGATTCGAACTAAGAGATGACTCAGACCCGAATGATTTGAGTTCAGATAATTTGAACACAGGTGATTTAAACTAAGAGATGACTCAGACTCAAATGATTCGAGTTCAGATAATTTGAACACAGGTGATTGAACACAGATGATCCGAATGCGAGTGAATAAACTCCATCAAGTTTTCAATAATCATGTTAGTATTAATGAACAGGGCTATCTTAAATAGGATAGCCCTTTCTTCACTCATTACCGCCCTATAACATCGCACTTTAGAGACCAGCATCTTCTGGATACATTGATAAATTGCTATTAATTAAACTTTATATGTTGTTGCGCTGGTATAAAAATTAATGGGAATGGTTCTTACAAATTGAAATAAAATCTGTTGTCGACTGCGATAGATACTTGTTTTTATGATATATGATATAAAAACCCCTGCTCAAAGAAATGCCCTTGACTTTTATTTCCCATAGCTCACTTGCATCGAGAGGTTCTTTCACCATTAGATAAGGCAGTGCAGATATACCAAGACCTGCTTCAACAGCTTTTATTATGGCTTGTGTACTAACACTGTCACCTATATAATCCAATTCAATATTGTTAATTAACATAGTACTGTCAAATAAGTCTCTCCCACCACTTCCTTTTTCCCGCATAATAAAATCATATTTTTGTAATTCCTCAATACTCACCTTTTCTTTTCTATACAAGGGGTGTGTCTTCCCACATATTAGCGCAAGCCTGTCGTCTAAGTATCTTTCCGCTATAATTTGTGGATGCTGAACTTTTCCTTCTATCAATCCTATATCAAATTCATTTTCACCTATTGCTTTTTCAATCTCAGCTGAATTATCTATTTTCACCTTCAGCTTGATTTTAGGATATTTTTGTTTAAAGGCCTTGATATACTCAGGCAACAAATGTGTTCCAATAGTAATGCTGGAGCCAATCCTTAATGTACCAATATATTCCCAGTCCTTCATACTTTCTTCCATCTCATCAAATAATGATATAATATGCATCGCATAGTCTAAAAACTGCCGCCCCTGATCTGTTATGTGTAAACGATTTGATATTCGGTCAAATAGCTTTATTNCGTAATTTGATTCTAATTCGCTAATAGCAAGACTTACTGCAGGTTGCGCAAGATATAAGTGTTTCCCCGCTGCTGTAGCACTGCCATATTTACACACCGCAACAAAAATCCTTAAATGTCTTAATGTCATTTTATCACTTCCATAATAAATTCATTATACNGTTTATAATATTATATTATTTTACTTATANCATGGCAAGGGTTAAGATATATATACATCATATAGTAGGGNGACTCAATGAAAAAAGACAAACGGTTATACTGGAAATTATTCACATCTACTTTCTATCTTAGCGCTTTTACTTTTGGTGGAGGTTTTGTTATCGTTCCACTTATGAAAAAGAAGTTTGTAGATAATTTAAAATGGATTGAAGATGAAGAAATGCTCAACCTAACAGCAATTGCACAGTCATCGCCTGGTGCTGTTGCGGTAAATGCTTCTATTCTACTCGGGTACAAGATCGCCGGGATTTTAGGAAGCCTTTGTTGTATATTGGGTACTATATTACCACCATTTTTGATTCTGTCTGTTATATCCATATTTTATTCAGCCTTTAAAGACAACAGCACCATTCAAATATTGTTAAAAGGTTTTCAATCAGGAGTGGCAGCAGTAATTGCAGATGTAGTCATACAAATGGGTGGTGATATTATCAAACACAAAAGCATTATGTCCATATTGATTATGGCTTTTTCATTTATAGCTACCTATTTCCTCAACATAAATGTCATTTATGTTCTATTAGCCAGTGCAGTAGTTGGAGGACTTACCTTCTTATACAATATTAGATGCAGCACTAAAAAAGGGAATGAAAGTGAGGCACAAATTTAATGATTTATCTTCAATTATTTTGGAGTTTCTTCAGGATAGAATTTTTTACCTTTGGAGGAGGTTACGCAGCAATACCGCTTATTAAAAACGTTATAGTGGATGAAAATCAATGGATAACACTATCGGATTTTACAGACTTAATCACTATATCTGAAATGACACCCGGCCCTATCGCAGTTAATTCTGCTACATTTGTAGGAATGCAGATAGCTGGACCTTTAGGAGCCATTGTATCAACTATAGGTTGTGTTTTACCCTCCATCCTTTTTGTCTCTATTCTCTCATATATATTTTTGAAGTTCGGTAACCTTTCAATCATACAAGGAATCTTAAGCGGACTTAGACCTGCAGTAGTTGGGTTAATTGCTCAAGCAGGATTTGCCATACTTGTAATGACTGTTTGGGGTAGCGACGGGATAACTTTTAATGCTTCCAGCTTAAATATATGGGCATTAATTTTGTTTCTTGCGTGCTTTATTGTAATGAGAAAATTCAAACCAAATCCAATCTATGTTATGGCAGGATCAGGTGTTTTGAGCCTAATAATTCACCAATTTGCTTGAGGTCTACCATAATTATGCGTAAAAACTTTTGCGATATCATGAACTCTCTCACCTTTTATATAATACAAAAACATGGGGCTTTAAAGTGAATTAACTTCAACGCCCCATGTTCTTCAAATAATTTTCTCAAAATGCATCTTTTGATACTACCCCATAGCATAATAGTAGCCCTAAGGCTAAAATGCTCTGGTTAATCACATAAGATACCACATTTTAAAATTGCATTTGTTGGGCAAACCTCAACACATTTACCACAATTATCGCATTTAGAAGTATCAATGATTGCACGCATATTTACTATAGAAATAGCTTGCTGTGGGCATTCCTTCACGCATCTTCGGCATGCTATACATGCAACCTTGCAGTTCTTACGTGCAACGGCTCCCTTTTCCTCATTACTACATACCACTGCGTATTGAGACCTTGCTGGAACCATTTTTATAATATCCTTAGGACATTCAGCGACACATTTTTCACATCCAGTACATTTTGATTCAATAACCTTGGCTAGTCCATTTTCAACTACAATTGCATCGAAAGCACATACCTTTTCACAGCATCCCATACCAACACAACCATAAACGCAGGAAGAAGGACCACCTGCCATTGTGGAAACTGATCGACAATCCAATATGCCATCATAGTCAAACTTTATTGTAACTTTATCCCATGTACCATTACACATAACACGAGCAACCATTTTCTCACTAGCCTTACCACCAGTACCCATAATTTCACTAAGGCTGTCCACTAAACCAGCACCGCCAACTGGGCATAATGTAATTGAAGCTCCGTCTACAACAGCCTGGGCATAACCATCACAGCCACTATAGCCACAAGCACCGCAATTAGCACCCGGTAGAACATCTCGCACTGCCTCAATTCTTTCATCAGCTTTTACTTCAAATTTAACTGAAACATAGGAAAGAATTATACCGAATATCAATCCCAAACCAGATACTATTGCGACAGGAATCAAAACTGTTTCCATGATGTCACCTCACCTTCAAATAAAATTCCATTATAGGAATATTGCAATATTTTTAAACCACGTTTCTACTCTACTAAATATTCCTAATGTTTCATATCATTTTACTAAACTTCATTATTTTACAATATTTAACTTCAATTTGTTTGCTTTTTACTTAAATTTCTGTTTTTACTAAATTATCAAGTTTTATTTCTACTTCATTTTTGCTTTTACTAAAAATTCTATCTTCTTTCTCTCAACTACCTGTAAACTGTCAGTCCAATCATCTGAACCATCTTCATCTTTACTAGATAACCGCAATTGCCTTTAAATCCAAATTACTTTTCCCTTTGGTTTATAGGCCGAACAATCCCTGGAATCCAACAAATGCCACAGACACCAGAGCAGCTGCAATTAACGTAATGGGAAGGCCTTGAAATGCGATAGGTATTTCACTTGTCTCAATTCTTTCCCTAACCCCAGAAAAAAGTACCATTGCCAATGTAAAACCCACTGCTGATGCAAAACCGAAAACCACTGCGTTAAGTAGGGTGTATTGTCTTTCCTGTATTAGCAATGCAGACCCTAAAACTGCGCAATTTGTTGTAATCAATGGCAAATAAATACCTAATGCGCTGTATAATGTAGGCAGAACCTTCTTCAAAACAGTCTCTACAAATTGCACTAATGCTGCAATTACAAGAATAAATACAATTGTTTGAAGATAGGTAAGTCCATAACGTTCAAGTAAATACTTGTTCGCTGCCCATGTTACAGCCGATGATAACGTGATTACAAAAACCACAGCGCCACCCATTCCAAGGGCAGTTGAAGTTTTTTTGGATACACCCAAAAATGGGCAGATACCTAAAAACTTAGATAGAACAAAATTCTCAACGAAAATCGCAGAAATAGCAATCAGAATAAGTTCTTTCACGCCTTGTCACCTCCATTGTCATTTGCCACGCATCCCGCACAGCTCATACCACAGCCCGCAGCGATTTCTTTATTCCTTATATTAAGAGTAGAGAACTTTTGAACTGCTGCAACTACAAAGCCGTAGACAAGAAAGCCACCTGCCGGCAAAACCATAATAACTGCTGGATCAAACAAGTTCTTAGTAAGGGTAATTCCAAACCATGTACCCGCACCGAGTATTTCACGAATAGAACCCATTATCAATAGAGCTATTGTAAATCCACCGCCCATTCCCAGGGCATCGAGTATTGACATACCAACAGTGTTTTTGCAGGCAAACATTTCAGCTCTGGCAAGAATAATACAGTTTACAACAATAAGAGGGATATAAATACCAAGTTCCTTATATATATCTGGAAGATAAGCATGCAGAAGCATTTCAACTATTGTTGTAAAACCAGCAATTACTGTTATAAACACCGGTATTCTGACTTTGTCCGGAACTATTTTTCGAATCAGTGAAATAACAATGTTAGAGCCCAGCAAAACGAATGTAGCGGCTATTCCCATGCCAATTCCATTTTTAGCCATTGTTGTAACAGCAAGGGACGGACATGTGCCTAATACTAGCTTTAAGACTGGATTTTCCTTCATAAAACCATTTGTCAGCACCTTGAATACATTTCTTTTCTTGTCTGTCATATTAATTCCCCCCTGTTAACATATTCACTGTATCCAAAGCAGCTTGAACACCATCAACTACAGCATTGGCTGATTTTGTTGCTCCGCTAATGCCCTGAATTTCATTTGCTGCTTTTTTATTGCTTACAATTGTTAAAGTATCATGGACAGTTGCTTCATTAAACTGGCCTAAAAACTCTGGCTCAGTCACCTTTAAGCCCAGTCCAGGTGTTTCATTATTGTCGCCGATAATTATACTTGTCACCTTGCCTTCAATATCCACACCCACTGTTAAACTCATTGCTCCGCCATAACCATTTGTTACAACATCCAATACATAACCTGCGAGTATATCCTTACTGTAGCCTTCGTATATGCCAACTACTTTATCGGATGCGCCTTCTATTTCTATCTCTACAAAACTGTCAGCTTCTCTTAGTACTTCTTTTCTGAATTGTACTTGTTCTTCCATGGTTCTTTGAGAAATAATATCTTGAGTTATATCATTAACAAAAGCCAAAGAACCCGCCACCACTGCACAAACCAAGGCAAGTACCAAGGTTGGCTTTAAAATACTATTCCACATGTTTTTCACCTCCAAAGGCAACTGGTACTGTGTACCTGTCAATCATGGGTGTGACAATATTCATGAGTAAAATAGCAAATGATACCCCTTCTGCCATACNTCCATAGAGCCTGAACAAAACTGTTAGAGCACCACAGCCAATCGCATATATAATCCTGCCTTTGCGTGTCATAGGACATGTTGCATAGTCTGTAGCCATAAACACAGCACCTATTAACAGTCCACCCGATAGAACATGGTATAAAGGATCACCAGTAAACACGCCTCCAGGTCCTAAAATCCATGTAGAAAGTGCCACTGTTCCAACAAAAAAAGTAGGAATATGCCATGATATTACTCTTCTGAATAATAAATATGCCAAACCCAGCAGTATTGCCAATGCTGAGGTTTCTCCTATACAGCCGGGTACATTACCTAAAAACATATCCAGATAAGAAAATGTACTAGCCCCACCCTCTTTTAACACGCCAAGAGGTGTTGCGGTAGAAACAGCGTCAACTGTAGCGGTAGAAACAGCATCCACAAAAAGTGGGTCTGTCCATTCTGTCATCCACCTTGCCCATGAAACAGTAAGGATGGCCCTTGCTCCTAAAGCAGGATTCATAAAGTTTTGTCCTAATCCGCCAAATAACTGCTTAATAAGACCTGTTGCGATTACAGCCCCAACAACTGCTATCCATATGGGTATTGATGGAGGTAGGTTAAGTGCTAATAAAAGACCTGTTACGGCTGCACTTAAATCTGAAATTGTCTGCCCTCTCCCCAACCCTTTTCGCATAATATATTCTGTTAGAACCGATGCAGCAACGGTCGCAACTACAACCAGTGCAGAACGCATTCCAAAAAATATAATACCTGCAATAGTAGCAGGAATTAATGCAATTATTACATCCAGCATAATTCTGCGGGTAGAGACATTATCTCTTAAATGCGGAGATGAACATACAAACAACCTATTTTCCAAAGTTTTTCACCTCAATTCTTGTTTTCCACACAATTTGATCATACCTTACACCCTATTAACCTTTCGCTTAACAGCATCTTTACCAATACGGATGGATTGTACAAGATACCTTTTCGAAGGGCATGAGTATGAACAGCTACCGCATTCGATACAGTCAAGGATATGATATCTGTCCAGATCTTCGAACTTATCTGCCATTACAAGACGATTCAGTTCTAATGGTAATAAGTTCATTGGACAAGCCTGAATACATTTACCACATCTAATGCACGGCCATTCCTCAGGCAGATCCCCTTGCTTCTTATCAAAAGCCAATATTGCATTGGTATTCTTGATAACAGAGGTTTCAAGTGAATATTGAGCAATTCCCATCATAGGACCACCCATTAGCACTTTATAAGGCTGTGACTTAAATCCTCCACAAAAGTCAAATAAATCCTTCAAAGATGTTCCAATAGGCACACTTACATTTTGTGGATTACTTACAACAGAGCCATCCACTGTCACGCGCCTTTGCACGAGTGGCATACCAGTCTTCAAATATTGCGCTATATACGAAACAGTGTTTACATTTAGCACAATACACCCCACATCAGCAGGAAGTTTACCAGATAGAACTGTTCTGCCTGTAGTTGCATATATCAGCATTTTCTCTGCACCTTGAGGATATCTTGAGGATAGGGATTTGATAGAAATCCTTTTGTCGCTCTTAGAAGTTTCAGCAAGTAATTTTATTGCGTCAGGCTTATTATCTTCAATACCAATAATAGCGTTATTGATGTTAAGATAATCCAATACAAGCTGAATGCCTTCTATTATACCAGTAGGGTTTTCAATCATCTCCCTGTAATCCGATGTAATATAGGGTTCACATTCAGCACCGTTGATAATTAGACTGTCAACGTCTTTATCCTTAGGAGGATTGAGCTTAACATGTGTTGGAAAACCCGCGCCGCCCAGACCTACAAGACCTGAGTTTCGTATTGCCTTGAGAAAATCTTCCCTATTATTTACTTCGGGCGGTGAAATGCCCTCGTAAACTTCTTGTTTACCGTCGGTTTGTATTTCAATGGACATAACCAGCTTTCCACTCGCATATAGCATAGGTTCTACGCGGGTTATAGTACCTGAAACACTGGAGTGAATTGGAGAAGATACATATGCATCACTATTGCCTATTATTTGTCCTACCTTCACCGTATCACCTTTTTTTACGGTTGGAGTACAGGGCGCTCCAATATGCTGAACCATTGGGATTATTACCTTTTCAGGGGTACCTAAAACAGACGTTTCAGATTTTAAGGTATTTTTATGGTGCGGCGTGGATACGCCACCACGAAATACCCTTTTAAAAGCCATAAATATCACCTCACTTTATTTTGACATATTTAGGGTTGTTTATTAAGAAAAAAATATTTATTATAGAGTAATAATAACACATGAACAGAACTTTGTGAATACGATAAATGTTTTTTGTATACAAAATAAAAGTGCGTGAAATGTTTATATTAAGCGCCCTACCCTATTTTTCCATTGCCGAGAAATCGAGCTCAAAGCTTGAAATAATTACCGGTATATCATTTATTTGTATACCCCTTAAACATTGGCTTAAGAAAGGAAATTTCAAAGAAGAGGAGTTTCTTATTTTTATATCTGTTACAACTCCACTCTCAAGGCTTAGATAAATAACCAATTCTCCGTATGCTTCCTTTTCTCGAACAACTGTATATCCATTTCGATTTATGTTGATGGATGCTCTAACATCGCCATGGGGTAGCATATCTATGGCTTGATCTATGAGGGACAAAGATAGCAAACAATCCTCAAATATAAGCATTGTACGTGTGAAACAGTTGCTTTCTTCTTTACAGGAAACTTCATAGCTTAACTTTGAATATGGTAATTTTGATAGCCTACGGATATTTTCATAAACACCTGCTGCCCGAGCTAAACGACCTGTCGACACTCTAGCTGTTTTGCTGTCCACCTTGCCTAGGCTACTCAATCTATTAACTATTGAGTGTGTACTTTCCCATGTTCTCCTAATATCAGACAGCCCTTGAACCATCTCTTGAATAATAACATTTAGCTGAAATATTGCTTCATTTGATACATCTTCTTTCACACCACCGAGCACTAAAATATCTTTTAATTGAGGTTCTTCCGTGGCATAGGCTACAGCTTCATTGTATAGTTTAATTAATCCTATCAAGTCTGAGTAATCTGATAAAAGACCAAGGCATTTTGTTAAATGACTTAAGCTATAAAGATTTGCCTTTAAAAAACTCAACTCATTGAAAATGAGCCTCAGGAAATTAGCCCTTTCTGGTACGTTAACGTTGTTTATTTTCTCAACTGCATGCAAAAAGGCCAAACCAATTGAAAACCCATTGACTGAGGAAAGACGTTCTAACATCTCTAACGCTTCAGATACCTTCTTACCTATACATAGTCTTTCTACACCCCGATAATTATATCCCGTTTCCACATTTATTTGATCTATGATCTCATCGGAGATTGTAAAGCGAAACAAAACAGGCTCTGGTAGTAAGGGATGAAAAGGTCCCCACTCTACAGCTGCATGGAAGTCTTTTTTCTCTACATTATCTTCTTTATGCAAATCGAACCTAATTGGGTAACAATCTGCAATCTCTTTTTGCATTTGAGCACCTTCTAGATAGGCTATAGTAATTGAAGGTAGGATGCTGTGTTCGGGTACTTCTATATCAATTGTGTCAATGTTTCCGTCTTTTTCGAAAAAATAATTTATTTCCACATAACCTTGTTTCTTATTTGCTTTTATGAGAAGAAGATTATAGCCCGTATGCTTATAAGCAAACCATTTGCCTATTAATTCTCCATTTTTTTGTTCTGTTAAAAATATGCTCACAAACTTCTCCTGCCTTTACTATTAGTTTTTATCCCTTTCGCCTTTTGCCTGTTTATTTTTTACGTTTTCCATTGCCCTTACAATGGTCTCAAGCATTTCTGTCCCATCGGGCGTGCAACCACGTATCCACGAAGTAACAGGCAACACATCTTCAACAATATATAACTGATTTCCCTGCCTGCGAAAAAGACTACCAGAACATGCGCAAGCTCCTGCGGCAACAACGGCTTTTGGGGAAGGGATTTTCTCATAAATCTGCATAATTTCTTCTTTTGATTTCTCATTAATGCAACCAGAAATCAGCAGACAATCTGCATGTTTCGGGTTTCCTGTCAATGTAATACCCTTTATCGTGTTTTGCTCTGACAAAGCCATGGATAATGCATCAACACATCCCCTGCATCCACCTGCTTGTATGACAAAAACCGATATGGATCGAGTTCTAATTTTGTTTAACAAGTCCGCAAAGCTCAATAAAAGCACTCCTTTAACAAATCCGTTACCCACCGCATGTTTATCGCAAAACGTAAAGAGAAATAAAATTCAGCAAAGACACTCCACCTGCCCATATCCAGGAATACTTAGCCGATTGCTTCCAGTTTACCTTTGCAACAAATCCATCCCACAATAAAAACAAAAGATATAATATCATAATAACCAAAAATGAAACCCATTCATTAAGCGGTAAAAAGATAGATAAAATTTTAATCCATATACCTATTTCAATCCAATGTGTCATCTGTACTAATGCCAGGCTCCAACCACTATAAGGTGTAAAAAGGGCTGCATCCAAAACAGATAATTCATCTCCAGAAATGCCAAAATTAAAATACCCTATATTACCTTTAATCAAAAGTATTACGAATAGCGATATAAATGTAAATACAAGGCTTATAAAAACGCCATTACTTTTCGAATATCCAGAGAGCACACCAAGATTAAGCGCACCTGTTGTTTTGTATATTGTTGTGGCTGCAACCATTGATGTAAACAACAAAACAACAAACCTGGAAACTGCTCTTTGTGCACAGATCTTCCCAGAAAAAGTGTTGGCACTATATGCTCCAATAATGATGAACAATTCCATCATGGACAATACCGAAACAACAAAAAGAAAATTAAATCCTGCCACCGTCATATATAGCGCTATAAGCGAGAATACGAAGGCTCCAATGGAAAAAAAGCAAGCAAAATAATTAATTGTTCCGTCCTTCTTTTCGAAAAGTTTAATAATACGGTATATGGGTTGAAGTATGTACGATCTACCCTGCCCACGCATCATAGTCTTAAAGTAATTTTCGACAATATATTCAACAGGAACTATCAAAATGATGGCGAAAAACCAGATAATTACCTCAAACATGATAAAGCCACCCCCAAAATAAGAGCTGCGGTTGTAATCCATCCAAGCCTTATAATAAGTTTAAAATTCACCCTGAACGGAAAGAAAGTTGATGGTAAATATTTCTCATCGGCCTCTTGTGGTAATTTTGCCTGTACAAACAAATATGACACCCACTCAATAATAAAGGCTGCAATTAAAACAATACCTGAAATAACAATTAAAAGAGATAGCGGATTACTATAGAGAAAATCAACATTTGACTGATAATCTTTAAAGGACGTTGCCACTCCCAGACCCGCTATACACATAATGGTGGTATTGAGGCTATACTTGTTTTGCTTGTAAATCAGGGCATAATAAGCACCAGCAAAGACTAATATGCTTCCATATAGAACAAAAAGCGGGATTAATCCTCTATGTAAGTTTTGAAATAATGGTTGAAACTTAAGCAATACTCCATAGGGCATAATTATTGAAACAATAACTAAATACATTCCCGTTAGGCTTGATATGGGTATATTCTCAAAAAAGTTATGACGCAGTAAATAGTATTCGGGAATCAATAACCCCATTATTATAAGCGTCATAAAGATAATCACAGCCGTCAACTCTGATGCTTGTCCAAAGCCCACCGAAAAGTTTTGCATAGCTAACGAACCTGTACCTTTGTATGCAATAATATTAGAAGCTAAAAATAGTGTTAGTGCTGCTTGCTGTACATAGGGAACAAATCTCATCCTTTGGTCATGCAAGCTTTCACATGAGTCCACCAAGAAATAAGTAGCGAGGTATTGGAACTGCCAGAACATAAATAACCCCGTCATACTTTTTGCTGACATTAGCCCGGCAAATGAGGAAAGTAATAACAAAAACCCTGTTATAAACCGCCTTTTTTGTTTGTTAGATGCATTACCGCACTTTTTCCTATAACAGTAAGCTATAAAAGGCATAAAGGTAATAATGATAAAACCCCCAGAGAGTGTCAAAAGAGTCTCCTGACGGTTAAGAGATAGAAACTGGCTTGGTTCAGCAGGTGCAAATGATATTTCAAAAACAATGAGCATCAATACCTGAAAAATAGTTAATATTGAAATAAAGTAATGCTTGTCCCGTATTGAATAAATAAATATCGCAAAGACAGTTAATAGTGATAAGAATTTCCAAAGAAGGGCTGGAAAATTGATAATCGAAATATTGGGAAATAAATATAGGACGATGGAGCAAATCAGAAAAATAACACTTGATATTATAAGAGAACTATAAAAAGCCTTTCCTCTGGTTAATAATACAATAAGCAATAAGATTAGAGGTATAAATACCAAACCCAATACCATTAACTCCATATCTATTCCTTTCCCTTTTTCTCTAATCCATCATTACAAAAATCCAAATAAATAGAACACATTGTACAGTGGAACTCTTAGATATCTAACATGTCACAATATCCATGTAACCACAAGATATTGCACAGTGGAAATATCCAACATCACAAAATGTCCAATCCTTAATAAAGTATAGCCTTTTTAGGGCTATACCTCAAGGACTTTTTATTTAAGGCCATGTAACCTTGAAAACCTGAATCGTACAGTGATTATACTCCATTACGTTGCTCTGCAGCACGAAAAGCTATAAGCGCCGCTGCTACTGCAGCATTAAGTGAGTTAATTTTACCATACATTGGTATTGATAAATGAATGTCGCAATTCTCTCTCACCAAACGACTTATACCCTCGCCCTCGCTTCCAATTACAACAGCTAATGGACTCTTGTAGTCATACTTCACATAATCAGTATCTCCCGCCATATCAGCACCAGCAATCCATAAACCAGTATCTTTTAACTCCTGTATGGTCCTACTTAGATTTGTTACTCTTGCGATGGGCATGTGCTCAGCAGCTCCTGCCGCAACCTTCGCAACTACAGCTGTAAGACCAACCGAGCGCCTCTTCGGTAGGATAATACCGTGAACACCTGCGCATTCAGCTGTTCTGATTATTGAGCCAAGGTTATTAGGATCGGTTATCCCGTCCAAAATAAACATAAACGGGGGCTGGCCCATATCCTCTGCCCTTTTTAGTATATCTTCAACTTCTACATATGCATATGGTGCTACCTCTGCGATAACCCCTTGATGATTTCGGGTTTCAGACATAGTATCAAGTTTGCTTTTGTCCAAATATGAAACAACGATACCTTTTTCCCTTGCAATAGCATAAATCCTAGCTAATGCTTGATCCTTAGAATCCTTATCAAGATATACTCTATTTATCTGACGCTCTGCACTGAGGGCTTCAAAGACTGTGTTTTTGCCTTCAATCTTGCCCGAATCCTCGTATTCGGAGTCTTGGCTCTCATATAAATATTTATTATCATTAATATTTACATTGTCAGTCCTTCTATAATCATTTCTTCTTCTGCTATTACCTCTGTTATCAGCCCTGTTGTAATCATTTCTCCTTCTGCCGCTATTACCTCTGTTATCAGCCCTGTCGTAATCATTTCTCCTTCTGCCACTATCTTTGTTATTAGTCTTTTTATAATCATCTCGGCCTCTGCTGCTTTCTTTACTATCAGCCCTTTTATAATCATCACGGCCTCTGCTGCTATCTTTGCTATCAGCCCTTTTATAATCCTTCCTTCTCATACTATCCCTCTTACTACCACTCTTATTGTCCATTTGGTCCTTCCCCTTCCTCAATGACTTTTGCAGCCATATCTAAGATCTCCAATAGACGTTCTTTCCTTCCAATAAGGTATAAATATCCAAGCACTGCTTCAAATGCCGTTGACCGTCGATAATCTATAACATCAGCATGTTTTGGAATTGTAGCAGATTTTGCATTTCTCCCTCGACGGAATACGGTTTTTTCCTCATCGGTAAACTTATCATACACCACTTCAACAATCCTGCTCTGTGCAGATGCTTTAACATATCTTGTAGCTTTGACATGCATCTTATGAGCAGATTCTCTTTTCTTTATGGCAAGCCGGCTTCTGATAAACAAATCAAATACTGAATCTCCCACAAAAGCTAAGACCAATGGCGACAATTGATTAACTTGTATATTATCTAATTTTCTAAATTCCATAAAAATCAACCCTTGCTTAGTATACCATTATTTTTCACCTCAAACCCAAATATTTTATTTTTCGCCCTATAAATTTTACGAGGTGTAGATTTACTTTCTCTTCACAACGTAAATGAATTTAACTCATATTGAAGTATTGAGGTGCATTTTCCTAATAAAATAAGATTTAGCATGTATTTTTTGTTTATAACCTTGCACATTTTTACAANTTTATGTATTACCTTGCAANTTNTATGAAACTTAAAGCAAAATAAACAAACATTGTAGCAACTATTCGAATAATTTAGTTTATTTTGTCTCTTGTATATAAGGGGTAAAAAAAATTATAATAAGTACGTACACTGATACTTTTTAACATACTTTTACCTCCTTTCTTTTAGGACTATAAAAGATTTTCTAATGCGCGGAGCTTTTAAGCTCCGATTTTTTTTGCTTTTTTTCAGTATCTATTTTCCTATTGAAATCAATATGTATAATAAGTTATAGCCAACAGTCCTAAACCAAAATTACTGCTATCGACATTTTGGGAGTCGGGATATATAATTATAGTTGTACTTTTTGATCATCTAGGAAATAAGCTAATATAACAAGGGATGTTTAGCTCAGAATGACTTGTAATGGCTACATAAAATATTTTTTATCATAAGTCTAACATCACAAATGCCCATATATATTTCCTGAAAGGGGTTAAACATGGATATAAACGCAGTTGCTATAAGAAAGTTGGTTTTTCCTTTGATGCGTATTGCTAAGGGAAATAATACAATCGATTACATAAAAAGCATGCAAGACAGTCAATATCTTTCAAAAGAAGATATGCACAAACTACAAAAGGATAAGCTGTCAAAGCTGCTGATGCATTGTGTAAAAAATGTACCTGCATATGCTGATTATAAATACTTAATACCCGCCATAGAAGAAGATGCATTCAGCGCTCTACGTAAATTCCCTATTCTAACAAAGCAACAAGTAAACAATAATACCGACAACCTTATTTGTGCTAATACAGATAAATNCACTCTTACGCCAAATCAATCGGGCGGCTCAAGTGGTGAGCCTGTAAGGTTCTTTATAGACAGACCCACAGCAGAAAACTCGGAAGCAGCAAGATGGCGTGGCCTATCATGGTGGGATATCAACATAGGCGATAAATGCCTTATGGTGTGGGGTAGTCCCTTGGAGCTAAACAAGCGTGAAAATCTAATTTACAATATGAAAGAAAGGTTCTTAAAAAATATTATTTTTGTACCTGCTTATAGCCTAAATCCCCAGTCAATACAAAAGTATGTCAATATGATAAATACGCAAAAGCCAGTATATTTCTATGGCTATGCCTCCGCACTACATCTTTTGGCTCAATTGATGATAAATAAAAATATTAAGATCAAGTACAAACTAAAAGGTATTGTGTCTACTTCTGAAAATCTATATGATTTTCAGCGTAAAACTATTGAACAGGCTTTTGATTGTCCTGTAATTAATGAATATGGCGCCAGGGATGCAGGTATAATAGCGTATGAATGCCCAAAGGGAAGAATGCACATTTCTGCTGAAAATATGATTGTTGAAATATTGGATATTCAAACAAACCAACCCGTTGAGCCTGGGAAACCCGGCCTTGTTGTTATTACCGATTTGAATAATTTTTCAATGCCAAGGCTAAGATATAAGCTTGGAGATGTCGCTGCATTGTCAAAAGAGAGNTGTGAATGCGGTAGAACCCTCCCCCTTATTGAGAAAATNGAAGGACGGGAAGATGATATATTCATTGCGTTAAATGGTAACTATGTCCACGCAGTATATTTTTGTAATCTTGCACGAAGTTATCCAAGTATCATGCAGTTTCAAATAATACAGCAGAGCAGAACAGATATCCTTCTGAGAATTATTAAAAGCCATACATTCAAAGAAAGTGAAATACAAGCGTACATAGATGAAATTTATAAATTGATGGGACCTGTCAATGTAATAGTAGAATATACTGATACTATCGAACCAACCGCATCGGGTAAGATTCGATATTCAAAGCGGGATTTCCCAATCAGTATTTAGAATAATAATAACCAGGCGCACAGATTTTTGCATTGTTTATATAAGATTTAAAGCGATCTACAAGTGAATTGTTTGAAAATACAGTAAATAGGTTGTTTGAATAAAAGCACAAGCAAATAGGCTATTGTAGAGATAAGCTATTTGTACAGCAAATAATTAATATTTTACAAATAAGTTTGAACACTAGAGTTCTAAATACAATAATTTACAAGCAAGCAGTTTGAATACTATAGTTTAAATACAAGAATTTACAGGTGAGCAATTTGAATACTAATGAAGTAAAGAAAACAATGGTTAAAGATACACTTCTGTATCTTCCAGCAAGATTAATAGAGGGGCTAATAGGACTTGCCACAATAACTCTATATACAAGTTTCTTCGCACCCGAGATATACGGTTATTATGGACTTATTACCACAACTGTGAACATTGGTTCATTTTTATTGTTAGGATGGTTGAACCAAGCTGTTTACCGATATGTGAATGCATTTGAAGGGAAGAAAAGAGGTTCACTTTTTTACTCCACTTCCTTTACGTTGTGGTTGTGTTCAAACGTAATTGTTGTGATTTTAGGCTTTGCTGGGATATTNATTGTAAATCCAAGAATGGATGCATGGGTTACCCAGTTATTTGTTCTTACTTTATTTATGTTTGTTACATACAATACAACCCAAGTTCTATTATCAATAGTTTCAGCAACGAGGAAAGTTAAGCTCCTACTATTTCTATCTCTTTTCTCGGTTACAATGAAACTGTTACTTACAGTATTCTTTGTATATAAATTTCAGACCAATANTTATACGCCAGCTGCTGCTGTTTTGAGCAACGTTNTTGTAGATACTGTTGTAATATTGATAGCCATGCTTAGACTTAAAGTATATAAGCATTTTACTTTTAAATATTTTTCAAAATCAGTGCTAACAAAGTTTTTGACATACAGCCTTCCTCTTGTTGGTGTAAATTTCACCATGAGTGTTCTCAACCTTTCCGACCGTTATGTAATAGCACCCGTCCTTGGTCCAGAGCAAATGGGCATATATCATGCAAACTATACAATATCATCCACTGTTTTTAACCTCATCCTTGTGGCTGTAATGCGTGGTGTTTATCCCATGATCCTTAAAACATGGAGTCAAAACAACAGGCAAAGGACTGAGTACTTTCTGTCACAGGCTGTAAGGTACTATTTACTGGTTTCAACACCAGCTCTAACAGGTCTGTGTATTTTATCTGGCCCTATATCAAAACTCTTTCTTGATGCTGCCTATTTCGAGCACGGTTTCGTAATAACATGGGTTGCTATTGGGATGTTTTTGTATGGTCTTGCAGAATACAGCAATAAAGCATGGGAGTTGACATCAAATACTAAACCTCTTTTTTATAACACAGTAATAAGTGCAGTTTTAAACCTCGGATTAAATATCATCTTTGTGGGGATTTATGGTTACAGAATAGCCGCAATTAACACAGCGATATCTTATCTATTATATTTAGCTTTGTCACTGTACAGAAGCAGGAAAATAATGAAAATAACATTTAGCCCCAAAAGTCTTGCCAAAATTCTATTAAGCTGTATCATAATGGGGTTGACAGTTTATTTTGCAATACACTCTATAAGCCTTACAGTAATAAACCTTATTCTTACTGTAATCATTGGTTGTTTGGTATACTTTATATGCCTGATATTACTTAGGGAAATTAAAACCGAAATAGACTATGCAATAAACTGGATTAAGAATTTTAGAAAATAAAGGAGCTTTTATGAAAGTATTACATTTAATTGGTGGTGGAGATGAAGGTGGAGCAAAAAGCCATGTACTATCTCTGGTACAACAACTTGGTAATCATATACATGTCAAACTTATAAGCCTTCGTCCAGGCCCTTTTGCCGATGATGCAAAAAAAATGGGCATTGACGTGGAAGTAATACATTCGGGTAATATATTTAAAGACATAAATAGCGTCAGAAGAATTGCTTATAATGGAGGCTATGACATTCTTCATACCCATGGGGCAAAAGCAAATATGATTGGTGTTTTTGTAAAACACCAGGTAAAAATACCCGTGGTGTCCACAGTACATAGTGACTATAGGTTGGATTACCTAAACAGCCTTTTAAAAATGTATACTTTTGGGCTTATAAATACAGTTGCACTCAGATTTATAGACTACTATATTGCTGTTTCATATAATTTTAAGGAAATGCTTATAAAAAGAAATTTCCCACCCCAGAGGATATATACCGTATACAATGGTATATCTTTTGAGACACCAATAGAATTAATTCCTCAAGAAGCATTTGCAAAAAAATATGGATTTTCTATTGAGCAAGGCGATGTTTTTATTGGCATACTTGCAAGGCTTGATCCTGTAAAAGGACATACTGTTTTTCTTGATGCAGCTGCCAAGGTGATTGAAAAATGCCCAAATGCTAAGTTTTTAATAGGTGGCCCTGGCGACGAATTAAAACCAACACTTGAAAAAAGAGCTCAAAAGCTTGGTATTTCCGATAATGTGTTTTTTCTTGGTATGGTAACCGAGCCTTATTCATTTTTCGACTTAATAGATATAAATGTTCTGGCCTCATATAGCGAGAGTTTTCCCTATGTTATTCTTGAAGGTGCCAGACTTAAAAAAGCAACAGTATCCAGCAGAGTTGGGGGCCTTGAGGATTTGTTTGAACATGGCAAAAACGGTTATCTTTATACTCCCGGCGATAGCAATGCTCTTGCAAATCACTTAATTGAGCTTATTCTGGATGAAGATAAAAGGCTGGCTTTTGGCGAAAACCTTTATACTACCGCCAGCGAGAACTTCTCTCTTCAGTCAATGACAGCTACCCAAATAGGTATATATGATAAAATATGTACACAAGTTGCAAAAACAAAAAAAGACGGCAAAGCCTACGATATCGCTATCTTGGGGTATTATGGATATCGTAATAGCGGCGATGATGCCATATTAAAATCCATTATAGATCGTATACGACTTAAAAATGATGAGTTATCCATTGCTGTATTCTCAAATACACCCTACGAAACTCGCACACAATACAAGGTAGATTCTGTACACCGCTTTAATCTGCTAGAAGTGCCAAAAGTATTATCAAAAACCCGACTATTCATTGCAGGCGGTGGCACATTAATTCAAGATGGTACAAGCACCAGATCTCTTTGGTATTATCTATATATGTTGCAACTTGCACGGAAGAAAGGAGCAAGTACAGTTCTTCTTGCAAATGGCTTAGGACCTCTTACAAAAAATAAAAACCGAAAAGCAGCATCAAAGATACTAAACAACATGGATGCCATAACTTTAAGGGACTCAAACGCATATGATGAGTTATTATCATTAAACGTAACAAAACCAATTACAAAAATTGCAGCAGATCCTGCTTTAGCACTTGAAAATAGAGATAGTACTTTAGGTCTTAATATTCTAAAAAGTGAGGGAATACCTACTGATAAGAAAATTATTGCACTATGTCCCCGTAAATGGAAAAAGGTTAAAAATGCAGACAAAATCCTTGCGTTCATAGCCGATAAAATTGTAACTGACTTTAATGCTATACCTGTTTTTATAGCAATGCAGCACCCTAATGATGTATATTTTTCAAAAAAAGTTCTTCGCAGTATGAAACAAAAAGGTTATGTTCTTACCAGAAGATATAATGTTGACGAAACACTTTCCATTCTATCAAACACAGATATGATTGTAGGCATGCGTTTGCATTCGCTCATATATGCTGCAAATCTTGGTGTGCCAATGGTTGGGCTTGCTTATGAGCAAAAAGTGGGCTTTTTCATGGACTCTATAAACCAACCTTATGTGGAATGGAACGAAAAATTTAATATGAATGATCTAATTGCAAATTTACATGATGTATGGACAAACTTAGAAGGTGTGAAAGAAGAACTGAAAAAGATAAAACCCATTCTTAAAAAGAAGGTAACGGATGCAATAGACCTTACATTGTCGTTATTGTCAGACTAACACAAGGATATCCCTTATATGACTTTTTCAGAGGAAAATCTATATTGTCGTTATTAGCAGACTAACAGGGATATTCTTATATGTCTTTTTCCAGTGGAAACTTACATTGTCACTATTGATCGGCTGACAGGCAAGTGGTATGGCGCCTAATGTGTACTTAATGTCTTACATTATCATCATTGACATTGAGACTATGTAAATCATCATTGGCTACCAAACTCTGATTACATTATCATCATTGACTTTGAAACTATGTAAATCATCATGGGCTGCCAGACTCTGATTCGATGCTTACATTTTCTGTTCTGTCTACATTGTTTTGACCGTATGCTAAGAACATCAAAATACCTGCAAGCATCCAGAAATACGAAGATAGCAAGGGTATCTCCAACATGTTTTCGGTTAAGTTATACAAAATAACGCAAACCAAGCCCGACAAAATACCTATAGCCCAGTTTTGCTGTTCTTCGTCTTGAATTTTGGGTATTGCTTTGTATGATTTGTAAAATGTGTTGAACAAGAGTACTAGGAGTGCAAATAAACCCACACTACCCATTTCCACTGCAGTTTTTAAATAGTAATTATCCATGGAAAAAGTATTGTTAATACCGTGGCTTAACGCGACCGAACCGCCAAACTGTCCTAAACCCATTCCAAATATCGGGTTATTCATGAATAATTCGTAACCTACAACTGATCTGTAAACTCTTCCACCAGTGCTACTACTTGCAAAATAATCGGCAGAGAAAAGGTACAGTATTCGATTTGCAACAGATGGCACAAAAATAACTGCAAGTACAAACACTGCTCCCATGATAACTAGTGTTGGAACTATAAGTTTTCTATTTTTCATCCATACATAGAACAACAGGGCACAGAAGCAGAAAATCCAACCACCTCTTGACATGGTGAAAAGAAGTGCAAAGCCCATGCAAGCAAGTACAAAAGCATAATATATCTTTCGTTTTGTATTTTTCTCAGCAAAAAACATACCTACCGAAACAGGTATTAACAAGGATAAATATCCAGCAAGCATATTTGGTGTTGTAAAGATTGAAAATGAACGGGTTCGCACACTTCCTTCAGCTTGATCCACCCAATGAGCAGGAATTTCAACTCCTACAACAAACTGGTATATTCCATACAACGCCACAAAAAGACCCGTTAAGATAACTATATTTAGAACTCTTTTGGCACCCTTGGGAGTTTTTAGAAGTTGTGTGATTACGAAGAACCAAAACATATACTGAACTATAACTCTAAGCCCTTCCACACCAATAGAAAAATCGGGTGCGGCAATAAAAAGAAGAATAACAGCAACTACCATGAACATAATTAATGAGGAATCCAATGGACTGGAACGATAGGGAGTTTGGTTTCTATGCACAAACCATTTGTATAACCACAAACCAAAACACAACAAAAGAGCAACTTCATCCCAAACACTTGCTATTAATCCGTAGGCAATAACATCTCTAAGCACAAATTCTACAACAGTAAATAATGCCACTATTATTGTTGCCTTTTCATAATCTGCAAGTAATATTAATAAAGCTACTATCACACCAAGTAATGCCACAACGGGTATCATACCAAGGTAGGATAATAAAACTCCCAATATAAAAACTGCTACAAATAAAACCGTCCATCGTAATTTATTCATCTAATACACCTATTCCAATACAATACATTATCAAACTACATCCTACTAAAACCAGCTACATTCAACTGCATCCAGACGCATCCAACTACATCCTGCCACAACATATATACTATTTAAAAATATTCATCCTCAAATCCACTTGCTTTATCATTTTGTGTCATTCATATAAATCCACTTGCTTTATCATTTGGGGCCATTCATATAAATCCACTTGTTTTATCGTTTTGTGTCATTCATATAAAATATATTGTTTTGAGCATCATTCCAATACCAGCACATATAATTTATAAATTAAGCTGTGCTGCAGATATTGCTTTAGTTTCTCTTTGTCAATAATAAGTATAGCTGCAATGAAAAAAGTTAGCGCTAAGAATATAATGTCTCGTATCATAAGCCTTTTCATTATTAGTCTTCCAGCAACATAACCTATTCCAAAAATAGGAGGGATAAGCACAAAAAGCTTTTCTTTGGAGGCTTTATTTACAAAACATAACAACCCTGCAAAAAGACTTGTTTTAGACCATTCTGGTAGTTGTTCCGATATATATAAAACCCGTTTATCTGCCCATTTATAAAGTCTTTGAACTACTTTTCGGATAAATGCAATAGGTTTTCTTAATATGCTTAGAACTAATGAATTCTCAGAAATGTTTCTACCCTTGAGAGCGCGAAAACACCTGGGAAAGAAACTATTTTTCCATGACACTGAAAGCACTGAAAAAAACTTTTTCAGCGTACTATACTGGAAATAGTAAACAAGCTTTTCAAGTATACGGTATATAGCGCTTCCCTTTAGAACCTGCATCTTTGAACCTCTATTCTGTAATCTCGGTTATAACACCGGGCAACTCAATATATTGGGTTTTAAGCACTAGTTCCTTACCAACCGTTGCATGCAGTTGTCCAATCCAAAGCATTGGATCATTTGGTTTCTCAAAAATCTTAACTGTAACATAAATATCCTTTAGTTCAGGGTGTTCGGCTACAACAATGGTGCCATCATCCTTAATAACATCTATCTTTGCTGGTACAACTTCAACTGCTGTAATTGTTTCCTCTGTGAAACCTTTGCCATAATAAAGGTTTGCACCAACATCGATATAATCAGCAACTCCTTCGTCAACGCCAGCACATTTAATTTTAATAAAGTGGGCTTTGGTGGGTCCAACTACTTCTGCAGGATCGTCCTTAGTCACATACCATATCCCTCCTGCGATGAGCACCAAAACCACAAAAATAACAAGAAGGTCAATAATATTGATAAGTCCAAATAATTTACCTTTTTCATCTAATACTTTCATTTTAGCTCCCCGCTCTCAAATTTTATAGTTTAAGTAATACTAATTTTGTTAAAACAAATACATGTGTTCAAGCAAAATTCTAACACAAATCGTCAAAAATGTCTGCAAGTTTTTTAGTAAGTTCCCGTCTCTCATATTGGGATATCTTTTGTTTATCGGGATTAAAATTATCTATATGGCTTTTCCAGTTATCATATAGAATTTTGAAGTTCTTAGCAGTGCCTTGAACATCTTCGCAATCCGACACCAAACCCGTCTTTGTCTCAGAAATAAGTTTTGCAGCGGCACCATTTACGGGTATCGTAGCAAGAATAGGTTTTTCTGTATTTATATACTCCATGAGCTTACCAGTATATATTGCATCAGTGCCTTTTCCTAAAATTAAAAGCACTGCATCTGAATTCATGAGATTAGTAACACTTTCCCTATGCGGCATATATGGGAGAAACTCGACTGAATCCTGAAGGTTATAATCCTTTGCCATCTTTTCTAGATTCTCTACTTTGAACCTGCCTATAAAACGAAGACAAATATCTGATAAATCTATAGCGCCTTGGTCATTGAGTTGCTTAACAGCTGCAAAAACCGTCTCTGGGCTTGTGTTACCATAAATAAGACCGGTATATGTTAATGTAAACTTTCTATTTTTTTCAATCCCTACTTCAATACCCTCAAAATCCTCCCGGTCAAAGCCATTGGGTATTACATGGAACTTATGCTCTAAATCAGGGTTGTCCTTGACTGAGTTATCGCGCATAACTGGTGTGTTTATTACAATAGCATCTGCAAATTCAAACACTTGTCGCTCAAGCATTTTTTCTTTTTTAACTCTATATGGCAAATAGTTGTATGCTTTAACAAATGCATTGTTAGTCCACTCATCACGAAAATCTGCAACCCATGGAATATCGGGAAAAGTCTGCTTCACCTTTAACGCAAGCAAATGAGTGCTAAATGGCTGGGAAGTGGAATAAATTAAATCTATATTCTCCTTTTTAACTAAATCTATCGCTGTTTTATGTGAAAATATTTCCCATAACCTCTCACCATCTGGAATCAACACTCTGCGCCTAATAAGCTTCCCTGCAAGACTTAAAGGGAAAATCAACTCAGATAGATCCCAAGCCGGTGTACGGTATACTTTTGTGTTTTGTGGAATATCCTTAAATAGCGTATTATCGGTAAGCTGGGCTTTGTTTGCTTGACGGGTTAATACAATGCCTTCCCATCCGAAGCCAGGTAAATATTTAATAAATTTAACAGTACGCTGCACGCCCGAGCCTCCAATAGGCGGAAACTGATGCGCTATCATAAATACTTTCTTCATTTTTTCTCCAACCTTAACATAACTACAAAATGTATGAATTAAAATGCAATCATAATCATGAAAACAAATCCGATTTAGAGGTAATGTAAGTATAAAACATTATGCAACAGAACTCTATCAAATAAAATCGCAAAATCCCCATTTGCTCACAACAGATTGCATATCGACCGAAGATCTGTAGCATTAAATAAACGCTCAATACATTATGATTACTGGATTCATATTACCATCTTTATACAAGCAGATCAAACATAAAAAAACCGCAGAATCACATATGGACTCTGCGATCTAAAATATCATATAGATTTATTGATATTTATTCAGTAGTTATAGGTTCCATCTTTGATATTTTAAGAATAAAGAAAGGTATCGTCACACCTAAAACGCTCAAAACTGTATAAACAGTTGCCTGTTCTGGCAGATACTGCTTGTACAGATGGTAAAGTGTTAGCAATACTAAAATAAAGTTAGCCAAGGAGATAAGTGTACCAAGAACCGGAATACCACCAAGTACAAGAGTGGCCAATGCCGCTGCTGGTAAAACGATTTCAAGCTTTGGTATCTCAAATGTGCTAATGGTCATTGATTTCACTAGCATCCCCAGTATGTACAGTTGTGCAATAGGTATCCAAGCCAACCATGGCATTTCAATATTTCTGCTCTGTGCAAGCTTATATAGTGTAAAAGCGAAGAAAATATAGAAAGCTATACCAATAATTACAAAAAGGACTCCCACCAAAATTGCACCTGCAAATAATCCAACACCTCTCATGCCAATAAACCTCCCATTCTAAAAAATAATCCAGTATTTTCTTTTTTAAGTGTATACTATTTTTTTACTAAGTTCAACCGTTTTTTTACTATATATTTATATTCAACGGTTGTATGATAAATACCACCGAAAGATTTTTAAAGCACTAAAAGAATCAGTCCCTGAATAAGAACCCTTAGTTTGCTATACTAAATTAGTTTGTGAGACTAAATTAGACCAACATTGAAATAGGGGTCTAATTTACTTTAATAATTGAGTCATACAATTAACTCATACATTCAACAACATGCAATTAACTACATAACTCAACTCCAACTCTATTGTTGTTATTAGCCTTCCTATGTTATAATGAATTGTCCATTTTAAGAGAGGATTGATGTAATGAAGAAACAATCATATGACGTTATAATAATTGGCTGCGGTACAGCGGGTATTTTTGCAGGGTATGAGCTTAACAAGATTATTCCGGATGCTGATATCCTTATGTTGGAACAGGGAAACGATATTCATCGTAGGAGTTGTCCAATTGTAAGTAAAAAAGTGCCCTCATGTATTCTATGCAAGGATTGCGATATAATGAACGGTTTTGGCGGTGCCGGAGCATTTTCGGACGGTAAATATAACTTTACCACAAGCTTCGGTGGTTGGCTTACCGACTATCTTGATGAAGATTATATTATGGAGCTTATCGAATATATTGATAGTGTAAATATCGATTTTGGTGCAACTGAAGAAAGATACTCAACTGAGACACCTGATGCGAAGAAAATTTCCACAAAAGCTCTCGGGTTTGATCTCCATCTTTTATCAGCATCGGTTAAACATCTGGGTACAGAAAACAACAGGGAAATGCTAAAAAGAATGTTTGATTACCTTACCCAAAAAGTAGAGATCGCCTGTAATACTCACGTATCGTCAATAAAGCAAACCGACTTCGGTTACTCATTGACTTTAGGCGATGGGCAACAATTAAACTGTAAATACCTTGTTGTCGCTCCAGGCCGTTCAGGAGCTGAATGGTTTTCCGAACAATGCAAGGCTCTTGGTCTGTCACTTATTAATAACCAAGTGGATATCGGTGTAAGAGTTGAGCTCCCTGCTACTGTTTTTGAGCATATTACAGATGTGGTCTATGAATCTAAATTCCTTTATAGAACAAAACAGTATGGTGATATAGTCAGAACATTCTGCATGAATCCTTATGGCCATGTGGTTAGTGAAAATGTTGACGGAATTATTACAGTTAATGGGCATAGTTATACCGATAAAAAACTAAGAAGTAAAAATACCAACTTTGCGCTATTGGTGAGCAATCGCTTTACGCAACCCTTTAATGAGCCCTACCAGTATGGGAAGCGTATTGCATCACTTTCTAATATGTTAGGCGGTGGTGTACTTGTCCAGCGTTTTGGTGACTTAGTTCAAGGAAAAAGAACTAATGAGCATAGACTGGGACAAAGCTTTACAAAACCTACATTAGAAGCCACTCCTGGGGATTTAAGCCTTGTGCTTACTAAAAGGCATTTGGATAATATTATTGAGATGATCCATGTGCTCGATAATATCGCTCCTGGAACTGCAAATTATGATACTCTCCTTTATGGGGTTGAGGTTAAATTCTATAGCTCACGACTCCAACTTACAAGCGAGTTTGAAACCCCATTAAAGAACTTTTATGCCATTGGAGATGGGGCTGGAATTACCCGTGGTTTGTCACAAGCAGCTGCTAGTGGTGTACACGCAGCACGCTCAGTAGCAAAGCGGTTAATTGATTGATGTATAATTGGTATTGTATTAATATCATGCATATACTAATTTAAGTGAAGTTATTGTATTAATATCAAGGCGCAAAATGTCGAAATATATAATATCAAGGTACTGAACTGATTGCTGCATATTACAATATTAGTAGCAGAGTGCTTTACTAATAGTTAAAATCAATTTACACTAATGTCAAAGTGTCAATTGATTTGTGTAATATTACTGTATCATTTTTGTAACATACTTGTAATAATAGAAATATCTAATTCATGGTATAATAATNGGGATTGATAATATTGGTAGTTTTCTTTATTTTTACAGGAGTTGTGTGGAGTTATGGAAATAGGGAAAAAGGTTAAATTTCTTGGCCGTGAAGCTGTAGTTCTGGTCGAGGAAGGTCGGGAAGTGCTCGTCCAAATCGAGCGTAAAAACATAAAGTGGATCGATAAAAAACTGATAGACGATAACAATAGTATTTTGTCAAATTCTTAATCTAAAATTTTCTGGGGCAAGGTTATTTCCTTNCCCCTTTTTACGTAACTAGCTTTTATTTGTTACAAACTTCCTTAAACATTTGTATCTTGCTGATTTTTATAAGCTTTTATTTCTTATCGATTTTCTTAAGCTTTTATCTCTTACTGATTTTCTTAAGCTTTTATCTCCTGCCTGATTTTTCAGCTCATATTCCTACCGGTTTTCTTAAACTTCTATTACTTACTGATTTTATCCTATTTATACAAAACTCATAATATTTTTTCCAAATTTACTATTGTATTTTTATACATCATTGTGTATAATTATAACCATGGTTAATGGAGGTATGTAATGAAATTAGATGAAATAATAAAAAAAGACAAAAAATATTTCATGAATACTTATGGCGACAGAGTTCCCGTTTGTTTTTCTCACGGGGAAGGTATGCTACTTTATGACTTAGATGGAAATGCATATCACGACTTTTTCTCAGGTATTGCTGTAAGTGCTTTAGGTCATTCGCATCCAGCATTAGTTGACGCTATTTGCGAGCAGGCTAAGAAACTTGTACATTGCTCAAGTTTGTACTATATAGAACAGCAGGCAAACCTTGCAGAGTTAATTGTGAACAATTCATGCGCTGACAAAGTATTCTTTGCAAACAGTGGTGCAGAAGCTAATGAAGGCGCAATAAAACTCGCTCGTTTGTATTTTAAGAAAAAGGGTTTTCCAGAAAGGTTTGAAATTATAACTCTTGATAAATCATTCCATGGTAGAACACTGGCAACCATTGCAGCGACAGGCCAGGATAAATACCAAAAACCTTATAGCCCATTAACACCTAAGTTTAATAAGGTTCCTATAAATGATCCCAAAGCACTGGAAGAGGCAATTAACGAAAATACATGTGCTATTATGCTTGAGCCTATTCAAGGTGAAAGTGGTGTCAATCCGGCTACTTATGAATACATGCAAGCAGTACGTGAATTATGTGATAAAAAAGGAATAATTTTGATATTTGATGAGGTTCAATGCGGACTTGGAAGAACAGGAAAACTTTTTGGATATCAGCACTACGGTATAGAGCCCGATATACTTACTCTAGCTAAAGCAATCGCTGGCGGCTTCCCAATGGGAGCGTTGTGTGCAAAAGATTTTGTAGCGCAAGCTTATGAGCCTGGAGATCATGGTTCTACCTTTGGCGGCAATCCATTGGCTTGCAATGCAGCAATGGCAGTTCTGTCAACCATAATCAATGATAACTTAAGTGAAAATGCAGCTAGAATGGGCGATTTCTTCTTTGAGACAATGGGTAAATTCAAAGATAAATACCCATTAATAAAGGAAGTACGCGGAAAAGGTTTAATGATCGGAATAGAATTTAGTGAACCAATTGCTAAACAGGTAAATAAAAAGTTATTTGAGCACAAATATTTATTAGGTACATCTGGTGAAAATATCCTCAGAATTCTACCTCCTCTAATCGTTACAAAGGACGATATGGATGGACTGATTAAAGTCGTTTTAGATGTCCTTGAGGATATTTGAATAAAGGGTTGACAGAAACCCTTCCCCTCTGTCAACCCCATTTTTTTGTCAATTTCCAAACAATTTATTAAAATATGCTACAAAAACAGCATACATTATGATCAGTAAAATAATAATTATTACAAAAATAAAAAGTGAAGCTAAGGCCCAATTCCTTTTATTCCTATTTACTTTCTTACTGAAGGTCCATATAAATAGAAGAACAATATTTACAACAGGAATAAACATGAGCAGAAATGTACCAAACCATTGTAATACGCTGTAAACCGATTCGTGCTGGGTTTCATCATGATAAGTCTCTACGGGTATATCATTACCGCATTTAGGACACAGCATTTTAAAACCTCCTCCATACGTTTTTTAAGCTAAAGTTTATCTTCTTTTTTGCAATTCTTCGCAAATATCATCCCATGTCAATCCCTGATGTACCATTAATACCGTTAAGTGATATATTAAATCTGCAACTTCGTATCTTATTTCATCTTTATTTTCATTTTTAGATCCGATGATAACTTCAGAAGCCTCTTCTCCAACTTTTTTTAAAATTTTATCGAGACCTTTAGTTAATAAATAGTTTGTGTAAGAGCCTTCCTTCGGATTGTTTTTTCTATCAACTACAATATCATAGACTTCTTGAAAAACATCAAACTTGCTGCTCACTTTTGTTATCCCCTTCCATGCTTAATTGCCTATAAAAACAGGATTTCGAACCCGTATGACATGCTGCCCCAGTTTGCTGAACCATTAGCAGAAGAGTGTCGGCATCACAATCGTAATAGATTTTTTCAACTTCTTGAAAATGCCCTGAAGTTTCGCCTTTAACCCATAGTTTTTTTCTGCTCCTACTCCAATATGTAGCCTTTTTTGTTCTAATGGTCAACATAAGGGACTCTTTGTTCATATATGCCATCATCAAAACTTCTTTAGTATCTGAATCCTGCACTATCGCAGGAATAAGACCCATCTCGTTAAATTTTAGTTCTACTTGTTCCATTACCTAACCTCACGATTCTTTGTTGAGCTTTACGAGAAGGTTAACCCTAGCAAATATCACGCTTTCATAGACTCTTCCTAATTTTTCAACTCAATATATGCATCAATTATATAGCATAATTTGTAATTCCACAAGGTATGTGCCAAATTTCCTAATATGAGAATAAACGGCATAAAGTAAAGTTCTTCCACCACCTATTTTAATAAAAATCTTTGCGATGTGAACTGCTTAAGTTAATATTGTTTATAAGCTTGTCCACTAAACTAAGTGAATTTTTGACCAATTATTAAATGAATATTGTCCGTTAAACTAAGTTAACCATTGACTAATTATTTAATAACTATTTTGCGGCAAACCAAATAAATTTTAATTCTAATCCTTTGATGTTTTTTGCATCTTATTGAGGATACTGCTTACCTATGTATTAAAGTAGCTGCATATTAAAAAGGCAGCTTTTAAGCTGCCTTAATAAATAAGCCACCAGCGCTTTAGTTTAATGCAAAGGAATTAGTCGAATACAATCAAATGAGTATAATGCAATCAAAAATCTATCAAAATACGGTTCGTGGTACATGCATTAAGTCTAAAGCGTCAGTATGCCATTAGGTGTATTAATTATGATAAGAACTTGTTCTTCAACTCCTGTCTCGGCATTGATATAAACAATGAAATCGCTATCATTTAGCTTTCCCTTCAGCTCATAGCAAAACACCTCACTACCAAAATTCGTTGGTATTATGGCAAGACCTACTGTGCTTAAATCTCTTTTCGCCATAAAATCTGCCTTTACTTGTTCTTCGGTAAATTGAGGCTCAGGTATGTCGCGTTCTGTGTGATTCATTAAAAATCCTTTGGATTCAAAACCAACAATCTCTCCATTATCAAGAGCTATTTTAACCTTAATCAGATCGGAATATACTATAACTCCGTCCTGTTCATATGCATAGTTAATAGTAGCAGTACTGTCTTCTTTAAGATAGTACGTATCCTGCATATTTTTAAATCCACGACTCTCAAGAAACTCTTTTCCCATCTGTTTAACCTTATCTATATCAAGAGTCTCTTGCTCAACATTCCTGTTGTAGAGCATCCATATTATATGTCCTCCTGTCTTAGTCACATCGGCTGTAGCAAACTCTTCTTCAGGCCTGTCTTTAAATGTAATTTTGAAGTTGTATGCAGGCAAAGTATCGGTCTGTATCTCTCCCGTATGCTCAACAGAAGCCACTTTATCTTCACCAAAGAATTTTTTTACCCTCTCGGTCGCTTGCTCAACACTTACTTCATCACCCGTCAATCCTCTAGGTTTTAAACTTATCATGTGATCCGAAAATGGCCCATCATAGATTAATGTGGGGAACTCCTGAAATGTATTGTCAACTTCGGTAAACAATTGACTAGTTAAGTTTTCGGACTGTTTTTTAAACAGCTGTGTTCCTTTATCTGCAAGCTCATTCCATTTTATCCTTCCGTCTGAAATGGAAGCCTGAAGATTATTTAGGCCGTCTTCAAGCGATACAGAATACTCATGGAGCTGCTCAAGCTGCTTATACTGTTCTTCATTAATTCCCTTTCCACTAATATTTTGTCTATCCAGTGCATATGCGAAATCTCCCACCTGAGAAAGAAACTTTGATGTATTTGCCAGAACCTCTTGTGTAATAGGCAACTGTCCAAGATTTGTCTGAGCCAAATTTGCTTGTTGCCACGCTTCCTGCAATGTTTCAGCTGCCATTTTTGGTGTTGATGAAACCATACTTTTCATCAATAGCACCTCAACATTCTGCACATAACCAACCATTTCATAAAATGCTCTATTATACTGATTATCCAACTCTTGGCGCAAATCAGCCGCTCGTTTATATTGGTAGATGCCCCATGCCGCAACAACTGCTAGCAGCACAACAACCACGCTGTACATATGCCTGTCTGATAGCCTATTTTTCCAATCCAAGAGTTTTCCACGAAATTTACCCAACAGAATACACCTCCTTATTTAGTCGGGCTATTTTCCTAAATCTCCTAAGTAACCTTCACATTCTGTCTTCTCCATCGCTGTTACTTTGGATATTATTCAACTTCCAAAAGTTAACCCGTCTACTTTCTAGTTCTCGAAATTAATTTACCTACTTTCTAAAATCTCTTAGATAATCCGCCTATTTTCTAAACTATCTGAAATTTAATCCGCCTGCTTTCTAAACTATCTGAAATTAATCCGCCTACTTTATAGAATCTCTTAGATTAATCCGCATACTTTATAGAATCTCTAAAATTATTTTACTATTAGCCTACTTACCGAAGTTATGTTTACCTATTTCCTTAATTATTTGTCTGCTCCATATCCATTTACTTGTTGCTGTAGCAGGATTCCAATAATACAAGCAGCCGCCAGTAGGATCCCATCCATTAAGAGCATCACGTGCGGCTTTTACTACCGTTGAGTTCGGATCTATTGGTACATTAATCTGCCCGTCGCTGACAGCGGTAAATGCACCAGGTTGATAGATAACCCCCGCAACTGTATTTGGAAAATCCGGCGAGGCAACTCTGTTCAATATTACAGCTCCAACTGCCACCTGACCTTCATAAGGCTCCCCTCTGGCTTCTCCATTTATAGCTCTTGCTATAAGCTGCTCATCAGATGCTCTGCTTGACTGAGCGTATGATACGATATCGAATGTCATAGGGAGCACCAGACACATTAAAGTAGTTAAAATAGTTATTATAGAAATTACTCTTTGCTTTTTCATAGTAAAGGTATATTATCCTCCTTTTATTGAGATGCTGTTTTTACAGGGCATAGTTTTTAAATACAGTCATTTGCTTTTAGTTTTACAAATCTAAAGCATATTTATACCCAATTAAGTTCATAATGGAATTGTAGATTTAAGTTAAAACATTGAAGTATTGTTGTTTTTAGTCAATAAACTAAGAAGATTTTACTAACAAAAGAAAGAGAGCTAAGTTATTTATGCATGTTTTATTTTTATATGCCTCAACAGGAAGTGGACATCTAAAAGCTGCAGAATATATTGAAGATGCCCTTTCTGAACTAGATCCAAATATTAAGGTGAGTATGACAGACGTTTTAAACATGTGTAATTTCCCTATTGAAACTTTTGTTTTGAAATTGTTCAGATTGCTAATATCCGGGTTACCAAATGTGTATCGTTTCTTTTACCGGCTCTCTGAAAACAACGCTTTGTTTAATCGTATAGCTGGTATATTTTTTAAAAGTAGTATTGAGAGGCTCCAAGAAAGATGCATTAATGAAAAAATAACTCACATTGTTTGTACTCATCCCCTTGCGTTATTATTCGTATCGAAGCTAAAAAAGAAAATGCACGATACATCCACCATTACTATGGGAATCATTACTGATTACCAAATACATCGGTTCTGGCTCTACCCAAGAATTGATTATTATTGTGTTCCAAATATGGAAATGAAGGAAGAACTTCTTCAAATGGGTTGGGATGATGACTGTGTCCAAGTGACGGGAATCCCCTGTCCAAGGCCATGTCCAAAGAGCCCACGCGCGGATGATTTAGTATATGCAAGTAATAGCGTTGGAACAACCTCATGCCTTCCCTCGAATGAGTTAATTTATAGAAATAGCGTTGAAAAACCTGGGTTAATATATGAAAGCAGCGTTGGAAAACCTGAGTTAATATATGAAAGCAACTTTGGAAAACATGAAAATCAATTAGATATGAAAGAGCCTTTTTGCCTGGTCGCAGGAGGTGGATGGGGTTTAAGTAATCTTGAAGAGACCACTTACAGCCTACTAAAAAAAGTTTTAAGCTGCAATCTATTTGTTGTTACAGGAAAAAATAGAGCTCTGTTTAAAAGGCTGAAGTTACTTGAAAGAAAGAACCCTGATCGATTGACAGTGCAGGGAACCATCCCAAATATGTTTAGCATAATGAGCAGTGCTTCGGTGGTGCTTACAAAGCCTGGCGGCCTAACTGTCACCGAGGCCATGATTCTAAGAAAGCCTTTAATTTTACTAAAACCTTTACCAGGAGCTGAAGAAAGAAACTTTAATTATTTAATCAATAAAGGAGCTGCTATATCTTTCAACTCATTTGTAGAGCAGCCCGATATCGTTAATAAATGGCACAGGCTTTTTTCCGAAAAGCAATCCCAGACAGCAAATAGTAAAAGCAGCGAAGTCATTGCAAGGTGGATAGTCGAAACAAAACCAAGTAATTGCAGGATGGATAACTGAATAGAGAAATTTGAGTGCAGTGAGAATGTCGAGTACTTTCACACATTTTAGTTTTTCTACTATATTGGATTTAAAGGTTGTGAGCCAACGAATACAGTACTAAATGTACGCAAACGGAATTTTCGCTATGGAGTGCATACATGTCTGCAATGTTAATACTTGTACACTTCTGTCAAAGGGGCATTTTGCCGTGTTGTAAATTTCAAATCAGCTGTACAATATACCGTGGCTGAATGGACATATGTAAATGGTGCCTAAATCACATCTCTACAATATTTATACTTGTACCCTCAAAAATTTGGTTAACAAGTTCAACCTCTCTTTTTTTACATGTAAAAAGAATGATTTGTCTTTTTTCACTTTCGGTTTTCAATAACTCGAGCACATTTTTTGTCCTGTCCTCATCATACTGAACAAATGGCTCGTCAAGAAACAAAGGCAATATTTCGCCATCTTTTTCAACAAGCATTACAGTAGCAAGACGAAGCGCAAAATACATCTGATCGGCTGTTCCAGAAGATAATTGTTCAGGAATAACCTTTTCTGCTACATCCGGTGTTTGAACATTAAGAGTTAAGCTGTCATCGGCCATTATATCTTCATACCTTCCACCCGATATTGATTTCATAATATTGCCCATCTGCTCATTTAGATAAGGGGAATAATCCCTCTGTATTTGAACGCTGGACTCGGAAAGTACTTCTATAGCGACATCAAAAGCCTTTCCTAACATCACCTTTTCTTCTCTGTTTTCTGTTAGCTCTTGAACCTTCTCGTGGGCAAGCTGTATCATCTCACCATCAGGAATATTTTCAAGGCGTGTTGAAAGAGTATTTATATCTAAAGATACTTTTGATAACTGATTATTCGCTTGACTGATTTGATATTCTACATCCTCAAGAGTTAAACTTCTGCCATCTGTTGAGGCTTCTACTGACATTACTCCATCCTGGTCCACATGCTTCAAGTTCTCTAAAGTCTGCCTTTTTTCATTTATCTGTGTTTCTAATTCCTTAAGAGTACTAATATCTCCACCGAGTATGATTGAGGCTTCTCTGTAAAAACTTTCTTTCTTATGAATTAATGTGGACTTTTCAGTTTCCCTATCTTTAAAATTTTGCATAAGGTGATTATATGTTTCTAAGCCTGTCCTCCATTTTTCAACATCTTCTTCTACAAAGTCGGAGTTTACAATTATATTTGCAAAGGTTAATTTTTGAACAATTTGAGTCTTCGACTTGTCCATGCCAGTTTGTATGTTCTTTATTTTTCCTGATATACGCTCCCTACTATTATATAGCCCCTTTAGCCGCTCTTTTTTATCTTCAAACATGTTTTTTAGTCTAATAAAATCATGGATGTTGTCAACTTTCGCCATCATCATCCAGTCATCCAGAAGCTTAGAGTTCACCTCATATTCTAACTCTTTAGTAGATTTTTCTTTTACCTTTCCATCACCTGAGCGTTTTAAGGTTGTGACCAAAAGAACTCCCATTGCAAGAGAAATAACTATGCCTACAATAGTAAATATCGTGTTAGCATTGAGTAATGACATTACGGTAACAATTAAACCAATTATTAAACCTACTAAAGCCTCCCACCGTTTAGCACTGGGCACTTTGGGTTCTTTTTTAGTATCGGTGTTCTTATCACGTCTATATTGCAGTACATTCTGTATTACTTCATCCATCTTTGATGTGTCTTCAGAAAAAATGCTATTTTGCTCCAATTCCTTTTGAAGTGACTCAATGGAGTCTTCATTTTCACGGTTTTCTATCTTCACGTCATCAAGCTCTTTAGATAGCAGCTTATAGTTAGCATAGTCGGACACCATATCATCAGAATCCTTGCGGGAATAGTTTTTATAAACCTCATATCCCTTTAGCTGTGATTGAATATTGTCCAGCTCTTCTTGCCTTTTATCTATGTTCTGCTCAATGTCAACTAATTGCTTGTAGCATTCTTCTAAAGAAGTGCACACATTTATAAGCCTATCTATTTCTTGCTTTTTAGCAAGTTGGGCTTTTAATAAATTTAACTTTTCTACTTTTTCTTTTAACTGTATTTCCTGCTTTTGTAATTGGTCTAATTCCAGAAATATATTCATGGAGTTCTCATGAAGCTTTGTTAACTCCTCTTTCTCCTGTGTAGCTATTTTAAGGCGTGAATTGATGATATCCAGCGGTCTGGTTGTAGTTCTCTCACTGCCAACAAAGTTGAGCTGTGCATCTTTGAGAGTGTTTATTGCCTTTTGGAACGATACTTCTTCATCGCCAGTCTGCTTAATATTTGTAAGCCTTTCTGCTATAACTTTTTTACCATCATTATTAATTACGCTTTGCATTTGTCCAATAAAAACAGTGCGTTCAAAACAGCTTTCAGTCAAGCCAAAATGCTGCTCAGCAAATTTAACTCCCTCTTCTTTACCCGTAGGGAATTGACCAGTTATATTATTCGAAAACTCATCCTCAACAGTAACGGTGTTTCTGTCAAAGTTTCTTGTAATCCGATATTTGCTTCCATCATCTAGCTCATATTCAAGCTTTCCTGAATAGGTGTTTAATACCCAGGGCTTGTATTGCCTCATTGGAGGAAGCGTGCCATCCTTAGCCTTTCTTCCACCTTTAAGACCAAAAAACATACCCTTTATAAAGGATTGAACGGTGGACTTACCCGATTCATTGCATCCGTAAAATACGTTCATACCAGGTTGTAACGTGAACAGACGATTGTTTATTTTTCCGAATCCATCTATCTCTATTTTTTTAATCTTCATAAACTTCTACCGCCTTTCAACACAGGAACACAGAGAACACAGAGGGACGGTTCTTTTGTGTTATTTCACACAGAGGGACGGTTCTTTTGTGCTCTCCAACACTGTGTTAACACAACTCAACAGAATAGTTCTAAAGTGTTGATATCCCCCGGTTTATATTAGCTCCCCAAGTCCTCTATATGCTCATAGCTCATAAATCTACCTTACCTTCAATTAGCGCTTCAAGCCCAAGATAAAGAGCTCTCTCAAAGATTTCTTTTTCTTCAGCCTGACCATTTTTATGTGCAGATTCGATTTTTTCTTGCATTTTACGAACAAATACACCTGTCAAAGTTCTTTCTTCGGATAGTTCCTCCAAATTATACATGGGTTGAGTTAAATCATTAAACTTCACACAGAAACAAGATTTATCAAGCTTGTCATTTATCTGTTCTAAATCAATATGGAAGTCAGGGCTAATCCGACCTTTTAAATTTATCTTAAAAATATCTCTTTCCTGCTCATATGTCTCCATTACATCATCAAGCCTTTTTTCTAACTGGTCATAACTATCAATACCATCAATATTTACGTCCACCTCATGGTAAGCTCTTTGCTGTGTCTTAATGAAACTACATTCCATTCTAACTGTGTCCTCTTTGGTTAGCTGCACCAAAAATACACCATGCTCCCCCATTTCATCGAAACCGAGGGGTTCTGGGCTCCCAGGATAAACTATACCTTTTTCAATGTCTACTTCTTTTTTCGAATGGAAATGACCTAATGCATAATAATCAAAACCCAAATCGGTCAGAAAGCTTAACTCCACAGGATTATGAGCACTTTTTGCAAACTGCATGTCCACAGTACCATGAAAAAGACAAATATTAANCCTATCTTGCAATATTACTGGCTGCTTTTGCATAGGAAGTGTTTCTTGATAAAAAGTGCCAAAACCTATCCCGTAAAAATAAACACCCAAGTTTTCTTCAATGTACTCAGGTTTTTCAGTTGTCAAAATATGTACATTATCGTTCCACGGATAACTCCTATACCAAGAATTCTTTACATACGGATCATGATTTCCCGGCACTAATATCACAGGCTTTTGACCTAAGCGTTTGTACTGCTCATTAAGCCATCTGATACTGCTCCTTGAAGCATACTCGTGTTCATACAAATCCCCTGATATTATGAGGAAATCCACATCATGCTCTATTGTCATGTCCACAATTTTCTCGAAAGTTTTCTTCAAATCCTTACGCCGCTCGGTTGAGAAATCTTCCTTCCCCATAGCAGAAAAAGGTGCGTCGAGGTGGATGTCGGCACAGTGAATAAAGGATATACTACTTTTCATAATTATCTATCTCCCCTAAAACAACCTAACATAATTGTATCATAAATTCGGTTCAGAATATGTATGCGCTATTATATATCGCAAGCGCCTATTGAAGCAGTTATGTAAATAAATAATGTTTTACTGGATCATCTGCCTTTAGCATTTGATATAACGCTTAATAGGAAGTAGCTTATCCTATAAAGTATATTTACAAATATATTTGCAGCCAATTAAGATACCGTGATGTGTGAAGCTTATTCTGTACAAAGCAACACTACAAAAGCCGCTGCATATTCTTGAGTGTGTGTCAAACTAATATCCATTGAAACGCCGCCCATTTTTTCAAAAACTTCCTTTGCGCCATCATGAAGGACTACATTTGGCTTTCCTGATTCAGATACAGTAACCTCTATTGTCTTCAGTGAAACACCTTTAGAAATACCTGTTCCTAGTGCTTTTGATACTGCCTCTTTTGCAGCAAATCTTGCAGCATAGCTTTGGTATCTTTGACTTCTTTTGCCCTCGCAATATTCTATTTCCTGGCTGGTGAAAACTTTCTCAACAAAACTCTTACCTAGCTTACCCACAGAGTTCTTTATGCGCTTTATTTCCACCATGTCAACGCCACAAAAAATATTCACTACTCAAATCCTCTTTACTCGCAATTAGTTTGTCATTTTCCTATGTTACATATTTAAGGTTCTATGTACAATGTGTTGTGATACGAAACAGTTGCTCCATTCTTGACATATTGCTATTAAAAAAAGCAAGCACGAGCTTATTTGTCCTGCCTGCGCTTGCATTTTGGCGTCCCGAGTAGGAATCGAACCCACATCAATAGAACCGGAATCTACTGTCTTATCCATTGGACTATCGGGACAAAATAATTATCAATTATAATTATACCCCGATAATACTATTTTTTCAAACTTGTTTTTTTAGGAAAAAAAGTCCACCACAATGTGATGGACTTTACGTAACAGGCTCTTGAACCCTAATTTATCTCAATTGTTCTATTATCTCTAGCAGATTGCTCAGCTGTAAAAACAAGCTCAAGTGTTTTTAGATTATCCTCCCCCGTTGTCTCTGCCTGTTCTTGTTTGCAAATCATCTTTAGGAAGTCCTTGTTGGCATCCACGATTGACGCATGAACCACACCATATTGTTCGTCAGCCCACCCATATCGAGGAATATTGATTTTCACCGAATGGGTACCTGATTCAGTGGTAGTTCTCAGCCAAAAGTCTGGTGCTAACTCAATAGAGCCTTTTTCCCCTTCAATAAGGATATAAGTTTCGGGAAATCGATCGTGTTCAATCTTAGATGCATATGACAATTCCACATTGCAGTGAATTCCACTAATCATCTTCATAGCTATAGAAGCTACATCTTTTCCTTTAATATTGC
>JGI24709J26583_10000020_pt1 | contig 100841 bp, 79 predicted proteins | sample BioPla2DNA1_FD_26583 | JGI IMG/M metagenome (IMG submission 26583) | reverse complement strand
ATCAGGGTGAGTCAGTCTGTAACCGCTGATGCCAGTAAGTTGGATATCATTCGGATAACCTTCTGTGGCGGAGAGATCCAAGGTGGCGGAAAGTATTGTGTCTGAAGGGTCAAGCTCAACATAAACTCGCAAACGGTCGCTTTCTGTTCCGTTTGTGTTGTAAACACCTATTTTCGGATTATCAGGAAGTATTGTCAGAGTATAGTTGACTAGACCTGGCAGGGTGTTTTTAATCTTAAATACGCTGTCAGTATCATGGGGAAGGCCATTGTTACCCATTAAGTCCTTTACGTTTATAATGTAATGAAGAGACTCAGTGTCAAAAGTTTTCCAAGTTAGGCCTTCTTCAGAGTAGCCAGGCTTTTGCACTGTGATAAATGCTTCATAGTGATTTTTGCTGGAATTCCATTGCATTGGTTTGGACAAGTATCTGCCAGGTTCAATCTCGAACATGGCTTCTAATGTTGCTGTAGACTCTCCTTTGGCGAGTTTGGCATAGCAAATCAGTTTGTCTCCTTGTCCGCAGAGATCCGGGCTGGATCCGTCGGCAGCTCGCTCATATATGGCCATGCCTGTTTCAGCAGCAATGAATTTCGGACTGAAAAGGTCTATGTTTATAGGATGGGAATCTTTGTTTAATGTGTTTTTGGCTTCGTCTTCTACTATTGCTTTGAATCTGAATGCAGTAAGCTCAGCGTCATGCTCTGAGAAAGTATAGGAGAGTGTAAAGACTTTGTTGCTGGAATCCCAATTCATAGGATGAGCGGGACTTCCGCCAAAATGTGAGAAATCAATAGTTGCTTTCGGAGTTGAAAGCTCTTCCGGCAAGGTTAGCTTAAAGTCTACAACGTCTCCGATTATTATATTTTGCACTGGCTGATCTGCTATAGTCACTTGAAGATTGCCATCTACGAGAGGTCTCACGTTGTCTATATTCAGGTATGGACTAGTTGTTTTTTTGTTTTTGTTGCCGTGCTTGTCCATTATAAAGACTTCCCAGTTGCAAGGAGTGCCGCCTGGATAATCGTTTAATTCGCCGTCTATCAATGGGGTTCTGACAATAAAGGAAGAGCCGGGTACAGCCTGGTTGGGAGAGAAGTTGACGTTCTGATAGCCGATATTGGCCATGTTTACTGTCGGAAAGATGCCGTCGTTGTCAGTTACCGTTGTAGTTATTTCGATAGTGGAGTTTAAATTGGCAATCTCTATGCCACTTACTGTGACGGGTCTTATGATTCTGGCATTTAGTTCTGTGATTTTGGGTTTTACATTGTCTACCGTTACTTGTGGCGTGACAAGCTCTAAAGTGTGTGCTCTGCGTATGTTTCCGCCGCTGTCTATGATTGTGTCGTTGATATGAATCGGGAATCTTGTGACTCCTTCAAATGGAATTACGGCAGGGATGAGATCTGAGTCTTCAATGGTTTGAGTGCAGGTATAGACATTCTCTGATTCTTTAGTAAACTCAAAGCAACCTTCAACAGGACCTGTTTGTCCTAATTGCCTCAAATCTAAGAGTACTTTTCCTTGTTCTACTCCTTCCACTTCGACTTTGACTCTGAAGGTAGTGCCTATTAAGAGATTGGAGTTATCCTGTTCGTTGACAATGGTTACTGTTGTTCGATTTTGATCCTTAGGTCTTATGTTGTCAATTTTTATGGGACCGTCAGGATTTGTGAAGGTGAAGTTTCTTCGGATTTCTTCTCCGTTTACTGTTCTTGTATAGTTTCCATAAAAGGTAAGATCCGTAAAGTCTTCGATGCTTAAGCCGTTTTCTTCCGGCACAGTGTAAACATATTCATATGTCATTTGACCACCCATTTCACCTCTTGGAGGTATCGGAGTGTTTTGATCGCCGTTGACAGGAGTCATGTTTACCGTGAAGGCCATGTCGTTATTAGATGCCAGCAATGGCTGGTGCTTAACGTTGAAGACTATGCGGCAGGTGGTTGATGCAATGTTTGAAGGCACATTTGGGGTTGAGCTGGAAGGGGGCGTGGTGTAAACCCTTGCATTGATGTTAATGACCTGATTGTCTATAAAGAAGGGAGGGGTTTGAGCAGTTACTGTGTGAGCTGTAAATTCTCTTATTGGGTCTCTGGCTATAACAGGAAAGCTCATTTCTCTGGATACAGGCTGAACAGGGTTTTGAGGTCCTTGAACTATAAACGAATAAGTATAGGTGCTAGGGGCTCCGTTGACACCGGCTGTTTCCAAGATCATGGTTTTTTCGTCAGGAAGACCCATGCCCAGTGATGCTAAGTTTACCACGACACTGCTTCCCGGCTGTCCGTCTTCAACGTTAGTGACTTGAGCTCTAATTGTGATTCGATCGCCTACGACAGCATAATTGCCTGCAGTTGAAGTGATCTCAACTTGGTTTATTGTCGGACCTTGGCTGTCTACGTAGACCCCTCTGGGAACAGGGACAGTGCCTTGGATAGCATCTGCACCTTGCCCTCTTGAGTAGTCAATTGTAAAGCCGTTGGCTGTTTCAGGAGAAAACAACTGATCATTCAAAGTGCCTGCAGGAACTGTGAAGGTGCCCGTGAAGGTGCCACTGTTTGCAGGGTTTTCCTGCATTTGGACAGTATTATTTCCTCCAGCCAAATCTTGCGGAACGTTCAAAGTCATTGTGACTTGGTCGCCGTCTTGTCTTGGAATAGTTGCTCTGACTCTTATTACACAAGTGTCGGTGGCAATCCTGTTGCCGCCTGATGTAAGAGAGGAGGGTGCATTGTTGCATAAAACATCCAAGGTGACGTTTGTTGGAGCGGTAGGGCGCAAGTCGTAGCGGAAAGTTACTTCTCTTGTCGAAATTACGCCGTTTTTGTTGTATCTGAAAGTGGCTGTGCAAGTGCCTTGTTGTCCAGTTGTGGCTAACGGTTGAGTGTCAGCTCGGAAATTGTTTCCTGTTCTTGTGAGATTATAGGTAGTTTGTAGACCTAAAGCCGCCGCATTAGAAAGGGAAACTGTTACAGCGGTTTGTTCGGGAGTTTCTTGAACAGCTGTTCTGAAGCTTAGCAAGCTGCCAGGGTAGACTACGCCTCCTTGGCTGGCAAATTCGTTGCCGCCTGCGGTTCTGATAAAAACTTGAGCGTCTTGTACAGTTGCTTCTGTTGTGTTGACGGTTATGTCGCCAGTGGTTGTTGTAACACTGTTGTTGTAACCGTCAGAAACGGTAATAGTGCAATTGCTGGTTTGATTTTTGCCATTCAGCCATGGCATAGTGTCAGCGTTTAAAGTCAGAGTATAGCCTGATGTGGTTCGTTCCATAGTCATATTGCCGGAACCGCCGAAAGGAGAGGCATCAAGAGTTGCGGTTGAAGTGGTTTGAACCATCGGGTCTGTTACGGTTATAGTCAAAGTTCTGTTGTTTCCGTCAATGGTATTGTTTGACAGATTGGCGGCAAGGGGTCCTGGCAGAACAGCGTCAACAAGGAGAGCCGCAGTTAAGTTGGATGCTGTTACGGGCGTCTCGTTTCTCATAAGCCTGTAGGTAAAACTAAAATTCTTCAGGTTGGCTTCTGTCGTGTTTCGAGCTGTTAAAGGTCCAGCTGTTCCTCGCCACACATTGCCTATGCCGCCGCTTTGATTAAGCCGTGTGTCGTTTATATTTAATTCGGGTACACCTGCTACGAAGATCTGATATTCATTGTTGTCGCTAGCCGGTCTGGTAAATTCAACAGAAAAATTAAGCGTTGAACCAATAATTGCGGCACCGTTTCTATTGGGTTCAGCTGTGACCAAGGCGTTGCTCATCAAACCGCCCGTTGGGGTGGAAACTGTTATAGGCTGGGTTTGTACTGTGGCAGTTTGATTGTAAGGGTCTCTTAGGGTAATGGTGCAGGCAGCATTTGGTATGTTTTTGCCTCTTAGCCAGCTGTAGGGATTCTGGTCTTTGTTAATAACTATTTCGAAGGCATTTCGCGTAGAATTCCAAGTCATAGCATGATTTGACAAGCCTCCCAAAGGTGTCAGGTCTATAGATGCTGTTGTAGATGGACTTGTCTGGTAGGCGTTGTCAGGAACTCTGATTACCAGTTGCGGATTATCATTGTCTATGATTGGAGGAGATGTCGGCGAAATTATAGGCTCCCCAGGCTCAGGAGCCACAACGTCAACCATAAGCAATACACGGTTTGTGCCATCAACTGCACCAAAATCTCTGACTCTATATTCATAATCGAAAGGAATGGCTTCTCCGTTAACTCGGCCAAATAAAGCGGGAGTTGCAGTCATTTCTCCGGAAAAAACTCCTGTATTGTTTTCACGGTTGAGCCGGATATCGCCTTGTCCTATCGCGGAGCTATAGACCCAGGCAGTGTCAATTAGGTCTGCGTTGTCAGCAGGGATACACGAAACCTCAAATCTTACAACGGTGTTAGGGATTATTACTTCTCCTGTTGCTCCTCCCCCTCCGGATACTATAATAGCCCTTAGGTCGCGCAATATTACGTCTTGAGCATAGAGCAAACTGGTGTTAGCAAAAATAAATAAAAAACATATAAATAAAAAAGCGAAAAATTGCCTGTATCGCTTCATTGTTGGTAAAACTCCCGTTCAATTTTAAAAAAAAGTCACAAATGTACAGCACACCTAATCATAGTATACAATAGAAGTCGGTGGGCAACAAGACATACAAAGCACATTTTAAGGGTTTTTCCTCTTTCAGTTGTGCTATAATTCCATTATGAGAAAAATAAAATTCTTTTTAATTTTTTGTTTGCTGATTATTTCTGTTTCCCCCGCATTTTCATCTCTTACACGCATGAAGGACGGAGTTTTTAAGTCGGCTGCAACTTTGGAGAGAATCGAAGCTATAATTGATGGCAGAGAAACCACTGTTTACCTTCCTAATTTTATTTTTTCTTCGCCTGATGACAGAGAAAAACTCGAAAAAAATGCTCTTAAGCTTTTGCAGCAACAGGATGCGGTTTTTCATCTTTACCAAAAAGACGGTAAATTTATCAGGCAATTCGGTGCTTATTTTGCCACAGATGTATTTCTGAAAGATGAGAAAAATAACTATATAGCCTTTATGAAGCGTCGCGGAGGTTCATTCAAAGTTTCTGGCAAGCCGCCTTATGAAGAAAATGCACAGGTGCTCAGCCATACTTTAGCCGAAAAGGCTAGGGCAGAGCAAGCTCAACAGAGGGAAGAAAAACTTTTTGCTATAAAAAATTCGGGCACAATAAAAACAGTTTACGATGTTTTGCCAAAAAATCTTTTGCCAGCTCCAGTCAGAGAAGATAAAGAGAAGGTTGAAGCTATTTTAAAAGAGGTAAAGGAAGATCCTCTGCTAAAGGAAAAAGTTGAAATTCACCCTTTAAGATGGGCAACTGGCAGGATGGGGAGAATGACTAAAGACGGAGGAATTCTTGGCTGTATTGTTGAAGGACAAAGAGTTGATCTTTATACTATCCCGCCTAAAAACGGTATAAGTGAAAAGCTGTCAAGACAGTTGAACGGACAGTTTTGCGAATTTGTTTTTCAGCTGGACAAAGAAGGTAAAGAAGCCAAAGATGGTAACAGGTTGATTGTAAGAGACTTTTATTTTCTGAATCTGAAGAAAACTTGGGAGGAGCTCTTAGCAGAAGAGGGACAAGAATATCCCATGTTTATTGACAAGCCTGAATATGCTGTGGAAAAAATTCCGCTTACGGTAGCCTTGAAGCCTGGCGTTTTTGAAAGACAAAGATCTTGGTTGCTTTGCAATATAAAATTTGAAGATCAAAGTTTTCCGCAAGCAGTCAGACTTTTGCCTCCCGACAAAACTCGCCCTACAGCACGCGAAATCCCAAAGGTTATCAATGCTTTCTCAGGCAGAAGAGGTGAAGCGGTTGTCGCTTGGCTTCTGCTTTCTCCCTCTGGAGCGCCTTATAGCGAACTGGGACAGTTTAAGGCTATTAAAGTGGTTTTTGCTGAAGATAAAAAAAGCTTGGCCGAAATTCAAACAGAGGCCTACTGATGGTTTGACTATTGAACCTTTTTATTCTAGGATCTTTTTGAAAGATTTAAACAACAGAAAATACAAGGAGATTGAACATGGCGATTGTGAGACCTTTTAAAGCTTTGAGACCACCTAAGGAATTGGCCGGACAAGTGGCTTCTTTGCCCTACGATGTTATGGATTCTAACGAAGCCCGCGAAATGGCCAAGGGCAAAGAAAAATGTTTTCTGCACGTGGTAAAACCCGAAATAGATCTTGATCCTTCTATAGCTCTTTATGACAAACGGGTCTATGCAAAAGCTGCTGAGAATTTTAAAATGTTTCAGGATAAAGGCTGGCTGAAACGTGATACAGAAACCTCTCTGTATGTCTATAGACAAATTATGGACGGCAGAAGTCAAACAGGTTTGATGTGCTGTTGCAGCGCCGATGAATACTGGGCAGGAAAAATCAAAAAACATGAGTTTACCCGCCATGATAAAGAAGAAGACCGATTGGCTCACATAAGAGCTACGAATGCTAATACAGGTCCTGCGTTTCTAACCTACAGAGCCAGACCTGAAATAGACGCTCTTATAGAGGAGGCAGTGAAATCAGAACCTGTAGCCGACTTTGTTGCGGAAGACGGAATTCAGCATATGGGCTGGAAAGTCAGTGATAAAAAATGGATTGATGCTATAGTTAAAGAATTTGCCAAAATAGAAGCTCTTTACATTGCTGACGGTCATCACCGTTCTCAATCAGCTTGCCGCTATGCAAAAGAAAAAGCAGAAGCTAATCCTAACCATACGGGTAACGAAGAATATAATTTCTTTATGGCGGTTGTCTTCCCTCAAGAACAACTGTTTATCTATGACTATAACAGAGCTGTAAAGGATTTGAATGGTCACAGTGAAGAAGGATTTTTAAAACTTATAGGGCAAAAATTCAATATAGAGAAAAACCCTCAAAAGAAGCCTTCAAAAGCCAGAACCTTCGGCATGTACATGGATAAAACCTGGTATATGCTCACAGCTAAGCCTGGAACTTTCGATGATAAAGACGCAGTTGCCAGTCTCGATGTTTCTATCTTGCAGAAAAACCTTTTGGAACCCATACTCGGTATAAAAAATCCTCGCGAAGATAAGAAAATCGATTTTATAGGCGGTATCAGAGGCATAAAAGAACTGGAAAGAATAGTGGATAGCAATAAATTTAAAGTAGCCTTTTCAATGTACCCGACAAATATTGATCAGCTGCTTGCAGTTGCTGATTCAGGCCAAGTTATGCCGCCAAAATCCACATGGTTTGAGCCTAAACTTCGTTCAGGTCTCTTTATTCACACTCTATGATACGGCCTTCCATACAAACCGTAGCCGCTATACATGATATTTCCGGCTACGGAAAGGTTTCTCTGACAGTTGCCATACCTGTTCTTTCGTCAATGGGTTTTCAAGTGTGTCCTTTACCGACAGCTGTTTTGTCAACTAATACAGAATACGGTGATTTCTCTTTCCTTAATTTGACAGACAATATGGAAGAGATGATTAAGCACTGGAAACGTCTGAATCTGAGATTTGATGCTATTTATTCAGGTTTTTTAGGTTCTCATAGGCAGGTAGAGATAGTTCAAGACTTTATAAACCATTTCAAACAAGAACAACAACTGGTTGTTGTAGACCCTGTTCTTGGAGATGACGGGCATCTTTACAATTCTATGAGTCCTGCCATGATTGACAGCATGAAAGAACTGATAAAATCTGCTGATGTTATAACTCCCAATCTGACAGAAGCAGCTTTGCTTTTGGAATCGGATTATCGTGAACATGTTACTGAATCACGTCTCAAGGATGTAATGAAAGCTCTTTCAGAAAAGGGCCCTGAAATAGTTATTATCAGCAATGTAAACAAGTCGCTAAAGAAAAAACATACTTATGTTTATGCTTATAATGCTGCAAATGAAACCTTCTGGAAGATAACCTGTGATTATTTGCCAGGCAACTATCCGGGAACTGGCGATACTTTTGCAAGTGTGGTTACAGGCTGTCTGCTTCAAGGCGACAGCCTGCCTATTGCTCTTGATCGCGCCGTTCAGTTTATATCTACATCCTTAAGGGCTTTGTATGGAACAGGTCGAGATCCGTTGGCTGGCATAGCTGTTGAGAAAAACCTTGCTAATTTGACGGCTCCATTTAGACCTAGCACATTTGAGATGATAGAATGAGCCTTTCCAAAAAATATATAGGTGCTGTTTTTACTGATTTAGACGGCACCTTTTTAAAAAATTCAAGTGAAGTTTGCGAATACAACATTGAAGCTTTAGAGAAGCTGGCTGACTACCATGTTGCAAGAATAGCTGCCACGGGACGTAATATCAACTCTGCTCGAGAAGTTATTGGCTATTCCCTGCCTTTTGATTTTTTGATGTTTTCAACAGGGGCAGGAGTTTGTGATTATAAAACTGATAATATCATTGCAAGAGAAGAGCTGGATATGTCTCATGTTTTCACTCTTTACAGCTATTTTCTTTCAAAAGGCTGTGATTTTTCGGTTCACTTTCCTATTCCTGAAAATCACAGGTTTTATTGGTTTTCTCCAAACAAAGAAGTTTCTGAGGAAATGCAAAGACGTTTGAACGGCTTAAAAGAATTTTCCCATAAGGGAAGCAAAGAGCTTTTAGAGAAAATGACCTCGGCTACCCAACTTTTAGCGGTTGAAAGGGAAGGCAGAGCTGTTGAAATTATAGAAGAAATGAAGCTTCTTTTCCCGGAATTAAGCATTATAAGAGCTACATCGCCTCTGAATGATGCTTATGTCTGGATAGAGGTTTTTCCCGATGGCATTTCAAAGGGCGAATCTGCTTCTAAACTTTGTAATTTATTAGGAATTGAGAGAGCAAACACTATGAGTATTGGCAATGATTACAACGATCATTCTATGCTTGAATGGACAGGCGAAGCTTTTGCGGTTGCCAATGCTCCATCAGATTTTTTGCCGCACTTCGAGAGAGTTGCTGCAAATGATGAACGCGGCTTCGCTGATGCTGTTGACAGATGGCTAAAGCTTATGGGTTTTTTGCGGCAAGCATGATAAGAATCATAACCGGTCCTGTTAACTCAGGCAAAACTTCTTATTTGAGAGGCTGTTTTGAAAAGCGTCCAGAGGTTAGAGGTTTTCTGTCAGTCAAGACCAGGGATAACGAACAAAACCATATAGGTTACGACCTGCTGGATTTACATACAGGCAAGAGCTGTCCATTTATAAGAAAACCAGAATTTCTGATATCAGGTTGGCAAGAGGCTAATAGGATAGGTGAACGTTACAGTTTCAGTTCAGAGGGATTTGTCTTTGCAAGAGATATATTTGAACGGGCTTTAAAAGAACAAGCAAGGGCTTTTTGTCTGGATGAAGTGGGCAAACTAGAGTTGCAAGGGGATGGCTTTGCGCAACTTCTTGAGGAGCTTTTGAACTCCAGTATTCAAGAGAAAATTCTTGTGATTCGGGAGAGTTTGCTAACTGATATTAGGAAGAGATTCTATATTTGAATTATCTGCAGAATCATGTTTTTCTTCTTTTTCCTCAACTTTATTTTGCAGATTTCCTTTGTTTTCCATGTCTCGAATAACGTCATAGGTAAGTAAAAAGGACAGAGCAAAAGTCATGAGGTCGGAAACAGTTTGGGACACTTGTACGCCTTTAAAGCCCCAATATTTTGATAAAATTAATATGGCCGGTATGTAGAATAGGCCTTTTGCAGCAAGAGCCAATATAGTTGCTCTGACTGCGCTGCCTATGGTTTGAAGAGTGATATTTCCTAAAAAGATCCAACTGTAAAGGGGAAAGCTCATGGCTTGAAAGCGTAGAGCAGGCACTCCAGCCTTTAAGACTGCGGGATCGCCCTTTCTGAAAAAGGAAATTATCTCGGGAGCAAATATAATACCCAGAGTAGATATTGTCAGTGTCAGCACAATTTTAAATTTTAGTGAGAACCAAAAAGCTCTTTGGACTCTGTCGTAACGTTTGGCTCCGTAATTTATACCGCAAAGGGGATGGTAAGCATGTCCTATGCCTGCCATAAGAGAGAAGGCGGCAGCAAAAGATCTGCCGACAATTGACATTGCAGCTATAGCTGCATCTCCGTAGGGAGCTGCAGCCTTATTCATTATAACTATGGCAAAACCGTTGAGAGCTTGTCTGACAAGGGATGGCAGGCCGCCGCCGGTTATTTCCTTGTAAAGCTCAAAGGAAGGAATAAAGTTTTTGAAGTTTATTGAAATGTTGTCTTCCTGAGTGGTTGTCCATATCAGCGTAAAGAAGCTTACGATCTGGCTTATCATGGTTGCTAAGCCTGCTCCGGCTACTCCCATGTTGAATGTGAAAATAAGAATAGGATCCAAAACAACATTTAGAAGAGCGCCGGCAATCAAAGCTAACATAGAGTAAAAAACACTGCCTTGGCCCCTCAGTTGGGCATTTAATGTGAAGGCGCTTGCCATAAAGGGCGAGGCAAGAAGAAGATAAGTAATATAGGTTTCAGCATGCTGAGCTATTGTGGGAGTGGCTCCGAGCATTATTACCAGATCTTTTTTGAATATAAAACCCAATATGGCTAAGAGCACTGCTAAAAAAAAGGATGTGAAAAGACCTACAGAGGCCATGCGTTCAGCTTCTTTGACTTCTTTAGCGCCTATTTTTCTGGAAATATAATTGCCAGAGCCTTGCCCAAAAAAAAAGCCAATAGCTTGAATGGCGGTCATATAGGAAAAAACAACGCCTACTCCGGCTGTGGCCTCAGTGCTTATTTTGCCTATAAAGTAGGTGTCCGCCATGTTGTATAGAGCGGAAACCAACATTATGGCAGAGCTGGGGAGTGCCAGCTTTATTATAAGGCTCTCAATAGAGCCTTCTGTCATAATGGCTATCTTATCTTTTTTGTTTTTTTCGCTCAAAAAAGCTTTCCTTGATATTAGCTTTTTCCTGTGTGAAGGAGATAGATTTCGGCTAGTTCTTTTTGTGCCTTTTCTAAATTATCATTGACTATGGTGTAATTGTAAACAGCTGTGTATTTCAGTTCTTCTTCGGCATTCGCCATGCGTCGTTTAAGAGAGTCTTCTGTGTCAGCGTTTCTGATGCGTAGTCGTTGCTCCAGCTCGCTCATGCTAGGGGGCAGTATAAATATCATAACTGCGTCTGGAAATTTATTTTTTATTTTTATCGCACCCTGAACGTCTATATTGAGTAATAGGTTTTTGCCTGCGTTCAAGGTGTCTTCCAAGAATTTGTATGGTGTGCCGTAGTAATTACCGTGGACACATGCCCACTCCACAAAGGAGTCCTCTTGGATAGCTTTCTCAAATTCTTCTTTGGTGCAGAAGTTATATTCTTGCCCTTCAGCTTCATTTCCGCGCGGTTGTCTGGAAGTCGTTGAAATGGAGTATATAACTCCAGGGAAAAAGCGCTGCAGCAAATAATTGCACAGCACTGTCTTACCGACACCTGATGGACCGGAAATTACAAATAATTTTCCCCTGTTTTCTAAAATCTCTGAAGGCATTTGGATAATTAATCCGATTCTATTAGAGATTTGCCAGTCATTTCTTGTGGCTTAGGAATTTCCATCAGCTCAAGTATAGTAGGAGCTATATCAGCCAGTTTGCCTTCTTGGCGGAGCTTTAATTCTTTACGTGAAAGAATGCAGAACGGAACTTGATTCAAGGTATGTTCTGTGAAGGGTTCGCCCGTTTCAGGCTCTGTCATCTTTTCAGCGTTGCCGTGGTCAGCAGTAATTATGCAGTTGTAACCCAAGCCATAAGCTACTGGGATAACTTTGGCTAACACGTTGTCTACTGTTTTGACGGCTTCAACGGCGGCATCAAATATACCTGTATGACCGACCATATCACAGTTTGCGAAGTTGACCATTATGAACGGATATTTCTTGGATCTGAGTTTTTCGTTCAAAATATCGCCTACTTCAAAAGCTGACATTTCAGGTTTAAGGTCGTAGGTTTTTACTTTTGGCGAAGGTATCATGACACGATCTTCCATGGGGAATGGAGCTTCTTCGCCTCCATTTGTAAAATAGGTTACGTGGGCGTATTTTTCTGTTTCGGCTAAGCGGAACTGTGGGATGTTATTGTCTGCCAGAACTTTTCCAAGAACATTGTCTAATTTCTCTTGCTTAAAAAGCACGGGGAAAGTAAATTCGTCGGAATAGTTGGTAAAGCTTACATAAGAGACGGTCATCTCTTTGCGTTTGAATTCCTCAAAAGCAGGAGCAGTAAAGACTCTCGTGATTTGTCTCATACGATCTGCTCTGAAATTGAAGGCCAGAATAGCATCGCCGTCTTCAATAGTTGCGACAGGGGTTCCGTCTTCTTTTTCTATGACTGCCGGCATTATGAACTCGTCTGTGACGTTTACTTTGTATGAGGCTTCTACAGCCAGTTCTGCTGACGGTGCTCGGTTGCCTACTCCCAAAACCATAGCTGCATAAGCTTTTTCGACTCTTTCCCAGCGGTTGTCTCTGTCCATTGCATAGTATCGGCCTGAAACAGTAGCAATTTGTCCTGTGCCAATCTCTTTGATTTTTTCTTCGAGAGCTTTGATAAAGTGGATTCCTGAAGTCGGTGAAGTGTCTCTGCCATCAGTGAAGCAATGTATAAAGACTTTTTCAAGACCGGCGTCTTTGGCTGCTTTCAAAATAGCGTATATGTGGTTTTGATGGCTGTGAACTCCGCCATCAGAAACCAATCCGTAAAGGTGGAGAGCTTTTTCAGAGGCTTTGAGCTTTGTGAAAAGGTCCTGCAATACCGGGTTTGTGAAGAAAGAACCTTCTTCAATGGCCATGTTTATTCGGGTAATGTCTTGGTAGACAATTCTCCCTGCGCCTATGTTCAGATGGCCAACTTCAGAGTTGCCCATTTGTCCTGCAGGCAAGCCGACTTCTCTGCCGGATGCGTTAATTTCTGTATAGGGTCTCTCGTTGAAAAGTTTCAGGAGAAACTCGGGTTTAGCTTCTGCAATGGCATTGCCTTCAGTTTCTTTCGAAACTCCGAAGCCGTCAAGAATCACTAGTAGAACGTCTGTAGCTGGTTTCATAGTATACCTTAGTCCTTCTTTTAACGGTAAGATTATAAGCTCTTACTTCTTTGATGTCAACAATTTGCCACGAGACAGAATTGGAGATGTTTCAAAAGATTAAATTGAGAATTCATATTGAAATATGCTTTTTATTAATTTATAATAGTTCCAACTATCGCCAAGGGCGGTTATCTATGTCGCATACAAAACAATTGACAAGTTTGCAGCTTGATGCCCTCAAAGAAGCGGCCAACATAGGAGCCGGCAATGCAGCCGGAGCTTTGGCACAGTTTTTAGGGCGACGCATTGATATGAGCGTGCCAAGAACTGCATTGATCAGTTGTGCTGATATTGCTAGCTATGCTGGTCTGGAAGAAGACTCGCAAAGCATTAGCATAGCTTTCCGTGTTATTGGTGATTTGCCAGGGCATTTTCTGATGCTGCTTTCAGAAAAAACAGGTCTTTCTCTTCTTAAAGGGCTTCTTCCGGAAACCAAACAAGTTGAGATTGATAATATGGGAGAACTTGAAGAATCATGTCTGAAAGAAGTAGGCAACATAATGACTGCTTCTTTTCTTATTGCTCTCTCGGTTTTTCTGAAGGTTAATTTGATGAACTCCTTGCCTGAAATGACTATTTGCGAGGGCGGTCTTTTCTCTGAGTTGCTTCTTGACGAGTTTAAATGCTCTGATGCCAAAGCGTTGATGTTGGAAACCCGCTTTCACGAAAGTGAAGAAAACTTGAATATTTATCTTTTCTTTTTGCCTACCGAAACTTCCCTTAAGAAGCTTCTGAAAAAACTGGGGTTGCCATGATGGCTGATCTGCGAACAGTTCCTATGGGTAAGATGGATATAGCTCAAGGCGGAGAGCTCTTGGCTGTTTACGGGATAGGTTCATGTGTCATAATGACGTTCTTCAATTTCGACAGCCAAATAGGCGCTCTGGCTCATGTGTTGCTTCCTGATTCGACTCAGGAGGAAGACTCGGAGGATTTTAATCTCTTTAAATTCGCTGATACCGCAGTTTTAGGAATGACAACCGCCCTTGCTGGCAGAGGTGTTCCGCGCCGCAGTCTTGTGGCAAAACTCGTCGGAGGAGCCGAGATGTTTGGAGAGGAAAACCCTGATGCCTTGTCTCGCGTGGGAGCGGAAAATGTAGCGGCTGCAAAAGAGGCTTTGAAAAAAGCTGGCATACCTTTGATAGCAGAGGATGTCGGCGGCTCTAAAGGCCGATCTGTTACATTCGACTCTTCTTCTGGGATGTTGACTGTGTCAGTCTTAGGTGAAGAGGATAAGGAAATTTGAATGAGCAGACTCTCGATTGTCATGGGCATATTTCTTGCTTTAGTGGTAGCGGTAAGTGTGCTCTTGGCAGGAGTGATGTCATCGGTAGAACCTTTGACAGTTGTCTGCCGTTTTATTATAGTGTTCTTTATATTTGGCATTTTAGGAACCTTCATAGGCAGTTTTTTGGAGATTTTTTTAATGCCGGTTCTTGAAACAGAAGAAAATATAACTTTAAAAGCAGAAATGAAAGCTGATGACTCGGAGATTAAAGCTAAGCTTGGCGATCTTCTGGAAAGCAGAAAAAGCGGCACAGAAGAAAAATCTGGCAAAGACTTTGATTCAGACTCCGATGAGGAAGTTTTCGGAACTGAGTCGGCAGCAGTCGACAAGTCAGTGGATATAACGGAGGGCTGATGTGAACAAATCACTTCTGACAGAGCCTGAAGCTCAGGACAAAATAATTAATCCGATGCTTACGGCAAGACTGGAAGACGAGGACGATCAGAAGCTGTGGGAGCGCTATAAACAAAGCGGCGACCAGAAAATCAAAGATGCTTTGATTGTTAAATATGCTTCCTTTGTGAAGTTTGTCGCTGGCAGAATAGCTGTGAATTTGCCTAGCAACGTTGAGTTTGATGACCTTGTCAGCTATGGCATTTTAGGTTTAATAGATGCTATAGACAAATATGACCTTGATAAAAACGTTAAGTTTAAAACATATGCGAAAACCAGAATAAGAGGCGCTATTTTTGATGAATTGCGTGGGCTTGACTGGACTCCGCGTTCTATTAGGCAAAAAGCCAGAAAGTTGGAAAAAGCCTATGCAAAACTTGAAGGAAAGCTTGGGAGAGATGCTAAAGACAGTGAGATTGCGGAATATCTCAATATAGATGTTTCTGAGCTTCACAAGCTCTTTGATGAAACCAAGAAGTCTCTGCTCTTATCGCTTGATGAGATTTTTTATGATGATGATGAGGGATCTTCCCGCTTTGATTTCATAGAGGATGTTACCAGTGATAATCCTCAAAAAAATATAGAGGAAGTCGAAGCCAAAAAGATCTTAGCTGACGCTATATCAAAACTTTCTGACAGAGAACGAATAGTTATCACTCTGTATTATTATGAGGATTTGACCTCTAAGGAGATAGGAAAGATACTCGGAGTTTCTGATTCCAGAGTTTCGCAGCTGCATACTAAAGCAATATTGCGCCTCAGAGGCCGATTGAGCCGTATTAAGTATGCTCTTATGACTGATAAATAGCAAGTCTCAGCTAATTCAACCTCCGGAAAAGAAGAGCCTGCCCGCTTTTAAGAGTTGGCAGGCTTTCTTCTTTTAGCAAAAAAAAATCCCTGCCTAAGAGACTTAAAAGCAGGGTTTTTTTAGTTATATGTAAAAGAAAAAAGTTTATTCTTCTTCAGCTTCTTCTTTTTCTTCAAGGCTGGAGGTATTTGTCGGTTCATCGTCTTCCTCTTCTTCAAACTTGAATTGAGAAAGCAACTTGTCTAATTCTCTGGCGCTTTCCAAGAGGCCTGTAAACTTTTGGTCTTTATCTAAAATTTCAGCTTTGAGAGCCATATCGTCAGTTAAAGCCTTCGCGGTTGAAAGAGTGTTTCTCAATTTTTCGGAAAGCTTGTTCAGAGCAGAAGCCAATTCTTTCAGGTTGTCGTCTTTTCTGAGATTTATAGCAAAATTAAGATCGCCGTTTGTGATGCGTTGAATACATTTTTCTAGTTTATAGGCGGGACCCGCTGTTTTATGTGAATATATGACTGCCACTATGAATACTATAAAAATATTGACAATGAGTATTGTAAAGAGTCTGCCTGCATACTTGGAGGTAAACTCTGACAAGAAGCTCACTACAGTGTATTGTTGAGTTAAGGTGGCATCCGTTTCTAGGAAAAAACTGGCCAGCAAATAAAGATTAAAAGCGGTTACCACGGCAACCAGCAAGACTATAAGTATGCTCATTGCGGCATATTTACTTTGCATAGCCTTTGCTACAAAGTAGTTTTTACGTTGGGTCATCAAAAATGTCTCCTGAAATAATTGCAACTTTAGAATACAACAATGTTTTCTATTAGTCAATTCACGGAAAAAAAGAACCCGGATGTCTTAAAAAGCTTTTCCGGATTCCTTTTAACAAAGCATTTGCCAAACGCAAGATCCCAGAGGGAATGAAAGGGGACTGTTGCAGTTGAGAAACAGTCCGCCTAATTGTGTTTTAGTAAGATGGGCTTTTGCCTATTACTTCCTGATAGTTCTGGTAAGCATCGAGATATTCTTTATGAACTGTCTCAAGATCTTTGGCAGAAACATTGCTTCTAGTGGCATTTACATATGTTTTATAGGCTTTCTGATAGCGTTCAGCCGCAAGTCTGGCTTTTGTATCGGCATCTACGATTTTTTCCTCTTCCAGAACGGGAGCCTGTACTGTAGTTGCACTGTAAACAGGCGGCAGAGATGTAGAGGCTGCGGGAACTTTCGCAGGTAATGCCTGAACAGAAGTTGTCTTGGTTGTCGCAGTGGATGAGCGCTCAGCGGGCGCGAAGAGTTTTCCGCCTGTAGCTGCCGCGTCAATGCGATAAATGAGGTTCATTGCCAACTTGCCAAGGAAACCGCCAAGCAGAGGGCCTATTATGTAGCCTATGGGACCCATTGAAGCCATGGCACTCAGTCCGACCCCGGCTCCAGCTATGACAGCTATATTAGTGAGGCTTCCTGTCATGTATCTGCCAATTATTCCACCGACGCTGTATCCAAGAATACCGCCGATAAGGGTGCCAAGGGGAGGATAGAATGCTGAGCATATAGATGCACCGGCCAAGGTTCCGCCGACTTTGCCTATTACATCGCCATAAGGGCGTATAGCAGCAAGCATACTGCCAAGCAATCCTGCTTCTGCTGTATGCGGAGTAGCAAAGATCATTGCCAGCATGGTGACTGTTAGCACTATGCTTAAAGTTTTTCTTGTTTTAATCTTATACATATTAACCTCCGAGTTATATGCTTGTTATGACACTTATAACAATTATAGCCAAAAAAAAACAAACCCGCAATGTACCGAACAGTTTTTTACTAAAACTTATCTAAAAGTTTCTTTCAGAATTTTTATTCGCAGATGAAAACAGACAAGATTTTAAGCATGGCTTAAAATCAGGGAGTAGGGGAGCTTGTCCGAAAACTAGTGAAAAACGTAAAATTTGAAAAAGTGCAGAAAAGAGCAAAACATTTATTTCTAAAATTTATACTTTATAATTTCTAATTTCTAACTCAATTAAGCTCGCCACTGATCACTGGCTGTTTCTGCTCCCTAATCCCTAACTTCTGGAGTTCTCAAGTATGTCGGCAATTCTTATGCTGGCTTTGCCGTCTCCGTATGGGTTGACGGCTTTTGCCATTTTTGTGTAGGACGATTTGTTTTCTAAGAGTTCTTTAAAATTTTCATATATGACATTTTCATTTGTGCCTACAAGACGGGCTGTTCCAGCTTTTATACCTTCGGGTCTTTCGGTGGTGTCTCGCATCACAAGAACAGGTTTTCCGTATGAGGGGCATTCTTCTTGGATGCCGCCTGAGTCTGTGAGACAGAGATGACATCTGGCTTCAAAATTATGACAGTCAAAAACATCTATAGGCTCAATTATATGGATCCTTTCGCAATCACCAAGCTCTTCATCGGCTATTTGTCTGACAGTAGGATTCATATGGATAGGATAAACAGCTTTGCAGTCCGGGTGTTCGCTTAAAACTCGCTTGATGGCTCTGAACATGCTTCGCATAGGTTCGCCGATATTTTCTCTTCTGTGAGCCGTTATAAAAATAAGCTTGTCTTTACCGACCCAATCAAGTTCAGGATGAGTGTAATCTTCTCTGACTGTGTGCTGCATAGCGTCAATTACAGTGTTTCCTGTTACATATATGCTTTTGGGGGCTTTCCCTTCTTTTATAAGATTTTCTTTGGCAAGTTCGGTAGGCGCAAAATTATATTTGGAAACAATGCTGATAGATTGTCTGTTAAATTCTTCGGGATAGGGTGAATAAATGTTGTAGGTGCGTAAGCCTGCTTCCACATGACCGACAGGAATTTGCATATAAAAAGCTGTCAGAGCTGATACGAAAGCGGTTGAGGTGTCGCCGTGAACCAGAACGCAATCCGGCTTAACTTCTTCTAAGACGTCTTTTAATCCCAACATTATAGAAGTTGTTATATCAAAAAGAGTCTGCTTTTCTTTCATAATTGAAAGATCAAAGTCGGGTTTTACTCCAAAGGTTTTGAGAACTTGATCTAACATTTGTCTGTGCTGTCCAGTGACACATACAAAAGTTTTTAGGCTTTTTCTTTTTTTTAACTCTAACACCAAAGGGCACATTTTAATGGCTTCAGGTCTTGTGCCAAAAACCAGTAATATCTTTTTCATTCAGTTTCTCCAAGATTTGGTCGCTTATAAAGCGAGTTTACCTGTAATTACAGTGCTTTGCAACAAACAGCTGGCTTAAAAAGATTTCTTGGATAATCAGCTTTATGCTATAATTTTACCTATGAAAAGCAATAAAGACATTAAAATGATTCTTAGGGAGTTGTCGACTCTCCGTTCTCAAGGTCTCTTGGACGAAGAGTCCTATTTGTCATGTGTTGAATATTATAAAAGCGCTAATGGAACAGCTAAAAGTCCAGTCTTAAAGTATGCTTATACGGCTGTGATGATAATTGGCGGTTTAATGCTGGCTTTAGGTGTTATCACCTTTTTCAGCTATAACTGGAACAGTTTAGGACGCTCTCTTCAGGTTGCGATTTCTTTTATTCCGCTGCTTTTGGCAGGAGCTTTCTCTGTATTCGTAATTAGGAATAAAGAGGGACGAGCTCTTGATGAAATATCTGCTGTAACAACATTTGCAGGAATTATTGTGCTCATAACTATGTTGACGCACATTTATCAAATCTCTGGCAATATAGTAGATTTTTTTACTCTGCTAATTGTTTTGGGTGTGCCCTTGATGTATGTTTTTGACAGTTATTTGCTTTTTGCTTGTATCTCACTTATGTTGCTTGCCTTCGGTTATCCTGAACTGACCATAGGTTATGAGTTTATACGTAATTTGCTGTTCGCTGCTCTTATCTTCCCTTTTATGAGCGCAAAACTTAAAAAGAAGGGGTTTGCTAGAGCTATTATTCAATATTTTGCCATTCCTTATCTTTTATTTATAGCCTTTACTTTTTCCGGTTTCAAACAAATTCCTGCTGTTCTTTTTTCCATGATAGGATTTATTTTAGTAATGTCCTTAAATGAAAACAGAGCGGGCGTTTCTATACTCACAAGCCCTTGGTATGCCTTAAGCTATCTGGCATTGTCAGGGATTCTTGTTTTTGCATCGCTTTATCGGGTTCCAGGATTAGATATAGGCAGCAGATTTAAAGCAGCTCCTTTTGCAAATAGTATACCAGTAGTTTTCATGCTCCTTATGATTGCTGGCTCTTTTTATATGGCTTTCCGAAATAACAAAGCTGGAAAAAATGCCTCATTTATGACGGATTTCATGATTGCTTTGTATCAGGTTTTAGTTTTGCATATTCACCTTTCAGAGTCGGGGCAAACAAGATTGACTACTAATATTTTAACCTTGGCTATTGTCTATTGCTTTATAAAAGAAGGAATAAAGTTAAAGCGTCTTCTTATAGTGAATTTAGGCATAATAATGTTTTTGGAATATCTTTTTGCTTATTTTGCCACAGCATCTTTTTCGCAGCTGGACAAATCATTCCTTTTCATGACGGGCGGAGTTATCTTCTTGGTTTTCAATCATATTGCATATAAACGAATGAAAGATTCGCCTGATGAGTCCTCAGCAGAGGCTTTGACTATGAAAGGAGCAGAATCATGATTAAGAAAGAATACAGACTGCCAATATATCTGATAGTCTTTGCCTGCTCTTTGATTTATCCAATTTATCAAATAGTTAATTTGAATTATTTGATGGATTATGAAATATTTCCTTTTGAGGTCAGCCTCTATGATCCTCTTGATCTTTTTCGAGGGAGATATGTTGCTCTAAGTTATGTTGAACTAGGCAAACCTGAAGTGCATGAAGCTGAATCAATTCCGCAAGCTGCAAATCGTTTGTCACAAAAGGTTTGGGCCACTCTTCAAAGAGATGGCGATGTAACAAAACTGTCAAAAATTTATTTTGATAAAAAGCATCTGCCAAAAGGAGAGCCGTTTGTAAAAATTGATGGCGATAACTATTATATAAGCTGGCAATACGAGGAGATTGCTGAGCCTGAAAGATTTGAAGACAATAAAGAGAATAGAAGACCTGCTGTTTCTGAAAAAAACTCTAAGCAGAAAAAAGAGAAGACCAAAAAAATTAAAACAGTAAGAGTAACCCGTTTGCCTATAAGCAAGTATTTTATGAACGAAAAACTGGCGCCTGAAGCGGAAAAATTGCTTGCTTCTACAAGAGGGCATGGCACTTACAGAGGCGAAAGGGTGAAGGCCATATTGCATTTGAGAGTTTATGAAAATGGTCATGTGGCTTCAGAAAAAATGACTGTGGGCGATAAGACTATAGAAGAATTTGTCGAGCAATCTCTCAAAGAACAAGCTGCTGAAGCAGAGCGCAAAGAAGGAAGCAGAAGTTGGAAATAGTGCTTTATTGCAGCTAAATGTTCGTTATCCGGTATATTTATTTGAGAGTTTTGTTCTCTGTTTTTCAAATCTAAAAAAATCAGCTGTTTAACAGCATCTCAAAGCAGTTGTCAATTTCGGTAATTGAGTCTAAACAATTTCATAGTCTATTGACCACTGTCCATTGTAGTGCGATTGCAGCGCCAGAACAGCATGAATAGTTTGTTGTCTTTGTTGTCATTGAACAGAGAAGTTTTAGCTGAAACACGGCACTAGAGTATAGGAGGCGAGGCAGTGAGATCTGCTTCCAGCATTTTGAAAACAATAGGTCTTTTGCTGTTTGCTTTGGCTATAATAGCTGTTATCAGCTGTAATTGGAAATATTTTACTCCATGCCTTATGAGGTTTTTTCTTTCGAAGTTGTTCCTTATGGCTTGCCAGATCTTCTTGAAGGACGTTATATAAAATTGAAATACAGCAACCTTGGACTTGCCGCAACCGATCTGAAAAAGGAAGAGTTGAAGTATGTGTTTCCGACTTTCAGTAAACAAGCAGCCTATATAACTCTTAAGCAGGAAGGCGAACTGACAAGACTTTCAAAGATATATTTTGATAAGAAAGACTTGCCTGACAATGTTTCATTTATAACAACGAAAGAGCACTATATACACACAACGCCTGAAGAATTTACTGTCAGCAGAGGAAGTTTTTGGAATAAGCTGAAAGAACCTGTGTTTTTTGCTGTTGAGAATTTGCCTGTAACCAGATATTGTATGAAGAAAAGATTGTCTCCTGAGGCTGAAAAGCTATTGGCTTCTTCAGGGTTCAAATATGAGGATAAAGAGATAAAAGCTGTTTTGTATTTGAGAGTTTATAAAAATGGACAGGTAGCTGCGGACAAGCTGACAGTTGGCGACAACTCTACTAAGCTGTCCACTTTGCATTAGTTAGCGAAGACTACTTTCTCTACACAGCATTCTATTTTTACAGACTCAGCTATGCTTACATTATCTGGCACATTAATGAGAAGTGCTTTTTCCTGATTGTTCATAATTCGGCCTTCTCGTAGAACCTGAGCTGAAAACTCATGTTTTGTGCCAGTTTCTGAAGTGACTGTAAAATTTAAGGTCATTTCTATTATTTCTTTGTCAGTAAGATTTGTGCAGTAGACATTTAAAGCTTTACTTGCCATTTTTGGATCAGTTTCAATCTTTATATGTTTTTCTGTTATGGTTTTATATAGAGCATTCCATTCGCTTATATAATTTGATTCTTGAGGGAATGAATTGGAGAATCTATTTTGATTCTTGATAAATTCTGAAATAAAACCTCTGGAAGCCATAACTTGAAGTATCGGCAAAATCCATTCTGGATTGCCTGTTTCATAAAATTCAGATAGAGCAATTGAAAGGGCTTTGGTTTCAGTGTTTTGATTTTTGGCATATTCAAGCACTTTATCAAAATCGTCTGTTGCATGGGCTGTTGCAAAAATGGTATCAATGCCGGCAGCCAAGGTGTTCCATTCTTGCAGGGTTACAGGTTTTACGCTGTCAGAGAATTCATATAAAAAAGCTCCTTGTCCTTCGGGGGTGAAGACTCTGGCTTTATAACCTTTGTTTCCTGAAAGTGGTAAAATATAGCCTTTAAAACCGCCTGGCCACTCATTTTTGTAAACTGTATTTGTTATTCCTTCGTCTACATATAATTTTCCTTTTGCTATGAGCCTTATTGGATGCCAAGTTTCATTTAGGACTGCCTCGAAAAACTGCTGTGGAAGTAAAGGAATGGATGATTTAACTAAATAGTTATAAGTTTGGTGTGGCGGAAGCTCATCTATGGATGTATCCAAAATGCGTATTTTTCGGCTTCTGGAACGACCGGCTCTTTTAAAAACAGCTGAATCCGTATATATTTCGGTCGGCGTGAAGTCGNTGGGTACAGGAAAGTTAAAATTGCCCATTTTGAAATAGTAAGAATCAGGGTTTTTTAAAAAACTATTTATTGAGAGTTCTACAGGTTGTGACAAAAACACTTCTTTTGGAATCTTTAAGCGTTTTGCATAATAGTCACGAAATAAAAAAGGGGCACTTATAACCAGAAGGGTAAAGAGCAGAAAAAGCAAAAGTGTAAGTAAGATTTTTTGAGTTCTATTCAGATAAAAAAGATTGGTTTTCTGCTTGGTTTTCTCGATGATTTCTTGAATTTTGAGTTGTGCGGTAGAACCCTGTTTGCTCATAGCGAGTCAGAGGATGTTTTAATTATTTGCAACTCTTCAATCAGATTTTGAACATTATCAAAAAGAGCAGTTTCAGGATATTCTGCTATTAATTGCTGGCAAAGCTGCAAAGCTTCTTCGATTTTGCCTGAAGAAATAAGAAAATCACATTTTTGCATCAGCAGCCTGTCATAAAGCTTATTGCCCTTAAGGCTTGTCAGAGCTTCGTCTAAAGCGAGCTTAGCTGAATCTGTTTTTCCTGTTTTGTTAGATCGGGCTATTTCATAGTATGTTTTGAGGGCATTTAAGTTGTCCATGTTAGCATTCAGGAACTCAAGTTCACTTTGAGCCTTTTCCACGCAATCTTCTTCCGGCAATTCTAAAACGATTTTTTCGTATAATTCCATGGCTCTTTGGAAATTGAAAGAGAAAGCGGAGGCTTCCGCTTGCTGTATCAACATCTCTGCGAATATTTCGGGAGTGATTTCTCCAGAAGAGGCTGCTATCGCTTGCTCATATAGCTGGGCTGAGAGAGCTGGATCCCCGCTTAGCATAGCATAAGCGGCTTTGTTCATTATTATATTAAAATGATTGCCTGAGGAAAGTCTTGAATCTTTCAAAACTATTTTGCCGTTTTCATAGGCCAGAATTTTGGATGCAATCAGAAGCGGGGGGCCGTAGTCATGGTAAATCAGCTTTTGTTGAGCATGTATTGCCGGTTTGCCTTGATAGTTAGCTATATAAAGTTCTTTGCACCAATTGTTTTCAGGATCCGCTTCATTTAAAATAAACGGGATTTTTTCGGGAGTTCCGCTTTTTAATGTGTAAAAGAGCGGCAAGAGCTCGTCATATGAAGAGAAGGAAATGAGAACTATAAGTTCGTCATGTCCGTCTAAATCCAAGTCGTGTCTGACCAAGCCTTTGGGTATATAGCCGTCATAGGCATCAAAAAGTATTTTTTCGCCATTTTCTTTTTCTAAGCATAGCTCGGCTCTGATTATATTTTCATCGCTCCGAGCTGCTAAGGAAAATAGTCCAAGTCCTTTAACAAGAGTTTCGTATGCAAAGGATTCAATTGGGAATAGGATGAGCAAAGACAGTGCTATAAGAGCAAGAACTGCTCGGGTTTGCTTCTTTAAAGAATTTTTAAGCGGCATAAAAAACTCCATCAAATGCCAAAGCGTTCTCTGTATGCTTGTTTTGATAATTCAAGGGCTCTTGAGGCCACTTCATCTATGTTTGCTTCAAGGCTGCATCCAGAGGCAGCCAAATGTCCGCCTCCTCCAAAGGCTACGGCTACGTCTCTGACGTTTATTCCGCCTCTGGAACGAAATTCGCAGGCAGTCATACCATCTTCTCGTTCAAAAACGGTGATTGCAAGCATCACGCTTCTTATGGTGAGCGGCATATTAAAGATGCCGCTTCCATAAATGTTGGAGACTGTTGCATTCAAGGCTTTGAGATCTTTTTGTTTTATGACTGACAAAGAAATTTTATCATCTTCATGGGTTTCAAGATTGCTCAAAGCTAATGAAAGGACTTGGAGATCAGTAAAGCTGCGGCTGGAATTCAGTCTTTCCAAAATCGGCATTTGATCCAATCCAGTGGAAAGTAATATTGAAGCAGCTTTGTGAGTGTCAGCAGAGACATTGTCTACCTGAAAAAATCTTGAGTCTGTAAACATGCCCAAGATCAAACTTTCAGCTGCATCTTTATCTAATGGAAATCCAAATTTGTCAAAGAAGAGTGTTAGTATCTGGGTGGTAGCCGCAGATGAAGTGTCGACAAGGTTTATATTGCCGAACATGGTGTTGCTGGCGTGGTGATCTATATTTACCAGAGGAGTTTTATTGGAATCTCTGATGACTTTGCAGCCAGTTCTTTCTTCTTCTCCACAATCGAGGACTACATACACATCGTGGTCGGAAACAAATTCTGTTTCTCTGATTTGATTTATATTGTCGGGAAATAGATATGCGAAGGAGCCTGGAATATTATCAGGCATCAGCAAATCCACCTTTTTGCCAAGTGCGTTGAGTACCTTGAAAAGACCCGATAAAGAGCCGCAAGCATCTCCATCAGGTCTAAGATGAGCTGAAACAAGGAAGGATTCAGAGTCGCGGAACAATTCCGCGGCTCGTTTTGCTTCATCATAAAGTTTATTATTCAAGGGCATCGTCTGTGTCCGTTACATATTTCAGTATTGCGTCTACGTCTTTTTTCATAAGGTCGCAATAGTTGGTTTTAGCATCAGGCAATTCGCCTTCTGGGCCTATTTCAGCCAGGTCTATTGTAGCTTTTTCTAGAACGTCCGCAAGCATATCGCGAATCTCAAACCAAGCAGTCAGGCGAGGTTCAAAGGAAGCAAACTCAAGGCTTTCGTAACCAGCGTTAAGGCGCGAGTCATTGCGTCTTGCTTCCATCATTTCAGGAGAAGTGACAGAAGATATGCGGACAGGCAGATAGGTTGTGTTGCGGCTCCAGTATGAGCCGTTTTCAGTTGAGGTGAACCATTTTACGAAGTCCCAAGCGCCTGCGATTTTTTCAGGATCGCCGTTATTGAATATGTTTATGTTGGTTCCTGAAAGAATAAGACCCATGTTCAGGTATGGTTCTCCGTCTTTTTCCATTTCATAGCCTGGCATGGGTGCCATTCCCCAATCAAATCGGATGGAATTTTGCATATACACCTTACTGACTATACTTGCTTCTATCATAGCTACTTTGCCTGAAGTGAAGTCGTTTTGATGGTCAAAGCCTTGTCCTTCTTTGGCATATCTGAAGGTTACCGTTCTTTCTTTGCCATCTTTGTCCAAGGCAGTTTTTTTGCGGTAGCGCATGAGTTCCTGGAGGATTTTCAAAGCTTTTACAGCAGGTTCTTCATCAAAGTGGGAGTAGAGAATGCCGTCTGAGCCTTGGCTAACAATTTTGCCGCCGCAAGCTCTGACTTTGCAGAGGTAGGTCCAAACGTTAGCCGCTGAACTCGCAAAGCCGCAATAATCATATTTGCCAGGTTGTTTGCCGTAATAATCGGTAATTTTTTTGCAATACTCGATCATCTGTTGATAGGATTTCGGGGGCTTTTCCGGATCCAGACCTACTTCCCGGAACATATCCTTATTGTAGTAAAGTATAGGAACGCTTTTGTTGAAAGGGAAGGAGTAAAGAATACCATCGTAAGTGTTGTTTCTGAGAAGCACAGGTATGATATCTTTTCTGATATCTTCGCCGCCAGCTGCTATATCTTTTTCTATAAGTTCATCCAGAGAGACAATTTTTTTGTGAGTAATGAACTTTTTAGTGAGGGTTTCATAGTTTTGAGCTATATCGGGAGCTTCTTTTGCGATAAGCGAGGCCAAAAGCTTCTTGGATAGGGTATCGTAACTGCCCATTGAAACCGCTTTTAAGTGGTATTTGTCACTTTGTGCATTGTAATTGGCGATCATTTCATTCATGACATCGCCAAGAACCCCGCCCATTGCATGCCAGAATACCACTTCGGTTCTGCCGCCTCCAGCACTTTCAACCTCAACTCTGGCTTTTCTGGCTCTAGAGTTGGGGCCAAAAAGCATATATACGGTTACCAGCCATATAATGAATACTATTATTAAGAAATGTTTTGGTTTCATTATATCACTCCTTCATTCCGCTGCTCATCTGCGACTCAACAAACTGCTTTTGAGCGAAGAAGTACATAATCATCAGCGGTAAAACAGTCATGGTCGAGGCTGCCATCAAGGGGCCCCAATCATTGCCCGCGTCAGACTGGAAGTAGCTCAAACCTACTTGCAAAACTCTCAGGTTTTCATCGTTTGTAACTATTAAGGGCCAAATAAAGGCGTTCCAGTTTGAGAGGAAAGTGAAGATTCCCAATGTGACCAGCGGGGATTTGCAGAGAGGCAGAGCTACCATCCAGTAAAACTGGAAGCGAGTGCATCCGTCGATGGTCGCAGCTTCAAAGAGGTCTTTGGGCAGCTGCATAAAGAACTGTCTCAAGAAGAATACCGCATAGGCAGAGGCAAACCAAGGAACTGTTAAAGCCAGATAGGTATTGACCCATCCGATTTTTGACAAAACTATGTAGTTGGGAATCAGCAAAGCTTGCTGAGGCAACATCATTGTGCCAAGCAGAAGCATAAATAGAGCATTTTGATAGGGAAATTTGAAGAATGCGAAGGAAAAGGCTGCTAAGGAAGCAAAGAATAGCGAAACGGCAGTAACAGTGATACTCACAAATATCGTATTGAGAAAATACTGTCCAAAAGGCTGTTGCTTTAAGGCTTCTTTATAGTTGTCCCATAATTCGAAGGGTTTTCGCAACTTTCTGTCTTTTTCCTGAGCTTCTTTCATCAGGCTGTCTATGGATACATTTTTGCCTGCTTTGACTAATTCAGCCTGTTTTTTTTCAGCAGCAGCTTTGGCTTCATTCCATGCCTTCTCATCATTTGCTTGTTGCTCTAAACGGGCTTTTGCATCATCATCGTTGAAAATTTCCGGTCTCATGCTGTCTGGCAAGACATTGATTGTATCGCTTGGCGCAGTCAGCTCAGCTTTGCTCTTGAAGGATGAGAAGAACATCCAGACAAATGGGAAAAGCATGAAAAAAGAGCCAATAATAAGCAGGAGGTGAACCGTAAAATGTTTTAGTTGTTGTGTTGTCATTGTTCAGCCTCTCTTTCAGTTGTAGTGAACACGCTTTTCGACTACAAGTTTGTTGAAGAGAGTCAAAGCGAGAATTATAAGGAAGAGTACAAAGGCCATAGCCAAAGCATAGCCGAACTCGAATTGTTCAAAGGCTTTTCTGTAAAGGTAATAAACCACAACCATCGTGGATTTGAGAGGACCTCCTCGCGGAGTCATCATATAGACCTGCGAAAAGACTTGGAACGAGCCTATGACCGACATGACTGTAATAAAGAATGTTGTCGGAGTTAAAAGTGGCCAAGTTATGTGGCGGAATTGCTGAAAAACATTTGCTCCGTCCAAGGTGGCTGCTTCATAAAGCTGCTTGGGAATGTTTTGAAGGCCTGCAAGGAAGATAATTATATTGCTTCCCAAGCCTTTCCATACGCTCATTACTACTATGGCCATCATGGCTGTTTTCGGGTTTTGAAGCCATCGGACAGGCTCTAACCCAAAGCCCGCAAGAACCTTGTTTAAAAGTCCGAACTCGGGGTTATATATAAAGTTCCATACTAGTGCTACGGCGTTGATGGAAGTAATAACAGGTAAAAAATAGATGGTTCTGTAAACGCCTATGCCTTTGATTGGATTGTTCAGCAAAATTGCTATGAACATTGAGAGAAAAATTATCAACGGTATGCTTGTAAGAGCATATATTGCTGTATTGATTAAAGATTTTTTGAATAATGGATCGCTGAATAGTCTTGCGTAGTTATGAAAGCCGATGAGTTTCGGCGAGCCGATCAAATCCCACTCAAAGAAGCTTACGACTAAGGCCATAACCATAGGCAGGACGTGAAAAGCGATTATTATTATTAGAACTGGCAGCAAATAAGCGTATGCTCCCCAGTCTATTTTTTTTGTTTTATTCATTGTCTTTTCCTGTTTGAGATCGAGAGCCAAGGTCTCCATACTGCCTGCGGAGACCTTGGATTTTAGATTGTTTTAGCGTTTTTTGCTGGTGGCAAGAAACTTCATGAGATTGTCATAAAGCTGGGGTGTTTCATGTATGAAAGGATTGGGGCCAGGCTGAGCCATGTTGATGTCGCTGTCGGGATATTGATAATCAGTGAAGTTGCAGCAACCGCTCAGAACTAAGGTTCCGTTGACTATTTTTTCCATAGCCATCATGGGGATTCCTGAGCCTTTTTCATACATAACAGCAGGTATTTTAGGGAATCCGTCTTTATTAAAGGTATCTTTTCCGCCTTTAACCAAAATTTCAACTCCATCGCTTTCTTTTAGAGGCTGATTTTTACGATTGATCAGAGAACAGCTGCCCCAGAAGATGGCTTTTTTGAGTCCATTGGTTACAGGGTGGTTTTCCTTGAAGTTGAAGGCTATTACGCCCCAAGGTTTATTGGTTTTATTCTTGGGGTCATGAATCTGGTCATCGTTAAAGCGCATTACGGCACCGATCTTTGTTAGAAGATTGTTCAAGGTTTGAGTGCCTCTGAGCCTGTCAGAGTCCCAAGCGCATGCCAAAAAGAGGTTGCCGCCGCTCATAAACCAATCGGATATAGCTGCGACTTCGCTGTCGAGAATTTTAAGACTGGGATCTGGAATAATCAGGGTGTTGAAGTTTTTAAGTGTTTCAGGCTTGATTAGATTCAAGCTGTAATAAACCTTCAATCCCATTTTGTTCATGTGTCTTTCAAAGGTAGCCATTTTGTCGGAAGATGCGTTTCCATGGGCTGCATCTACGAGAATGTTTATCTTTTTTTCGGAGGCCTTGGCTTCATTGAAAAAACTGACTTTTCTGGAAGGAATTCTTTTGGAAGGGTTTTCACCTGTAATCCAAGTAACAGCGTTATAAGCTATTTGCGGGTGCGAATACATGAAAGAGTCATAGCTGTCATGCAATTTGCCTTTGGTGCCGTCGCCTGTGCCATCATCGAAAGGTGAACTATCGCCGATGGCGAAAACTCTGCCTTTGTGATACTCAGAGACTAGCATGTAAGGAGCTTTGGCTATTCTGCTGTCTACTAATCCTGTTACCTTGGTATTGGGAGCTGAGAGTATTTCCATTGTTGCGCCTGCCCATATGCCTACAGCTCTGAAGCCATACATGGCAGGGTGAGATGTGTTTATCTTTCCTGTTACGGGCGCTTCATAGACAGTATTTTGCATAAATTTGAAACCAAACTCAGGAACGAACTCGTTGAAAATTCTTACTGCGTCCCAGCCGTTTCCGTTTCGGTCTGCATTGTGGTGATCGGAAATAATAAAAAGGCCGCCGCCGTTTTTGACGTAGTTTACCAATGCTTCAATTTCAGATTTTGAGTAGGGATCATTCGGCTCTGGCAAGACTATGGCATCATAAGTTTTAACAAGTTCATGTGTAAAAACTTTGCCTGGACTTACAGCACTAAGATTGTCCAATTTGTACCCGTTTTCTTTCAGCATGTCGCCCATGTCAGAATAACCGCCTTCGATTATCCAGCTTGCGTTGCCTGCTGTTTGGGCATGAGTGTTGTCAAAAAGAACCCTTTTTGGAGCAGCATTTAGAGAACTTGGGAAAATTATAGCTAAAAGGAACAAGGACATTATAAAGGTTGTGAGCTTTTTCATTTATTCCCTCCTTATTTTACAAATGTACAAACAGAGTATAGGAAAAAAAAAAATCTATGGCAACTTGAAAAGCAAATTAGGATTTAATTCTTGTTTAGTTTTATGAATTAGAAGAGTTTTCCCCCAGTTATTTTTTTTATTTCTCCAGTCCAAAGTGAGAGTTGCCCGTTAAAATCAGCAAGCATGTTCAATGATTGACAATCATTGGTAATATCGAATTTTTTTATTTTATAAAAATTTAAAAAATTCAAAAAAGCGGCGGCACTTTCCTTAGGCTCTCCTGAAAAATATACCTGATTTGCTCCTTGATATGGATAGGGAAAGAATCTAGTGCTAAAAGTTCTAGTGGCTTGTTTAATAGTTTCTGGCAAATCCAAACCCAATATCCAGAGATTTTGGTATTTATCCTGATAAAGTTGGTTTTTTCCGTTTAGACCTGCATCATAGATATTCGCATCTTGGCGAAGCAGATTTTTGAAAACATAGAGATATTTTAAATCCAATTTTTGTGACTCAATTTCGGATATTGAAGCACTGCTAGTTACTTGTGATGAAATAGGATGGGGTGAAAGGTATGCCGAGAAAAAGGTTGTAAGATCAGTTATATTAGCGGCATAACTGAAAATCGACAAATGCCCGTCTAAATATAAAAACCTGTTTTCATGATTGAAAGCAATGAGTCGCAAAGTATTTCTTGACTGAATTGTCTGTGCACGATCTTCAACTACGGAAAAGGTTGCGGGATCAAGTCTGTATGCTCGAATTACAGAGCCTCTGAAGTCAAAGTCGTCAAAAAGATGTCTGTCACGGGATTGTCCTTCCACTTCAACGAAGGCGAATGAGGTTTCATCTTCTGACCAAATGAACTCAACTATTGTATTTCTTACAGAGATCAGAAAAGGCAGTACGCGCATTTTTTTCAAGTCAATCAAATGGACGGCATTGGCTGAAGTAAATGCTGCATAGGAACCTTGAGGTGATATAAGAGGCCATGCGTAAAGAGCTGCTTCTGGAAGTTTGGCAAAGTTTGCGTCAGAGAGTTTTTGAGTTTCAGCGTTGTAGACAAAGACACTTCGGGCTTCTGTTTTCGTATCCAAAGTCATACCGATTAGAAGAGGTTCTGTTGGTGACCATGCGTATTGCAAGAGTATTTTGTTTGATTTTGAGGCAAATATATCTTGCGGAACGTATTTTTCCAGGTCGTAAACTTTTGGTTTAAGAGCATCTGTGAAGGCCAGATATCTTTTGTTGGCTGAGAGTTGGAGGTTTGCGTAGTCTGAGTCGGCATTTCCCAGAAGAATTTCGCCTGAGGTTATGTCGGAAGTCTTAGATAAAAGAAAAATTTTATCTGTAAGCTTATCCGGGCGAACAGTTATAAAGTTGTTCTCGGCAATATGACAAAAGTCTTTTTCAGGCTCAAGAGAAGTTCTGCATAGTGAGAGGTTTTTAAGTTCCATGCGGGCAAGACTTTCAGCGAGTTTTTTCGGCGGTGAGACATCTTGAATGAGTGATAGAGCATCAACTGTTTCTATCAAAGCTGATAAGTCTACTTTTTCATGCTTTTGCAGGTGCCTGTTCACTGCTTGCAGCAAGCCGTTTAAACCGAGATCATAAATTTTGACATGATCAAGAGCCATGTCTTCTTGGCTAGGAGTTAATTCTGGAGCATAGACGATTTTAAGTGGTCTTTTAAGCTCAAGCTTGTTGAGTTTTATCAGATAATTTAAATAATTGTTTATCAGGTTGACCATTAGGTTTATGCGTGGCACTTCTTTGCGAAGTGGGTGTAAAGAGGCATATCCGCTTCTCATAGGCGCATAAAAATGAAACTCTGTTGTTTCGGCTATGAATTTTATTGCAGTATCTTGAGTTTTTTGAGCCAAAACAGGGGATGGCAGGAATAACAATAAGAAAAGGAAAGAAAAAATAACAGAAAAGGTGAGGTTCTTAAGGTAAGTGAAACTTCTTTTTAAATTGAGATATTCTGTTATGGGTTTTAAGAGATTCAAAAGGTATGTTCCTTGCGTATTTCTTCTACCAGAGCTTCTACAAGCTCAGAGCTTTTCAGAGTTTTTAATATTTTTCCTTTTTTGAAAATCAGTCCGGAGTCTTTTGCTCCTGCTATTCCATAGTCTGCTTGGGCAGCCTCGCCCGGACCATTTACCGCACAGCCCATTACTGCTACTCTGATGTTTGCCGTAAGGCCTTTGAGAGCCTTTTTGACTTCATTTGCCATTTCTATAAGAGGAACTTGAGTTCTTCCGCATGTTGGGCACGACACTATTACAGGGCCTGATTCTCTGAGGCCTGTCGCTTTAAGAATATTTATGCCGGTTTCTATTTCTGCCGCGGAATCTCCTGTTAGAGAGACTCTTATGGTATCTCCTATTCCGTCAAGCAACAGAGATCCTATCCCTATGGAGGATCTTATGATGCCTTCTTCGGGAAGTCCTGATTCGGTAACTCCTAAATGCATCGGATAAGGAGTTCTTTCAGCCACTATTTTGGCGGCTTGTCTCATAATATCTATATCAAAGGCTTTTACAGCTATTTTAATCATGGAGAAGTTACAGGCTTCTAAAAAGGCGGTTTCACGCAAAGCTGACTCTGCCAAAGCTTCAGGGGTTACTCCGCCGTGTTTTGCTGCTATCTCGGGATCGAGTGATCCTGCGTTTACACCTACTCTTATAGGTATGCCTTTGTCTTTGCAAGCAGCGGCTACTTCTCGTATTTTGTCTTGGCTTCTGATGTTGCCGGGATTGAGCCGGAGTGCATCCGCACCCATTTCAACCGCAGCTAAAGCTAAAAGATGGTCGAAATGTATGTCAGCTATTACAGGGATAGGGGAATCTTCGGTAATTGCTTTTAATGCGTGAGCTGCATCCATATCGGGAACCGCGAGTCTTATTATGTCGCAGCCGCATAAAGCGAGACGTTTTATTTCGGCAATTGTGGCTTTGCTGTCGGATGTTCTTGTTTTAGTCATGGTTTGAACAGTCACGGGTGCTAAACCGCCAACAGGAGTAGTGCCTACGAAAATCTGTTTGCTGTTTCTTCTTATCACGATCTGAACTTCCAGTTTGGCTGACGTGTGCGGGATTCTGCGGGTCTAGGTATCACAGAAGTCTCAAGTTCGGCTGTTTCGCCTTTTACCGTGACTTTCAGTTTTACTTTTACCAAGGATATAAATTCCCGTTGCCATGAGTCGTTTTGTTCACTTCTGAATGGATAGAGATACCATCCTGAATCTGTTTCTTCTGTTGAGCCTTTCCAGTAAGCTCTGAAAGCGTTTTCTTCAATGTCATCGCATGTTATAAGGGGTTCNGGTTTACCCTTGTCTTCTGTTCGCCATAGAATAGCTCTTTTTCTGTCTGAGTCTTTTTCTATGTCATAAGTGACTGTAACNAGAGAGCTGTCTCCCAATTCGAAGGGAGGGCGATTCTTGTAAGTTGAAAGCTTNAGCTGNTCAGGAGTTAGAGAGAGTATNGCTTTTGAGTTGCGGATATCTTCAGTTATAATTTCCATCTTATTGCGCAGGTCAGAGGAAATAAAAAGACTTGAGGCTCCTTTGTTTACCTGCATTGAGCCAGAGGCATGGAACAAATAGACGATTCCGCCGACTAAAACTGTCAAAGCCATGGCTACTAAGATTTCTATTAGAGTGAAGGCTGTTTGTTTTCTCATTATTTGTCCGTTCCTATGTATGTTGCAAGTTCAGCCTGAAGTTTATTGTCCTTGTCATACACGAATACATGGACTTTTTTTAATCTGTTGGCAGTGGCGGTAAACTGCGATGTGGTTACAGGCGTAACTTTCATTACTCTTCGTATGCCTGCGTATTGGCTGGGATAAAGCTCCAGCTTAGCAAAGGCTCGTTCTTTGTATTTGGGGCTCAAACGACTGTATATGCCGTTTAGCTCGGAACTCTTTTTCAGGTCATCTTCCGTGAAGACATCAGTGAAATACTGCAGAAAGACTTCTTCGCTGTAAAAAGCTTCTTCATGATCTCCGACAGCTTCCTTGTAAATGTCTCTGTAATTTTCATAGTCAGATTTGAGCAGGTGGTAAGGAGTTATTGCAGCCTGTTCCATTTTTTCTCTGGCTAAATTGTAAGCCAAAATTTGTTCTTTGTTTTCAATTGAACCTTTTACTCCGAAAGTAAACATGCGGATGAAAGGGGTGGCAATTAAAGCCATAATAAATAAGGAAACCAAGATTTCAACCAAAGTGAAGGCTCTCGATTTTCTTAAGTTAGTTTTTTTATAGGTTTTTGTTGTTCGCATGCAATAATCCGCTGAAATTAAGGTTAGTAGAATATATCATTTTATTAAATTACAAGTCTATGTTAAAGCTTGTATATAAGAGCTATTAGACCGATTACTACAAGAACAGCTGTTATGCTGGTTGTTATCGGATTCATGTTAAAGTTGTAGATTATGCGCTCTTTTACGGTTGGGACATAGGTTATCCAACGCTCAAGATTTTTTGAGTGCACATCATATTCCGGTATGGAGAGATATTTTGTGTTAATTTTTGCAAGCATTCTGTGTTCTCTATAACGGAAAGACAAGTTTTTGTCGCCCTCTAAAACTCCGTGAAGATTACAGCACCATTGCCAATCGCTTTTGTTGTTGGCAACATAGCTGTAGCCGCAGTTGGGGGTAACTGGTTTGAAGTCATTGCCAAGAATTTCCATGAATTTCATATCTTCAGATATTTTTTCTAAGGGGCTCCACTGAAGAATAAACAGGGTTGAAAAAGGATTTTGTTGCTGAAACTGCTCTGTGGAGGCGTTTAGTTTTTTTAAGTTTTCTCTACAAAGCCTTGTGAGCTCTTTGCCTGTGTCTTTAGCGCAAAGATCGGCAGGAAACATAAAGATGGAAGCTAACAGTATCCAGATGATTTTCATGTTTTCAGTCCTGATTGTACAGAAATTTTAGAGAAAATTCTTTGCATAGTCAAATTAACACAAAAAGCTGGCTTTGTCATTTGTGCATAGGAGCAGGAAGAAGAATTTTTCCTGAGACATAAGTATTGTCTTCAGAGTCGCTTGTTTCAACAATAAGAAGGATTTTATCTTTGTTGGAGATTTCATTCAACTCTTCGGAAACGAAGGTTATAAGGCCGTCTTCTTCGCGTCCAGGAATTTCTTTTGTGTTTAGTACCTCTATATTTTTTAGGGAAATAGCGTGAAGCTTTAAAGAGAGAAAGATATTGCTGGGATTATTTGTAACTATTTCAGCTTTTATTCTGCTTGGCTCTTGTTTTTGTTCAGGCTTTGATAGGGCATCATTTTTTGAGCTGGAATTAGAAGCTTTGGATTTTTCTGTCATATTAAAGTGGCTGAATCTGGAAGTTCTGCTTTTTTGTTGTATTTTCTTATTTTCTCTTTTTATTTTGCCTCGTTCAAAAACAGCTGTTAAAAGTGCGGGTTTATTTATGAAGGTTTGAATGTATGAGTTTGTGCCGAATGTTGCTGCGGTAATATTTTTTTGTCGGGCTAATTTGTCGGAAAAGTGAGAAGCTAAAAGCCAAGCAGCTCTGTCTTCTTGGAGTGGTGTGAGCTGTTTTGGTATGATTTCGTTAAGCATTGTTTTTTCAAAGGCCATTTGTGAAATTTCGTTGCATCTTATGCCGGATTCTAACATGTAGATCAAGCTCGAAATTCTGTGTTTATGGGAGAGATGCCCTTTGCCCTCAAAGGATTTGAATATTTTATAAGCTTCTTTTATGTCGCCGTCAGCATACAGTTTGACTCCTTCATAAAGCCGAGGTTCGCTGTTAGTCAGTCTTAAAAAAGACTCTGAAGCGGAGGCGTATTCTTTATCGGAATAGATACTGGGAATTTTTTTTAATATGCCGTTTGCGACTTTTGCTTCTGCAGAATATTCAGAGGCTTTCTTCGGGTCTTTGGTAATTTTGGAAAGTTGCGTATAGACTCCTTCTAAAAGCCATATTGCATCAGCAACATAGGGATAGTCGCTTTCGGGAATTATTTTGAATATTCCGAGCATTTCTGAAGCTTCTTCAAGATGTCCCATGAGAGCTGTAATCAGGGCTTTTTTGTGATGCCATTCAAAGTCTTCTTTGTGAGTTGAACCAGCTATAGGAGAAAGTGGTTTAAAGTCGTATTGGCTGATAATTTCAAAGGCTTCACCCTGTTCGCCCCCATAGGCAAGAGTTTCAGCGAGGCGAAGCAAGACTTTCCTTTTGTTTTGTTTTTCGCCGTAAAGCATAAAAGAGGCCTCAAAAGTTGGAGCCATAGCTATACATCTTCTAAAAGACATTATGGCGTCGTAAAGGCTGCTTTCGCGATCTGAGCCGCTTTGAGTGAGCATTTTAATTGAAGAGTATATGCCTGTGATGTAGTTAAGGTCGCCCGTAAGGGATTTGGTTGCAAAGGTGGAGTTACATTTTCTCAGCCATTTTTTAGCCTCTCGCAGGCATTGTCTGGTTGGCTCCAAGTCAGGAGGGGGAGTGGAAAATGCTGTTTTCTTTGGTTTTAGGAGAGTGTTTTTATACTCTTTTTCAGCCTTTAAAGTATTCATCAAACACAAAAGCATACGGGAGGCATCTATTGTGGCAGTTTTTTTTGCCTTTTTTTCGGCATTTTCAAGAACTCTGATTATTTCATTTATGTCTCTTACATCTGTTGTTGTGCCTTCTAAAACGGCGATTTGCTCCAAAGAGGAGTTCAGGTATTGCTCAGGGGTTATGGAGACGAGAGCGTCTCCGCCTGTGCACCCTATTGTCAAAAAGACTGAGAAGATTATAAGGGATAAGAAGGCAAAAAGGGGGTTAATGGAAAAGGAGCGGATTTTTGTAAGTAAGCTTTTCATCAGATTCTTTCTTTTGTCAATGAAATCAAATGTCTTTGAGCCTGATTTTGACTCTTCCTTTGTCATAGGTCGCGTTTTGCGGCTTATCGTAAAATGTGATGTAGTTTTGATTGATAAGGCTTTTGATAAGATCTTCTACTTTGCCGAATCGGTATTTGTCATCAGCGAATTTTGGACCCATTTCTATGAACTTGTTGTCTTCAATAAAGAATAGATATTGTATGACTGAATATATGCCTTCTGGGGCGTCTCTGTTTTTGTCCAGATATATATTGACTACGTCAACCTTGGGAATTCTAGTGGGGTCTTTGCCCATCTCTTCTGCTTTTTGCTGGAGCTGTGCAGTTAGTTCTTTTGTGTCTTCCCAGTCCTTAGCTTGAACCATGGCGCAGTCTAAGTCGTATTCAAGATCGCCTGAGCCTTTGGCATGGTAAAGCGAGGGGCGTTCTTTTGAGTCGTTGGAGTCTATTTGGCAACCTTCTTTAGACAGAGAGCTGATAGCCATTATAGGATTGTTTAGTTCGATGCAAAGAGCTTTCAGCTCTGTTGAAATCTCTTCTATCTTGAACTTTTCGTCCATGTAGTTTCTTGAAAGAGGCATTTTTTGGATGTAGTCGACAAAGATCATTATATCTTCAGTGCCAAAGTCCTCCATGGTGTTGTAAGCGTAAGACCTGATTTTGTCTACGGTGTCTTCCTTGGTGGCTTCAATTATATAGAAGTAGTCCATGTATTCTTGGATTTTGCTTAGTCCGCTTTGGAATTTGGCATCTACTACGTAATTGGAACGGATTTTTTTTCTTTGTAGAAATCCAGGGTTTAATCGGCTTTCTTTAGCCAAAATTCTGTAGGCAAGGTTCTTTTTGGTTTGTTCATAGGTGAAAAAGAGAACTGGAATTTTATTCAATGTCGCTACTCTTGTAGCCATTTCTAAGGTGAAAGTTGTTTTGCCTCGTCTCGGAGCGCCAGCTATTGCATACATGAATCCTTTTCTGAAGCCGGAGAGCGCTTTGTTGAGATAATCCATGGGTGAAAAAGAATAGCCTAGAATTTCTATTTCTCCGCGTTCTTCTCTTTCGTTTACGTCATCAATTATTTCAAAGAGTTCTTCTCTTATGAGGTTGATGCGTTTGCTTTCTTGAGCTTTTTGGACATCCCTGACACTCCTGAGGATTTCGCCTGCAAAAAGATTTATTGGTGTTTCAGAAGAGGCTTTCGGATCTTCAATGTAGTTGTCTATCCGATTGCTGATTTCTTTCAGCTTTCTTTTGAGAGCTTGTTTTTTTAGTATGTTTACATAGGCGCCTATTTCCGAGCTGGGTATAGGATCGGCATTGGTTATTTCTTCAATAAGCTCAATAGAGTCGTTGTTTAGCAGTTCTGCGCGTTTCAGAATGTTCTTGAGAACAACCTTGTCTAATGAAGAGGGTTGTTTTGTTTCTTTTCTCAGCATGACAATAGCTTTGAACATTGCTCTGAAAAGATGAGTGGAAAAAAAATCTTCTCCGAAGCCTTCAGAACGCAATGTTCTGAGAAGATCAAAGTTTTGTCTTAGAGAAGCTAATACTGCTGTTTCAATTTCTTTGTCTCCTAAGCCGGTAACTTTGGAGCGGAAAGCATCTGAAGAAGAGCCAAGTATATTGCTTTGTTTTTGTTCTTTGGCTTCGTCTCTGAGTTTTAGAATACGTTCAGAAGTGCCTTCACGCAAAACGGAGGATGAAAATCCTGTTTGGGGTTTCATGTTTAAGGTGTCTTGTAATGAAAAGCCCTTTGGTGTTTGTTGCAGCTCAATTTCTTTGAGTTCATCTTCAAAGCTTTTTTGTTGCGGTATTGCTTGCTGAGAAAGAGGTTGAAGCTCTTGGAGATCGGATGTGTTGTCTGTTAAATTGTTTTCCGGCGGAGGACTGAATTGGGGGGGCTGTGTTGCTTGAGGCTGCTGAAAGCTGGTGTTTGCTTGATAGTCATTTTGCGGTTGTTGCCATTCTTCAGGTTGAGCGGATGATTGATGATTGCCGGCGAATGGTTGTTGATAAGCGTTTTGTGGGTAGGCGGAGGGATTCTCAGGGCTGGCAAATTCTTGCTGGGCATAGGAATCAGCAGTTGATTGAGATTGGAAAGAGTTGTTTGCGGGATATGCGGGATATGCGGGATGGTTTCGTCCGTTTATAGGCTGTTGAGTGGATTGAGCAGCTGTTTCGGGTTGAGAGAGACTGTTTTGTGCAGGTTGTTCGCCTGCGGGCTGGACTTCAGCCAGCTGCTCTGTTTGAGATTCGGATACAGGTTTATTTTTGTTTCCTAAGAAGGAGCTCAAAGAAAATGGCTTGGGTTTATTCTGTTTTTTTTCCAAGCATTCTTGGCAATAGGCACCGGCAGGTATTTCAATTTTGCACATGAGGCACTTTGACATGTTTTCCTCCAAGTTAGACGCTTATTGCTATATCTTATTGGGATTGTTCTTCTAATGCAACTTACTTTTCTAAATGTTGACAAGATTTTCTCTTGTAAGTATTATGGGCACATCCAGATAACTTAGTAGCGAGGAATGTGAATAAGCCCTTATGAATAAGCTCACTGTTACCATATTAGCCGCCTTGGCTGTTTTGTTTTTTGTTAATCCGGCTGTTTATGCATATTCCAGTAATATAGTCACAGAGTTTGTCGTTGAAGGAAATCGTATGATTGACGACAAGCTTATTCTAATGAATATTGCGACAAAAATTGGAGATCGTTTTAATGCTGAAGCTGTGCAAAACGATATAGCCAAAATCGGTGAAATGGGCTACTTCTCCTATGTCGGAGCAGAAGCTGTTCCATATAAAAACGGTCAAAAAATAGTTTTCCATGTAGAAGAAAACGAAATCATTGGAGAAATCAGCATTAAAGGATGTACGACAGTTGAGGACAGAATCCTTAAAGATGCTATGGAGAGCAAAATAGGCACGGTTTTCAACTCAAAGCTTTTATCGCAGGATATAAGACACTTAAATGAAGCTTTGGCTAAGCAAGGCTTCTTGTTTTCAAAAGTAGTTGATGCCTATGTTCAAGACAAAGGCCGAAAAATAAATGTTAAAATAGTTGAAGGTTTTCTTACGGAAATAAGAATAGAGGGTTTGAAGCAAACTAAAGAGAAGGTTGTCAGAAGAGAACTCTCAGCCAAGCCAGGCGAAATTTATGACAACAAAAAGATTGTAAGAGACTTGCAGCGTATTTATAATTTAGGATTTTTCTCAGAAGTCAGAAGAGATCACTTGCCTGCTGATAATCCTGATGACGTTATCTTAGTGATTCATTTGGTTGAGCAGAAGACAGGCAGGGCTGGAGCGGGCGGAGGATATTCTTCTCTCAACGGTTTGGTTGGTTTTGTTACACTTTCTCAAGACAACCTTAACGGAACAGGCAGACGGGCCTATATTAGAACAGAATTCGGTGGTGTTGAAAACTATGAACTAGGGTATTTTGATCCTTGGTTCAGAGACAAACCGCAAAGTTTCGGCTTGGATTTATATAATACTGAATACACTAGAAACCTTTATTTGTCAGGCAGCACTATAAACGAATATGATGAAAGAAGAAGAGGTGGAGCTCTGACTCTTGGAAGGCGTCTTACCCGCGATACGGATCTTTCTTTCAGATTCCGAGACGAAGATGTCGAATTGACACCTACAAGCAGTACAACGCCTATGCCGGCAGGAGCTGTTAATGGACGTTCTCAGACATTGTCCGTTATATATGACACAGATACCAGAAATAACAGATTTAAGCCTTCAAAAGGGGTTCACGATACTTTTTGGGTTGAAACCACTGGCGGTTTTTTGAAGGGCGCGAACCAATATACTAAATATATGCTTGCACTGAGAAGATACTATCCGATCGGATATTCTGATAAAACTGTATTTGCTGTTCAGGGCGTTTATGGAGATACTGAGGTGGGCAGCGGTTTTGTGCCTGTTTACGATATGTTTTCTGTGGGCGGCAGCAACAGTGTCAGAGGTTATGAAGAACGGGAGTTTCTTGGCACAAGAATTTTTTATGCAAACTTTGAGTTACGACATAATTTGTCTGATAATTTTGTTTTGGTGGCTTTCTATGATACGGGAAGCGCATGGGGTGATGACTACAATAAGAATCCTATAGATTACGACAATAAGTCGGGCTATGGGATCGGCTTTAGAGTTCATACTCCTATAGGCCCAATTGCTGTTGACTATGGTAAAGCTGATGACCGAGACAGCGGAGAAACCTATATTAACTTTGGTTCGTCTTTCTGATTAAAACTGAAAACTTTATAATTTGAATTTCATATTTCACACAGGAGAAACTAATGAAAAGAACAATGTTCACAGCGGCTGTTTTGGCTACGATTATATTTGCTCAGCCTGCTCTTTATGCATTTGATTTTGGCACTATAGATGCAGCTAAAGTTTTTTCGAATTACTCGGAAACGATAAAAACTAAAAACCATCTTGAAGGCGAGAAGGCCAAATTGCAAAAAGAGCTGGATGAAAAAACTCAGGCTTTAAAAAAGCTTGATGATCAATATCTTTCAGTAGCAAAAAGAATTCAAGATTTTAGACTTTCAAAAAAGGAAAAAGAAGCTCAGGCACTAGAAGGCACCCTTGCAAAGCTTAGAGAAGAAATTTCCAAGAAAAACAGCGAAACAAAAGAATTTTTTGAAACTTCACAAAAAGCCTTGTATGAGCTTGAAAATAACAAGATGAACGATCTGAGCAAAAAACTGGATACAAACGTTGAAAAGGTTGTTGCTCAGTTGGCTAGAAAATATAAGCTTAAAGCAGTTCTTGAAAAAAGAAACTTTTACTGGTCAGATAAAGATGCTGTAAAAGATCTTACAGACGAAGTTCTTGCAAATATTAACAAATAAGATGAGTCGGTCTGAAAAATATCTGACGATTGAAGCCGTAGCTGAGCTGGTAGGCGGAAAAATTCTGCAAAAAGGCGCTTCCGATCTGCTTATTAAAGGTATTGGTTCTATTTATGAAGCTAAAGAAGGCGAAATAACCTTTGCTGCAGAACTCAATCTAGCTAAAACTGTTCTGAAGCAGTCAGGTTCATTAAAAGCTTCAGCATTGATTGTTCCCGAAGGTCTTGATGAGGTTCCTTTCATACCTTCGGTTGAGGTTAAAAATCCGCATTTGGCTCTGGCAGCTTTGCTTAATCATTTCCATAAGGAAACCCTGCCTTCTGCACACATTGATCCTTCGGCTTCAGTTTCAGATAAGGCGACAGTTTCGCCTGATGCGGTTGTAGGACCGCTTTGTGTTATAGAAGAAGGAGCGGTTATAGAAGAGGGCGTTTGGTTGAAAGCTCAAGTCTATATTGGCAAAAATGCCAGGGTAGGCAAAGATTCTGTGCTATATCCTGGAGTAAGATTGCTTGATGCTTGTGCAGTAGGCGAGCGTTGTATTCTTCATGCTAATGCTGTGATTGGCTCAGATGGTTTTGGTTTTGTTAAAGACGGTGAAAAACAGATCAAGGTGCTTCAGGTTGGAAACGTGCTTTTGGGCAATGACGTAGAAGTAGGTGCTTGCACCACGATTGACAGAGCCACAATGAATACAACTCACATCAAGGACGGAGTTAAACTGGATAACTTGGTTCATATAGCTCACAACTGTATTATAGGTGAAAATTCTATGATCATGGCGCTGGCGGCTTTGGCAGGAAGCACTATTTTTGAGGAAGGTGTAATTTTTGCTGGGCAATCAGGCACTAGCGGGCACATTACTTTAGGTAAAGGCTCAGTGATTGTTGGCAGAAGCGGAGTTACCAAAAATGTGCCTCCTGGTAGCTTTATGTCAGGTTTTCCGCTAAGGCCTCATGCAGAAGAAAGACGAATTAAAGCTTCTTTGACATATTTGCCCGATTTGGTAAAAAGAGTTGCAGCTTTAGAAAAAAAACAGAAAGAATGAATTAGCTCTCTATGAAAAGATATTTGGCAAACGTTCTTTTACTAACCATTGCTTTTGTTTTTTCTTTTTCGACGCTTTTTGCGGCTGATGCTCCTTTATCTGAAAGACTTAGATATTTAGGCTCGGGTTTAATATCTGCTCCAAACGCTTATGTTTCTTCTGTTATGTCTTATACATTTAATGAAGATGCTAAGTTTATTGCAATATCGGCTCCCGTAATTCCGGAAACTTTTGAAGTATCTGTATATAGGCCTACAAAGGGCGAGTATAAAAACGAGAGTGTTTACAACTTCAAATTGGCCTTGATAAAAGAGCAGGGATTTATACCTACTTTGGTCTATGGTATGGCGGATGTTTCGGAAGAGCTTGGAGATCGAATACATTATGTGGCTCTTTCCAAAACTCTAGATGCTTTTGCTTTGTCCATGACAGCAGGAGCTTATGAAGATCCTGTTGATTCTAAAGGCAAGATGTTTTACTCGGTTGATAAAGTAATTTTTCCGCTTTTAACTGTAATGGCGGAAAGAGTCGACGACGTAGATGCCTATGGTTTACGGTTAAGCCCTTATCCTGGAATAAATCTAGACTATGCCAGAAGAAATAAAAACGAGGATTTTTTCAGGATTTCTTTTCAACACACTTTTTAATGACTGATTATCAAAACACCCTGGATGGAACTCGCACAGTCTCTGGAATAGGACTGCATACGGGCGAACAGGTGAAAATGACTTTTTCTCCTGCTCCTCCTGACAGCGGTATTCAGTTTGTAATTAAAGGATCTTCACTCTCTTCCAAGCCTATAAAAGCTTATTATAAAAATGTAAGCGGTACCAATCGTGGAACAACGTTAACCGAGAATTCTTCCTCAGTACATACTGTCGAACATGTTTTGGCTGCTTTATATGCTAATAACATAGACAATGCCTTGGTGACTCTTTCTGCTTCAGAGCCGCCAATTTGTGACGGAAGCGCAATAGAATTTGTTTCTATGATCGCTTCTGCCGGCATTAAAAAGCAGGAAGTCAAAGCTAAAGTATTGACTTTGGATAAACCGTTCATTTTTGAGGAAAAGGGCAAATCTCTAAAATATTTTCCATCAGATAAATTTGAGGTTGTTTTTTCTCTGGCTTATGATGACAAGATTTTACCAGATCAAACCTTTTCGGCAATAATCACGCCGCAAAAATTCAATAGCTTAATTTCGCGGGCTCGCACTTTTGGCTTTGAACATGAGTTCGATATGCTTAAACAGCATAACTTGGCTCTTGGAGGCTCTTTGGAAAATGCAGTTATAATCAATAGAGATGGAACTGTTCGAAATCCAGAAGGATTGCGCTTCCCGGAGGAGCTGGTTGTTCACAAGGTATTAGACCTTATAGGAGATTTTTCTTTGCTCGGTATGAGAATTTTGGGCAAAATAGAAGCATTTAAAAGCGGACATGCTTTTAATCAAGCGTTTGTTAAACAGCTTTTTGAAGAGTTTGCAAATACAAATGAAAACAAAGGAGTTTTTCTATGATGAATATAGAGGAAATTAAAGAGATATTACCCCATAGATTTCCTTTTTTATTGGTTGACCGTGTTTTGGAAGTTGAACCTGGAAAATCGATAAAGGCCTTTAAAAATGTGACTGCCAACGAAATGCTATTTCTTGGGCATTTCCCTCATTATTCAGTCATGCCTGGCGTCTTGATTGTAGAAGCCATGGCTCAAGCATCAGCTGTGATGTTTTTAGCTCAAGAAGAACATAAAGGCAAGACTCCATTTTTTGCAGGAATTGACAAACTTAAATTCAGAAAACAAGTTGTGCCTGGAGACAGGTTGGATTTTGAAGCGGTGGTTCTCAGAACAAGAGGTGTTACTGCGAAAATAGCGGTAAAAGCTTATGTCGATGGAGTTCTTGCTTGCGATGGCGAAATGCTTTGCCAGTTGCTTTAATCGGAGAAAAATAAATGACAATTCATCCAACTGCCATTATTCATGAAGGTGCTGACTTAGCTCAAGGAGTAACTGTAGGTCCTTATTCAATAATAGGGGCTAATGTGAAAATAGGCGAGGGCACCATAATAGGCTCTTCAGCTCGTGTTGTCGGCAATACAGAGATAGGCAAAAACAATATCATACATGATTATGTTTATATAGGCGGCTTGCCTCAAGATACAAAGTTTAGCGGTGAAAAGAGTTATATCAGAATAGGCGATGGCAACCAGATAAGAGAATTTACTACAATTCATCTTGCAAAAGGAGAAGGAGAATTAACTGTTCTGGGAAACAACAATTTTCTTATGTCTTATTCTCATGTCGCCCATAATTGCGTCTTGGGAAACAATATAATTATGTCCAACAATTCCACTTTGGCTGGACATGTTACTTTAGATGATAATGTTGTAATAGGCGGCCTTTCTGGTGTTCACCAGTTTTGCAGAATAGGAAAAATGGTTATGGTTGGTGGTATGACCAAGGTTACCAAGGACGTTGCCCCATTTCTTAAAATAGATGGCAACCCTCCTAGNTTGGCAGGATTAAACTCTGTCGGTCTCAGAAGAAATGGAGTTCCTGAAGCGTCNCTGAAAAACCTTAAGCATCTTTATAAAGTTGTATTTATGAATAAAGAGATGAATCTTTCGCAAATTTTAGAAAGATGGGAAGAATTAGTAGCTTATCAAGATCCTTATATTCAATATTTCAAAGAGTTTGCTAAAAATTCCAAGCGCGGTATTTATTGGAAAAGCGGTCTAGACGGTTCCTTAAAAGCAACAGATACAGACTCTCAGTGAGTGGTCAGTGACGAATCTGCTTCTTAGCTGCAGTTATAAATAAATAATTACAAACACTTAAAACATTAAAAAAAACAGCCCTGTAGACATATTTTTTATCTATTGGCAGGGCTGTTTTTTCTTGTCTTTAATTAGAAGCTTAAAGCAGTTATTGGTGAATCTTTAATTTTTATATGTCGTGCTAGATTTTCAGTTCTTGTCGTTTCCTGAAATTGTAAATCGGGAAACAAGCATGTGCATTTCATCAGCTAGAGCAGCCAAGTCTTCAGTTGCATTTGAAACTTGTGAAACAGTGGCTGTTTGTTGTTCTACCGAATTTGCTACTACGCTAAGTCTGTCAGAAGTTGTTTTTGTAATAGAAGAAATTTCTTCAATTGTTTTAGACATAACAAGCGAGTTTTCGGATTGTTCTTGAGCAACAGCGTTGATCTCGGTAATTTTGTTTTTTACGTCGTCCACGTTGATTATTATGCTGTCGAGGTTATCAGCCACTTCTCTTACGACTTTTAAACCGTCGTCAACCCTTGCTCTGCCGACTGACATTGAATCTACGGCGTTTTGCGTTTTAATCAGTATGTCTTCAATTTTAATAGAAATAGCTTCGGCGGCATCAGCCGATTCTTCTGCCAGTTTTCTTACTTCGCTCGCAACTACTTTAAAACCGCTGCCTTGATCTCCGGCTTTTGCCGCTTCGATAGCTGCATTAAGGGCAAGGAGGTTGGTTTGGCCTGAAATGCCGGAAATGGTATTAGCTATTTCGCTGATTTGCAAAGAAGCGGAGTTGAGTTCTTGAATGACTTGAGTTGCCAAGTCAACCGATTCTTTTATTTTAACTATCATACTGACAGATCTTTTTACTGTTTTCCCGCCATTGTCAGCGACCTCTGTAGTATGTAAAACAGCCTTGACAGCCTCATCAGAAAGATTGGCGACTTTCTGTACTGATTCAGAAAAGTGGTCTAGGGAGAGAGAGGTTCTCTGGAGGTTATCAGCGATCTCCATAGAGGACTTGTTTACGTCGTTGACGTTTTTGGAAATATCTACCAAGGTTGCAGCAGATTGAACTGAAGCTGAGGAAAGCTCTTGAGAAGAGGTAGCCAAGTTGTCGCTTGTGCCAAGAACTTTGAAAATTGCGTTTCCTATAGCAGTCATCATGTTATTGAAACTGTCACCGAGAAGAGCAAACTCGTCTCTGGTGGCAAATTCAAGTCTTGTATCAAGGTAGCCGCGTTCTGCTTGCGCCATAGAGGCAGAAAGTTGTGATAGAGGCTTGGATATTCTGCTGGCGATAAAGAATCCGAAAGCTATTATAAAAACTGCAACAATTATTAAAAGAGCTATAGTGAGACCGTAGGAAAGTGAAAACATGCGTTTAATGTCAATTCCCAAAGTTCGATCCAGCTGTCCTTTCACGGCAGTAGTTATGCTTTGAGCTTGAGCAGTGGCTAGCAGCATATTGCTTTCAAGCTCAGACAGCAGAGCTTGTTCGGGCGGGGGGGGATTCTTTTGTTTTTTGTTGGTTTCTATGTAGTTGTTGATTGCGTTTGTGTAATTTTCCATGTAATTAAGCAAATTGTTTTTGTGAAGTTTTGCGTTGGCAACTTTTGCAATCAAAGGGTCTTCAATATGTTTAGAGAGAAGAGAGATTTGCTCGTTTAAGGAATACTCCAAATCGTCAAGGATATTCACTAAGTTATCTATTTTGATTGGGCGTCTTGTAACGGAAAACTCTTTCAGCAGCTCCTTGTGCTTTTCAGAGAAAATCGCAGGCAATTCGCTTGAGGAGGAAATTATCAAAGGAATATAGGAGACCTGCATGGAGTTTGTTATGCCCTTGAGCTTCTGCATGTTGTAAATAGAAAAAGTGAGAGCTCCGAACATAAGAAGAGCTAAAGCTATCAAGCCTATGAAGAATTTTGTGCTGACTTTCAGGTTTTTCATTTTGGCTTTCCGCTTTTATTGAATATTTTTGCAGTGACATCAAACTTTGGCATAAAGATTTCTTCAAAGGTTCTAATGGCACAATCGTCAGTCATACTGGCTAAATGATCTATTAATAGCCTGTTGAAAGATGTTTTATCATCGGGAGCTTTGTTGATTTTTTTTAAGAGAACATCTTGGTTTTTTATATAATATTCAGCTATTTGTCTCAAGAGATTTTTAGCTTTTTGTGTCGGAACGTCAAGCACTGGGTTCATATAAACATTTTCAAACATGAATTTCTTAAGCTTTTCGGTAGCTTCTTCCATAGGCTGGCTCATCTTAATTAATGGGGAGTCTTGGCTGTTATCAATTATATCCTTGATCATTTTGTGGATGCGCACAGAATGTCTTGTGCCTAGAAAGTCTATTAAGTCTTTAGGAAGCTCTTCGTTGCATACCACTCCTGCTCTTAAAGCGTCATCCAAGTCGTGGTTAAGATAGGCAATCAAGTCTGCGATTCGGACAACCTGAGCTTCTACAGTCAATGGCTTGTTTGAATTTTCGTCATAAAAAGCTTTGCCTTTTTGGCCTTTGCTGTGTTTTAAAACTCCGTCGATAACTTCTTTTGTCAGGTTAAGCCCCTTGCCTTTTTTTTCAAGTTTTGTTAAAACCCTAACACCGTGAGTGGCGTGATGGAAGCCTGAATCGCTCAATTCGTTTAAAACAGCCTCGCCGCCATGCCCGAATGGCGTATGTCCTATGTCATGGGCAAAGGCTATGGCTTCAGTCAGGTCTGAGTTGAGTGAGAGACATCTGGCTATAGAACGGGCTGTGCAGAATACTTCCAGGGTATGTGTAAGCCTGGTTCTGAAGTGATCATTGTTTGGAGAGAGAAAAGCCTGCGTCTTATGCTTGAGCAGTCTAAAAGAGTTGCTGTGGATAATTCTGTCAACGTCTCTTTGAAAATCTGTTCTGATAAAGCAGGCTTTTTCCGGATGTTCTCTGCCAAGGCTGGCAGAGGCGAGACAGGCGTGCTTGGATAGAGAGGCGGCTTCTATTTTTTCGAAGCCGACTCTGATAGAGTCATTGTCTGTCACGCGTTGTATCATAGGTTAGAGGAAATCAGGAAATTATATCCAGTACCAGTTTAGGTTTTTCTACTTTCTCTGGAGTTATTTCTACGGCAGATTTGAGTTTTTCCAAGGCACCTGCAGCATTTTGTCCAGGATTTACAAAGAGAGTGGCTATCACATCGCCTTTAGTTACTTTGTCGCCTACGTGTTTGACGAGTTTTAAGCCTACACCCATATCAATAACGGAATCTTTGGTTTCTCTGCCTGCGCCAAGCATCATTCCGGCTATGCCTACAGCTTCGCACTGGATTTTTTTGATATATCCGTCTTTTTCAGCTTTAAATTCAGCTCTTGCAGTGGCTAAGGGCATTTTGGAGTAGTCTTCTACCATTGAAACGTCGCCGCCTTGGAATTTTACCATTTCAAGGAACTTGTTGTAGGCGGAGCCGTCGGACAAGACGCGCTTAACTTCGTTAATTGCGTTTTCTTCAGTTATAGAAGGGTCTTTTTGCTTCAGAGCTTCTGCGCACAGAACTTCAACTAGTTCTGTGAATACCTTGGGACCTTTGTTTTGCAAAGTATCTATAGCTTCCATGACTTCGCAAGAGTTGCCTACCATCTCTCCGAGAGGTTCGTCCATGTTGGTGAGAACCGCAGTTACTTTTCTGCCGGCTATTTTGCCTATTCCTACCATGGCTTTTGCCAATGTTCTGGCGCTTGCCAAGTCTTTCATAAAGGCACCGCTTCCGACTTTTACGTCCAAAACGAGGCCATCGTTTTCAACTGCGAGCTTCTTAGACATTATGGAAGAGGCGATAAGCGGTACTGAGTCTACGGTGGCGGTTACGTCTCTCAATGCGTAGATTTTTTTGTCAGCAGGAACCAAGTTTCCTGTTTGACCTACTATTACTACGCCGAATTTGTTTACGGCTTCTATTAATTGCTCGGGAGAGAGTTCAGTGGAAAAACCTTTGATAGCTTCAAGCTTATCTATGGTTCCGCCAGTGTGACCTAAACCTCTGCCAGACATTTTGGCTACTTTCATTCCCAATGCTGCGAGAACAGGACCCAATACTAAACTGGTTTTGTCACCGACTCCGCCTGTTGAGTGTTTGTCCACGGTGAAACCCTTTATCTTGTCTAGCTTGATTATGTCACCGCTGGTTCTCATACATTCTGTCAGCTGATAGGTTTCTTCATCATCCATGCCGTTGAAAAATACGGACATAAGAAACGCTGACATTTGATAATCCGGAACAGTTCCGTCTACAAAACCTTTCACCATGAAAGATATTTCTTTTTGAGAAAGTTTTTCTTTGTCTCTTTTTTTCTTTATGATGTCATAAGCTCTCATAATAGTGCGTCATCACCTTTCCTGTGTTGTTTTGTTATTTTTTGATTCTCATCAATCTGATAAGGTTGCAACTGAAGCATTTGTCAAAATACTCACATCCGCCGCATTTTTCTTGCCACTCGGGTCTGTCAATACGCATGCCTTCATAGGTCATACCGATGGTGTTCCATTTGCCGAAATAGTCAGTGCCAAAGCATTTTGGAAGTTCGCCTGGCTCGGATTCTTTCATTCTCCTGATTCTAGGAGCTTCGGCAGATAGAGAGTGCTCTGATTTGGCTGGGCCGCCTATAGTTGTAGGGATTGTTAAACTCATGTGTATTTACTCCTGGCAATTGAATTGGCAAGAACAATGATAACATATATCAGCTTTATTGTGTAATTTAATGGGTTTTCTGATTAGTTTGAAGGTGAGGGAAGAGCTTCTCTGATGCGTGAAAAAATGTTGCGGTAAATAAATTTTTTGTTCCCTGCTTCAATTAAGTCTCCGTCTTCTAGGATTCTAAATCTCAGGTTTTTTTTGTTAACGCATAATTGTGTTTCGCCGAGTGATTCCAGTTGATGAACGCCGTTGTCAAAGACTATGCGGAAAAGCTCCTTAGTATCATTTTCGCTTTGTTTTGGAAGACTCAATTCACATTCATTTGAATATCCGGCTGTAAAGAATTTGCTGTCTAAGTAATAGCGGGCAGGAAATTTTTTATCATCGTCTTCATCGAGCCAAGCCGACTTTAAAAGCTCTTGGGCTAGTGCCGCGGCTATTCCTGCGAAAAGTCCAGTAAGGATAAAAACAGCGGCATAATGGCTGTTTTTGAGAAGAAATTTTTCAGCAATTGTGGACGAACAAAATAAGGCGGGCAGGAGACCCAAAAATAACTTCACAGCGTAAACAAGACTGCCTCGCAAAGAACCTAAAGCAACTGCTATAGCTGATGCAATAGCTATTTGAAGAAGAAGCTTTTCCAAGATGGGAGGCAGGAAAACCGTTGTCATTGCGTATATGGTTTCGAAAAATATTGTTAGAGAGAGACCTGCGACTGTGCCATATAGGAAAAGAGACAAGGCTTTTCTGTATCTTCCCTCGTAAAGAAAAGCTTGAAGAGCCAATGAAGCTCCGCAAAAGAAACCAGCGAAAAGTCCTGTGGCTACAATTGATACATAGAGGCTGCCGGAGAGATCCCAAGTGTTGCCGACACTGGCAGGAATAAGAAGCCATGCTCCCCATCCTGCCATAGTGCCTGCTATGGCATGTTGAAATATGTAAAAAAAGTTCAAAATATACTAGTAGTCTGTTGCGCCTAAAACTTTATTATCGGATACAATTTTTTCTGTCCACAGATGGACACAGATTCACACAGATGAGGGCAAAATTGGGCAAAAATTGCATTCTGCTGCCGCATAATCACAATTTTTGCTCTAGCCTCTAATTGAGGACAGATGGTGATGATCGATGCAAGAGTGTGGCTAAATAATTCAATCCGCCACCCGCCACGGTGCTTTTCTGTCCACTGAGCACTGTTCACTGTTTTTATGCAAGTAAAACTTGCGTAAAAGCTTAGACGAGAGGCTGATCTACAAGAGTTAAATCTGAAACAAAGTAAATGTCGAAAGCTTCCTGTATTTCTTCTTGTGTGACAGCAAGATTTTCATCTTCCAGGTATTTCTTTCGGTCTCTGACGATGTTCAGCAAGTCGCGGGGATGAACAGCTCTTAAGCCCCTATTGGATTTTTTGTATAGTCCGAACAGGTACTCCAAAGTTTGCTCACTGCAATTCATGCCCAGTTTATAGCATTCGGCATTCCAGATCTGAGTGAATTCATCAGGTTTAGGATTTCTGACGTTGATCTTGTAAGGCAATCTTCTTAAAAAGGCATCGTCAGCAATTTTGGTCGGATCTAAGTTGGTGCTGAACAAAATGATTTCATCCGTGAAAACTTCCATTCGCTGCCCGCCCATTACCAAAAAGTCTATTTTGTTTTCCAAAGGAACAATAAAGCGGTTGAATATGTCTTCCGGAGAGCATCTTTGTCTGCCCAAGTCGTCTATCAGAAGCACTCCGCCTGTGGCCTTGACCTGTGGAGGAGCGTCAAAACACTCATATCTCTTGTTGAACTTGACTTCGAGATCCTCAAGAGTTAGTTCGCCGGCAGCTGTGATGAAAGGCGGATGGATTATAGCCCATCTTTCGTCAAGCCCTTCCATATCGGCTTCTTCATAAATTTTATGGCAGCTGGGGTCAAAGATTCTGACTAATTGTCCGCCTACTTCAACCGCATAGGGAATAGCCATTACGGGTAAAAGTTTTACAACTGAGCTGCAAAGAAATGTTTTACCGTTTCCTGGAAAACCGTAAACAAAAGCAGGTTTTCTTGCGCAAACTGCTTGTCCAAGTTGGAAGAGGACATCTTGATAACCGAGATGGTTAGCAAATTTTGCTTCCATAAGTTCGGCATTTATAGCTGAAGCATTTTTAACAAGTTCCAATACTTCTTTGGTGATATTGGTATAGTCCTCAAAGCTTACAGGCAAAACCCCATAATAGCCGTCTCTCTCAAGAAGGTCTCTTGCTCTTTCGGCACCTTTCGGATAAAGGGAATATTGATAATCAGAGCCGAAACCGGTGCCGCCGACCATAGCAACAAGTTCTTGCTTTTTGAGGTCATTTACTACTTGTTGAACCAAGTCTTCGCTGATTTTCAATCTTTTTGCGATTTGGCGGGGAGTATCTTTGGTTCTGGCATATAGTTCTTTTATTACCTGATTTTTGATGATATCCACATCTATGTTAAGTTCGTAAAGGTTGGTTGCCTGACGTGGAAGAATTTTTTGCAATCTCTTTATCAGCATATATCTCTCCTGCTATTAACTTAATGTTTAGTATATATCAGTTTTTGCTTTCATGAGCAATAAGAGCTATACTTGTTAATTTTTTCTCGGCGTATTAGAATAACGCAAGCTTAATCTAGGAGATTTGCACCCGTGATTGAAGAAATCGAAGTGGCAGGAACCTCACTTAACGTCAAGTGTTTGACGTTTTCTACGGACTCGCCCCAAGATACACTAAAAGAACTTTATGAGCATTGCCCGGCATTTGATCCTGCAAGAGAAATTGCTGGCTTCCATGATTGTGATTTTAATGATCGAATTGTCAGAGGCGCATATTCGGTCGTAATACCCTTCGAAGTAGAGCATCTGGTTGATACCATTACTACCAAGACTCTCTTTAAGCGCATAGAGACTTGCGAGTTTGTAATTACGCCTGTATTTACAGCCGTTTACGGAAAAAATTCTGCTGCTCGCCTTTTTATACAAGCTGTAACCTCCATGGCAGGTGTAAACGCTGGTCTCAGAGAGTTTCAGTTTGAAGATCTTGACCGCTTACAGGAAAGAATGACAATTATAAAGACAGTTGTTCTTGTTAATCCCAAAGATAAAGAAATCAGCAGAGCAAGGCTTTCCGGCCATATGGAAAGCTATACGGAATACAATATTATAGATCCTCAAAATCATGATATTGACAGCATTTCAGGAGTTATAGAAACTCCGCTGGGAACAATGGGAATAGCTGTTGGCAAAAAAGGCAACTTCAGACTTTCAGTCAAAAAGGATTTTATTATGACTGCAGAATGTCTGGAGTGGATTTATGCTTTAATTACTGAGGAGCGTCTTCCTGAAATAAAAAGTATTAGGGATGCAGAATTTCATGTTTAATAACCTAAAACTTTACAAGAGCAAGAGACAAGATTCTAAATTCGCTTTTTGTATAACAGAGGAAATAAATTTAACTGTTTTCCATGCAGCATGCTTTATTCTCACAGTGCTTCTATTTCTTCTTCCTGCAAGTCTATTTGCTTCTCCCTCACCAGGCTCGCCTTCAGACCCCTTGGTTGCCAAAAGCTATTTGGATCATCTTACTTTGTTCAGGCTGGAAACTTTTTCTGCGGGCTCCTCTCTGACAGCACCGCGTGGCGGTTCGGTAATAGCTGTTTCAGGAGAAATAAGGATTTCATTTGGCGACAGCAATGGGGTAGCGGTAGATGTTACAGCAGGCAAAAGAATTGCGGAGGGGGGAATTCTTCCGCAAAATCATCTTGTAATTATTTCTTCAGCATCGTCTTGTGTTTTGACTGTGCGAGCAAACTCTTCAATTATGTTGAAAGGCATATTCGATATAAATAATTCTTCTGGCAGATGAAACAAGAACAACAGCACTCTCTTGAACAAAGAACAGTAAATTTGCAACAACTGAAGATTTTTTTCCAAAAGGGCGGCAGATATCTTTTGGCATTTGTTTTGTTGTTTGGCTTTTTGCTGGCTTTTTGGCGTTCCCATTTACGCATAGTTTCTGAATCTGCTAATAAATATTTCGAAACAGTGGCCGATTATACTCCGCTTTTACAAGCTGCTCAGAAAGAAGGCTATTCAGAGGCGACTTTAATAGCAGCCTTGAAAAATGCTGGTGTTACCTCTGTTTTACTGCGTGAAGATACCATAGCTTCTCTTGAAAACATGGGAAAACTTCGGCTTTTTAAAGTTGCCGACCTGAAAGCTCTTCCTTACATAGGTTCGCGAAAAGAAATCAATTTGCCAAGCGGTTGGAATTCCGGAATTTGTATATACTCAAAAGATCATGCTTTGCTCAGACGTATAGAAAAGCGTCTTTTGATTTTAAAAGATCGCTTTGCTCTGAAAACAGCTCGAACTGATACAGACACTCTTTTTGTAAACAGGTTTGACAAACTTTTTATGGAAGATATTGGCTTGGGTTTTTCAGCCAGGCTTTTTAAAGAGTTGGAAAACGCAGGTTTGGGAGTTTATTTAGAACTCTTTGGTTATAATGAAATGACCAAAGAAGAAGTTGCCGCTTCTTTAGAAGCCATTCCAGACTCTGTGCAAATTAGAGGTTTTTTTGCACAAGAAAAAGAGATCTTTGCTCATGACGGGGCTTTAGATGAACTGAAAGAACGCATTGCGAAAAACAGATGGATTATTTGTACTCTGGAGTTTCAAACTTATAGAGGTATGCAAAGATACTATAAAGAGTTAGGAGCTTCGGCTTACTTTCGAAAAGCTCACTCTATAAAACCGGCTGAAATGAGGCTGGTGTATACTCCGAAAAGAGCTCTTGAGCGAATGGTGAGGGCTGCCAAGGAGCGTTCTTTGAGAATATTGCTTCTAAGAAGCTTCGAAACTGAGAATGTTTTCAACGCTAAGGATATGACAGCTGTGAATCTTGATTGGTTCAAATCAGTTTCTGATGCTTGCAGAGCGTGGGGACTAGAGCCTTTGCCTTATGGCGAACCTCTTGAAGCCTATTCTCGCTTGAGTATTAAGACTATATCCGAACCTTCGGGTTGGCAACTTTACTTTATAGCATTGGCATTATTCTCTTCTTGTTTTGTGGTTGCTTTTATGCTTTTTGGAGCTTTGCCGGATCTGTGGGTTATGATTGCTTTTCTGCTCTTTGTAGCTTTATTGCAAGCTTTTATGCCGCCTGCTTTTTTGATTTCTTCAGCTTCTCTTACAGGTGCTATACTTTATGCGGTGGCAGCCTTTCTCTCTATATTCAAAGTTTTCGGAATTAATCGCCTTTCTAACGGTTTGCTTAAAGCGGCTGCAGCTTCTGTTGTTATGGCTGGTATAGCTCTTTTTGGCGGAATTCTTATCGCAGGCATTTCTTCTTCAGCTTTCTATCTTAACGGTTTTATCCAGTTTAGAGGGGTTAAGGCGGCCTTGCTTTTTCCAGTCTTTTTTGCTTTTTTATATAGTCTCATAAAATACGGCAAGGGATTTGGAAGATTTGTAAGAGGGCCTGTGACCTTTCAAACTCTTTTTCTTGTCTTCATAATGCTTCTGTTTTTAGTTGTTTATGTTGGACGTTCCGGCAATTTTAACTTTTTGAATTCCTCTGCGTTGGAAGATTCTTTCCGAGTTTTCCTAGAAGATACGCTTGTTGCTAGACCTCGCACCAAAGAGTTTCTTATAGGGTATCCTGCTGTTTTCCTATTTCTTTTTTTTGCTCTTAGGAAAATAGATATCCTGCTTCCATTATTAGCGGTTCTGATGCAAATGGCTGCAGTTTCGCTTGTAAATACCATGTGCCATTTTCACTCTCCTTTGCTTTTGAGTTTTTTAAGAGTTTTTAATGGCTTGTGGACAGGTATTTCTGTAGGAATTCTTGTTTTTATTTCCGCCTGTATTCTTAGCTTTTTGGCCGGATTAGTGGGCAAAAAGGAAAAAGCTGTGTTTTTGTTGGGCTACTTTGGCTTTGGCAACTATGGCGATGAGCTTTTAAGGACAACTTTTATCAAAAAGTTTCAGAGTCGCATGCCTGATTATACAATATATGTTTTGACAGCATCTAAAGAAGAATCTAATGAGCCTGGAGTAATTTTTCTTAGACGACGATCATTTGTTCTTCCAAAGTTGGTTTCTTGTCAGGCCTTAATAGTGCCTGGCGGCGGTGTTTTCCAGTCATCCACTTCTTTAAGAAGTCTGGCTTATTACCTTTTTTTCCTAAGCATGGCCAGAATTGCTGGCGTTAAGGTGTTTTTGCCGGCTCAAGGCCTTGGTCCTTTTAAGAACGGTATAGCGGGTGCTCTTCTCAAATCTGCTTTGGAAGCTGAGCTCGTTGATGCCGAATATCTTTCCTTGAGAGACTTGGCTTCCAAAAAACAGCTCCCGGAAATCTTGGCAAACAGAAATTTGGAAGTTGTTACAGATCTTTTCTTTTGGGGTGCGGATGTTTCTGAGACTCAAATTAAACCTCCTGGCAATCTGCTGAAAACCTATGTTGTTTTGCGAGCCTCTGTTCCTGGTGTTTTAAAGATGGCGAAAGAGATTTTGGCTTTGGGCGAAACTTTTGAGAATATAAAGATAATTCCTCTTGTTTTCAGTGATCCTGAGGATACTAAACTTTGGAAAGAAGCAGGTTTTAAAGGTGAACTGATAAGCATTTATGACAGTCCTCTTATGTTTGAGGAGGCAGATATAATCATAAGTATGAGATTGCATGGAGCTATTATGGCTACTGCTGCCTGCATACCTTGGATTGGCATAAACTATGATCCAAAGGTTAAGGGATTCGCTGACTCAGTTTCATGGAGTGAATTTGTAAAGACTCCTGAAGAGTTTGATTCCCGCTGGCTTGTTGAGCAACTTAATTTGTTGGCCATTGATAGAACTTATTATTCTGCTAAACTCTATGAGGAATCCATGCGGCTTAAAAAAATAGCAGAGCGCGATTTTGAAGCTTTTATAGGCAGTTTTGAACGCTTGTGTGAAAACGCAACTCAGAAGGAGTTGGAAAATGCTTAAAACTGGAAGTCTTGGAATAGTAGGAGCTACGGGAGCTGCCGGCTCAAAAATTTTGGAGATTCTTCAGGAAGAAAATATCAAACCCAGTGATTTGCGTCTTTTTGCCTCTGAAAAGAGTGCTGGCAAGCAAATAACTTTCGCAGACAAGATCTATGAAGTTGAAAATCTTCAAACAGCAGACTTTAAAGGTTTGAATACAATTTTTTTTGCTGCAGGTTCAAGTATAAGCAAAGACTATGCTCTTAAAGCTGTTTCCTGTGGCGCTGCTGTTATAGACAATTCCAGTGCTTATCGTGCTGACCCGAAAGTTCCTCTCGTGGTTCCCGAGATTAACTTCAATGAGGTTAATGCTTCTACAAGACTCATAGCTAACCCAAACTGTTCGACTATACAATTGGTGATGGCAATAGCGCCTCTTCACAGAATAAATCCTGTAAAGCGCTTGGTTGTCACTACCATGCAGTCAGTTTCAGGCACAGGTTTCAAAGGTGTGGAAGAGCTGAAAAAACAAGTATCTCAGACACTCAAAGGTGTTTATCCTGAGCCTGAGATATATCCTCATGTTATAGCTTTCAATCTGATACCGGAAATAGATGCTTTTAACCCTGAAACAGACATGTTTAAAGAGGAAGAAAAAATAATCTTTGAAACTAATAAAATCCTTGCTTCTGATATAAAAATATCCGCGACAGCAGTAAGAGTTCCTGTTTATTCATCTCATAGCGAAAGTGTAAATTTGCAATTTGAGAAACCTTTTTCAGCAGATGAAGCAAGATATGTTTTATCAAATGCGGAGGGGATAAGTGTTATAGATGCTCCCCGCAACTCTCTTTATCCGACTCCTTTAGACTGTGCTGGCTCAAATAAGGTGTTTGTGGGCAGAATAAGAGATGATTTGAGTGCTCCTAATTCTCTCAATATGTGGGTTGTATCAGACAACTTGAGGAAGGGAGCTGCTTGGAATGCAGTTCAAATCTATATGAGGCTTATTTCAAGCGGCTATACTTCGTAAAATAAATGGAGACGAACCTATGACTTATAAAATAAGCGTGCAAAGATGCTTCTCTTACGAACAGGAAGAGGTTAGAGAGGCTTTAATTAAAATGCTTGAGCCCCTGGGAGGCATGGAATCCTACGTTAAAAAAGGAGCCAAAGTTCTGGTCAAGCCGAATATGCTTTCCCGTAAAGACCCGAGCAGAGCTGCTACGACTCACCCTTCGATTATAGCCGAGGTCGTGAAACTCTGTTATGCCGCTGGGGCATCTCATGTGAAAGTGGGCGATAGTCCCCCCGAAATTTTCGGATTGGCAGAGGACTTTTGGAAAATTACCGGATTTAAGAAGGCTTGTGAAGATTCGGGAGCAGAACTTATTGAGTTTGAAAAAGATGAAAAAGTTCCAGTGACCTTTAGAACCGGCGGAAAAGAAGTGACGGCTTATGTCGTTAAAAGTCTTTTTGAAGCTGATTGTGTCATAAATCTTCCTAAGATGAAAACCCACAATCTTACTCGAATAACAGGAGCCACTAAAAATTTGTTCGGTTTGATTCCGGGGTTTGCAAAAGGAATGTGGCACAAGGCTATTCCTCGTGCAGAACAGTTTGCGGAGTTTATAGCGGATTACGCAAGAGAGTTGCCCATCACTCTTAGCATAATGGATGCGATAGAAGCTATGGATTCCCAAGGACCAGCTAGCGGCAGAGTTGTCAGGCCAGGCCTTTTATACGGCGGAGCTCCTGTTACAGCAGTAGACTACGCTTTTTGCAAAATAGCCGGTTTGAATCCAGCCAAGGTGCACATGTTGGACTATACGGCCAAGATCGGTTTTGGTCCTTCAAGCATGGATGATATAGAATTTGTGGGCATTCCTATAGAGGAAGCTGTTATGGAAGAATACAAAGTGCCTATGGCGTCGCCTATGCACCTGATTCCGGAATGGGTTCTGAATATTGCCAAAAAACTTTTGTGGACAGGCCCTGTTTTGAAAGAGGGCAAATGTGTGAAATGCGGCAGATGTAAAAAAATATGCCCAGTGCATGCTATTGAAATAACTCAAGCTGACGGTGCTCTTTTCGACAGAGAAAAGTGCATTTCCTGTTTCTGTTGTATGGAAGTTTGCCCAGCAGAGGCTATAGAGGCTCAACCTAGTCCTGCTGTTACAGTTTTTGTTAAACTTGTTAAAAGGCTCTTGAGATATAAATGAATAAAATAACTCATTTTTTTCGAGATATAGCACAGAAGCTGTTTGTGGAAATCCTGAAGGTTATTGCTGCTTTTTTGCCAAAAACTTCTTATAAGAAGAAACGCAAGGCAGCTATTCTCTTTATCAGATTTCTGAAGCCTTTCAAATTTGCCAGATTCGATTATGTAAAAAAAGAAATAACTTTTTCCTTGCAACTCTCCGAAGAAAAGGCTTTGCAAATGACTGAAAAGGTCTATGTGCAACAGCTTTTGAATGCTATGGAGATGATGCAGCTAGCTACTCTTTCTTTGGATGAACTGGCAAACAAAATTAAACCTGTTAACTTTCACTATCTTGAAGAGGCTTATAAGAAATATGGTTCAGTGATACTGGTTTCTCTCCACTATGGCCTTTGGGAATATATTCCCCCTTGGATGGCTTACAAAGGCTATACAGTTAATTCATTTGCCAAAAGGATCGCCAATCCCTATATTAATAAATGGATTACTGAGTTGCGCACTAAGCATGGCAGCAAGATTATTGTTTCAAAGTATGCAATGAAAGAGGGCTACAGAGCCTTAAAAAAAGGCGAAATCTTGGGACTTGTTTCAGATCAAAGGGTCAGAGGTTCCACAGGAGTTTTCGTGAAATTCTTTGAGCGCTGGTGCCCAGCACCTCTAGGTCCAGCTGCTATTTCTTTGAAAAGTAACATTCCTATAATTTTAGGGCTGACGCATCCTGAGCACGAAACAGGGCAGCATATTGTGGAATTTTATGAGCCAATATTGCCTGAAAACTATACAAAAGATACAATTGGGCAGTATGCAATTACACAGAAATACTGCGATTTTTTTGAAAAAGTAATACGTGAGCGCCCGGAAAACTGGTTTTGGTTCCATAAACGCTGGAAAATAAAACCGGAAGATTTTCCGGATAACGTTTGGGTAAAAGAACTGGGACTTTTAAACGTGGAGAAAAAAGATGGCTGAAAACTTGGCATTTAAGATTTATAAAACCATCCTTAGAGTAATTTTGGAAGTTTTTTCCTTTTTCCCTGAGCGAATTTCCGAACATGAAGAAGTAATATTGCGAAAAGGTTTAGTTCCGGATGGTTTTCTCCCCCATCCGAAAGGTATGATATGGCTTCATGGAGCATCAGTAGGTGAAGTTCAGACTTTGATGCCTTTTATAAGATTACTGAATGATAAGTATGGACGCGAAAGGCTTGTGACTACAGCTACAACAATAGATGGTCTTAAGTTGTTGCAAAAGTCCGAAACCTCGGCTTTTTCAAGTCTTTTACCATTCGATTTGCCTGAATATTACAATTTCTTTATAGAAAAAATAAAGCCGTCTCTTCTTCTTATCTCTGAAACAGAAATTTGGCCTATGTTGCTGCATTATGCCGCTAAAAAAAATATTCCAGCAGGCTTAATAAATGCGAGAATTAACACTAAATCAGTCAGGATGATGAGCATGTTTAAAGGTCTTTTTAGACCTGTTCTCAAGGAACTCTCATTTGTATTTCCGCAAAATAATAACTACTATAGACGTTTCAAGATACTTGGCGTGCCAGAAGAAAAAATGAAAATAATGGGGAGCTTCAAATATGATGCTATTTCGGATGATGCTTGTCCGGAAGCTTTTCGTGAGAAATATGCGATACCGCAAGAACGTCCTATAATCTGTTTTGGCAGTACCCATCCTGGGGAAGAAGAAATTATAGCGGCAGCCCTTAAGGAAATTTTAAAATATCATCCAGAGTTGATTGCTATTGTAGCTGTAAGACATTTACGAAGAATTCACGAAGCAGAAAAAACTTTTAGTGATTATCAAATACCTTATCAGAAAGCTTCAGAACGTAAAGAAATAACAGAGCCTTTATTTCTCTTGGACACTATAGGTGAGCTTAAATCAGCTTATGCTACATCTTCTCTGGCTTTTGTCGGAGGAAGCTTGATAGAGCGAGGCGGGCATAATATTATGGAACCTGCTCTTTTTGCGAAACCTGTGGTTACTGGCCCTTCTCTGTTTAACTTTGCTTCGGAGAGGCGCACTTTGAGCAAAGATAAAGCTCTTTTTATAGTTCATGACGAACTGGAGTTGGCAGCATTAATTAAGGACTCTCTACAAAATCCTCAAGTCTACAAAGAAGCGGGAAAAAGAGGAGCGGCTGCATTGAAAAAAATGAGGGGAGCGTCCCTTGCTACTTTTGAAGAACTTGAAAATTGCGGGTATTTAGAGCTTTGAGCGGCGAACATATAGTAATTAGGTTCAGCGCCATGGGAGATATACTTTTGACTCTCCCTGCTTTATTGGGTTTGCAGCAAAAACACGGGCAAAAACCCATATTAGTGACAGGCTCAAAATGGCAGGCTTTAAAACCATTTTTGCCTGCTAATGTTAAGATCTTGCAAAAGAAAACAGATCTGCTTTTTATGGCCAAAGAGCTAAAGCGAAATAAACCAAAATCTGTTTTCGAGTTGCAGGGCAAAATTATTTCATTAGCTCTTGCCTCTATGATAGCAGCGCCTCAGACTGAAATATATAAAAAGAGGAACTTAAAAGAGCAGTTTCAGGCTATTTCGAAGCGTTTTCCTATAAAGCTTTCAGACCCTCGGCCAGTCTGGAAAAAATATGCCGAGGTTTGCGGAGTAGAACCGCTGTGTCCTGAGAAGCTCTTGGTTTTTCCTGAAGATTACGAAGAGCAAACATATAAACTTCTTGAAAAGTGCCACTTAGAGCCTAATAAATATATCTTGATACATCCATTTGCTTCCAAGCCTGGCAAGGTTTTGCCAGATTCTTTGGTTGAAAGCTTAATCGAAAGATCTCCTCTTCCAGTAGTTATTATGGGAGTATCTGATTTAGAGCCGAAGATAAAAGCCGATTATTTAGATTTCAGAAACAGCTTTTCACTTAATGAGCTGCCAGGTATTATGATGAATGCGGCTGCTGTTATAAGCAGCGATTCTGGCCCTATGCACCTTGCAAGAGCAGTAGGTGTGCCTCTGGCTGCTGTCTTTTTGCAGACAGATCCGGCTTTGGGGTTTTCACCTGTTGAAAGTCCTAATAATCTTGTGCTCTCTGAGCCTCTTCCTTGTAAACCCTGTTCTTTGCATGGCGGCAACAGTCTTTGTCCCCTTGGGCACTTTGATTGCAGAAAAGTCGATGAAAAAGCCTATGCCGACAAAATATTTGAATTTCTGGATAAATTTCTGTGAAAAAAATAGCTGTAATTGGTGTTAATTGGCTAGGTGACGTTGTTATGACATTGCCGGCATTGGAGATTTTGTGTTCCTGCTTTGATGTTGATGTGATAACTCGTCCGAACCTTGCGGAAGTCTATCGTTTGTCAGGTTTGCCTGTTAATATTAAACCTTTTGACAACAAGGGTGATCTTGAAAAAATTCTTTCTGGCATAAAAAGACTGCGAAAGACCTCGTATGAAGCTTGTGTTATTTTTCCGGATTCTTTGAGAGCAGGCGTAACGGGCAAGTTTCTTAAAAGCAAAAAAAATATAGCTTTTAATGTGCAGGGCAGGGGACTTTTTGACAAAAAACTTTTAAACAAACCAGCGGATTTTAAAAAAATACATGAGTCTGAGTTATACAAAATGCTGGCAGCCGAGGCATGTGAAAATATGTCTTATATTAGGCTTCCTGAAAGAGAACGGGCTTTTTCACCTGAATTTGAAGAATTTACAATAAAAAAATATTCTCTTGAAAGAAAACAATATGCGGTTTTAGCACCAGGAGCAGCTTTTGGAGCGGCAAAAAGATGGCCTGCCGAGTATTTTGCAGAGCTGGCTGGAAAAATTCTGGAAAATACCTCCTGTCTTCCTGTAATTACAGCAGGAAAAAGCGAGATTGAAATAGCAAGATCAGTTGTTTCCTGCTATGAAGACAAAGTTCTTAACTTAGCTGGAAAAACGAATCTTAAAGAGTTGGCGTGCATACTTAAAAATGCGGCAGTTCTCGTGGCTAATGATTCGGGCACAATGCACCTGGCTTCACTCTTTTCTGTGCCCACGATAGTGCCAGTCGGTCCTACGGATATGACTAGAACCTCGGCTTTGAATAGGAACTTTAAAGCTATAATAGCAGATAACTGTGAGTTGATTCCATGCAGAAAGCCTGTGTGCCCTAAAAACACAAATGCATGTATGAAATCTATTAGCCCTGCAGAGGTTTATGAAGTATTTTTGTCATTTTTGGCAAAAAATAAATAAATGATGTAGATATTGTAGAAAAAAATGTATATTATGATTTGTGCACCGAATAGGGGCATCTAATTATTATCCGGATATAAAAATGGTTCAAAAACGCTTCTTGATAGCGCGCACTGACAGGCTGGGCGACGCTCTTTTAACTTTGCCAGTGGCAAGAGAGTTGAAACGTGCTTTTCCAGACTCTTCTGTAACGGTTCTTTTGCGCCGTTATACTCAGCCATTGGCACAACTTTGCGAGTGTATTGATGAAGTTTTGTGCGATGATGATTTTAAGCCCGGCTTTTTAAGCAAAAAGCTTACCGATGAGCTACGTAGAGGTTCTTATGATTGTGCTTTTATAGCTCATCCTGCACCTAGGGTTTTGCTAAGCTCTTATTTCGCTGGTATACCTAAGAGAGTAGGACGTGCGTCAAATGTGTTTCAATTTCTTCTTTCCGACAAGAGACATCAGAAGCGTTCTCAAAACAAACAACACGAATATATGTATAACCTTGATTTGCTAGAAGGCACGGTAGAGCAAATAGACAGAACTCCCATGAGGTTGAAGCTTACGCCTTCTTTGGAAGAATATGCTTTGAAAATGAGGAAAAGTCTTGGTTTTAACCCGGCAAATACAATTATTATTCATCCAGGGCACGGCGGATCAGCTTTAAACCTGTCTCCAAGAGCTTATGCTGAGATAGCATCAGCTCTTAGCCCTGATATGACTGTGCTTGTCTCTGTTGGACCAGGCGAAACTTCTGTTAAAAGCAGTTTTGAGCCTAATAAAAATTTAATTTTTGCCGAAAATATACCTGATGCCGCACATTTGGCTGCGGTATTTTCTGATTGTTTGGCTTTTGTTGGAGGTTCTACAGGACCTATGCACTTGGCTGCGGCTCTTGGTATACCCTGTCATGTGTTTTTTCCTCCAGTGAAAGCTATGACACCTGTCCGATGGGGACCGCAAAGTGAAAAAAGCAGAGTTTACATGCCAGAACTTGAAGCCTGCGATGGACTTTGTGATAAATGTCCTGATAATGGATGTATGGATACAATAGATCTGAATAAAATAATACCGATTATTAAAGAGGAAGCAGGGAAGAGAGCTTCATCTTTAAGCTGACTTGAAAGCGGGATATTGTAACGGGAGACGAAAATGAGGAACGACAAACGAATTGCTGGAATAGGAATAAACTTCGGAAAGGCATTGCTATGCTTGCTGACGTTATTTTTAATAGTTTCAGTGTCAGCTGATGCGGCCATTTCAAGGCCGCAAGTAATTCTTTCTGCTGACCAAAACGGAGACGGGATTGCAGGGGTGGGGGACACAATTACCTTTACCTGCACTTCTGATGCAGATCCAGTAGACGATGTGTATGTGACAGTAGCTGATGCTATAGGTTTTTCCAGACTGACTATGCAGGAAATGGGAAACAACCTGTATAGCGTAAACTATACTATACGTCCCGGTAACATTAACAAACACGTTCTTTTTGCGTTTGTCGATCATTCCTCTTCCGTAAACGTTACTACCAGCTTTCTTGTTAACAGCATAATTCCCGCGTCTACCTATCAACCTGCCGTTTCGGGGTATACCGGTCCAGGCCGGACTTTCCGCTATGGCGATACCCTGACCGTTACTCACAATCTCACAACAGGTTATGACAGTTCAACTATAATGGAACTTGACCTGTCCCCCATCAATTTGGGGGTGGTTAGGATGGGAAAAAGCGGTTCATCTTTTACGACTGAGATACGCATTCCGTCAGGTTTGAAGCTTTCTGATACCAGCTTGAGAGCTGTTGCGACAAATGCTAATGGCAACTCTCAAGAATGGTATTCACAGCCATTTGCGGTTGATACTCAGCCGCCGGTTATTCTTAATGCCCGTGTTCAGAATACCACTCAAAATGGTAATACAGGCTGGGCTATAATCAATGATACTTTGCGTATTACTGCTTCTGTAGAGCGTTATGAGAATGACATTCTTCTGGTTGATTGTCCTCATTTGTTTTCAGGCGGACCTCGGCACATGGACTATGTGGGCTCTGATGCAGATATTGGCAACTTTTCATTAGAGGTTGTTCTTGATGATGTTGCCTTGCAAGGCCGGACTCTTGCTTTTAATATTATGGCAAGAGATGAGGCAACCAACCGTGGTTATGCCTCTACAAATACAATAAGAGTGGATACTCTGCCTCCCAGCTTTTCTTCTTTGTCAGTAATCATAAGAAAACCTGACGGTTCTACAGGCAATACGGCTATTGTCGGAGATATAATTCGCATAGAAGGCTCTATGGCTACTGTTATGCCTGATATAACTCTTACTGTCGATTTTACAGAGCTGGGCGGTTCTTCGGCTCATATAATTCCTTTTACGGATGGAAGTGTTGCTCCAAATGTATCGGTAAGAACCTTCAGAACAGATTTTATGGTGACAAGAGGCGAACTTGAGAACACAACGCCTCTTTCCTTCAACGTTACAGCTACAGATGTGGCGGGCAATACTATCCAGAGAGTAGCTATGCCCGCTGTATATGTAGACAACAAACCTCCAGTTATTAGTTCTGCTACTTTTGCAAATATTACTAACCCCGGAGAGCCTGTAAAATTTGGCGATCAAATATCTGTATCAGCTACGGTTGCAGATATAGATGATGGAGAAGTTTACATAGATCTTAGATTTTTGGGCGGAGCTCAAAAGGCTCTTTTAAATAAGGTTGGTTCCAATCAGTTTATGCTCAACCATAGAGTGGGCAAATCTATTGATCCTTTGGAGCCCAATTTTATTGACAGACCTTTAGCTTTTAATGTTATTGCAGTAGACGATGCGGGCAATAAACATGAAATGCAGACAAACAGTTTACAAGTTGACTCAGAAGCTCCTGATATTCTTTCAGTTGAGTATGTGGTTCAACCTCCTTTGTCTGAAACCAGGAGATATATAAAGGCTGGCGATTATCTTACTTTAAAAGTGAAATTGGCCAAATCCGAATCTTCTGTTTATGACGGTCAAACTGTCATTATGGATCTTACAGATCTGGGTGGTGAAGCAAATCAGGCTCTGAACTATATGGGCGGCTACTATACATTTTCTATGGTGGTGCGCCAAGGGCAGATAGACTTTGGTTCTACCTTCAGAGCAACTGCGACTGACAATGACGGCAACACTGACAGCGGTTATATTCATCTTCCCTTGGATAACAAAGGACCTCTGACAGGTCCCTTGAGTGTCAGGTTTCTTGCAGACAGAACTACTCAAGGCGTTATAAATATAGGCGATGAAATAGAAATCACTATTCCAGTAGATGATGGCCATGACGAAGGTTATGCAACTATAGATCTTTCGCTTGTAGGGGGCGCAAGCGACCATGTTATTAATTATATGGATTATAATGATCCTAAGAAGAGCTACATTATCAGAATGGTTTGCTCTGAAGCAGCTACAGCTGACCCTGCGTATGTCTTCAGCGCTGTAGTTTATGATAAAGCAGGCAACAAGATGTCCAGCTTGTCTCAGCCCATAAAAGTGGATTGTCGAAAGCCCGTTGTGGACACCTTTGAAGCTATTCACATCAAGAGAGCGGGAAATCCTGGCGTGGTGAACGTAGGCGATGACTTGAAGTTTACCGCTGAAGTTGATGATAGCGCTGAAGAAGGTCTTATACCTACATTGAACCTTTTGAAGGTGGGCGGAAGTGCCAGACAAGAAATGGAAGATGCCGGAGACGGCACCTTCACTTATACTCACAGAGTTGTCGCGGGTGAAACAGATGGCGAAGATGTAAAGTTCAAGCTTACATTCAAAAATTCGGCCGGCAATATCGCTGACACGCCTAATATTTATTCCCGTTCTTTCTTTGTAGACAACTGTCCTATAAACATAACTGAAATTTCCTATGTGTTGCTGGAAGATACCAATGGCAATAACATAGTTGACTTGGACGGAAGCTACACAGATGTTCCTGTTTCAGCTCCTGACAAAGTAAGCCTCTCAATGCGGCTTTCTGCCAGCGGGCAGCTTACAGCAGATTTGAGCAAATTCGGCTATGGCACTACAGCAACTCCTTTGAACATTATTGATGATGTCAGCGGAGAAACTTCAGAGCTTGTTTTTGAAGTTAAACAGGGCACAGTAAATGGCGAAGATGTGAAAATCAAATTGAGAGCCGTTGATGAAAACGGCAACGTTTCAGTATTTGAAACTCCCAACACGCTTCGTTTGGATAACCGTCCGCCTGAAGTCGGTGTACCTGAAATAATAATTGAAACCGACAATGGAGTTATAGGGGAAGCTAATGCCGGAGATGTTTTGAAAATCCGCGCAGTTGTTAAAAATAATGATGGCCTTCCCCCGCTCTTGATATTCAATAAACTGGTTCAAGCGCATCCTCCCGGAGTTCAGCTGCCTTCTGATATCATTATGGCGGAAGTTCCCGCCAAACCGGATCTTTATGAGGCGGAATGGGTTGTTCCTACAGGTTTGAGTGCCAAAGCCCCTCTGACTGTATTGTCTACTGACAAATCAGGCAATACTGTTTATAGAGATTCTTTGCCCATGAGGTTTCTCTCTAAGGATATTACTCCTCTAGGCGGAACTGTCTCTTTGTTCTATGACGCAAACGCCAACGGAATAATAAACCCTGGCGATCAGGTAAGAATAACCTATTCATTGGAAGATGTTTATTCTATGCCCAACAATTCTCCCATAACCAATGTTTATGTTGACGTTTCTCCTTTGACAAGTCTTATGGGCGGACCTGTTCCTGATCCGGAAAACCCTGATGCCTATTGGGCAAAGCTTAGATATGACTACAACAACACTGGTTCTCCTTATGTCTATGAAGAAATCTTTACGGCTTCGGAAACAATAACTCTGGACAGAGGTGCTGATACCGATTCTTGGATCTTTAAAGTCAGAATTATGCACCCTGATGGAACAAACAAAACTACCAAGAGAGATACAATCGAGTGTACTTTCCCGATAGATACGAAAGTTCCGAATATTATTCCTAACAGTTTGCAGATCAGAATTGTTGAGGACAATGATGATAATCCTGATATAACTACTGCAAATATTAACGACATAATAGAAGTTCAGGCTGAAATCAAAAACTATCCTGACTCTGATACTACCGTGGCTACTTTGTTCATGGGCACTGCCAATGAAGTAATGCATCGTATTCCTCTGACACAGATAACGGGCACCGAAATCTGGCAGGGGCAAACTACTATAGCTACTGGCACCAGGCTTATGGGGCAGCCTCTCTATGACGGCGATTGGCGCATCGCAAATGGCGACATAGCCAGAATGATTGTGCACGCAACAGACGATGCAGGCAACACTAAAGCTTCTCATGCAACTCCCTATAAACCTGAAAACGCAATCAAAATAGACAATAAGCCGCCTGTTTTCTCAAAAGTTCAGATTTTTTCTGGCGAAAACAACGATGAACCTTGGGTTGTCAATGTAGGCAACGGTTTGGCCACTGATACTTTGCAATTCGGCGTTACATTGGGTGAAATTGTCTATGCTGACCTTTATAACAATAGGGGCAAGGCTTGGGTTGATTTGGCGCAAATAGGCATAGATGAGCCCTATTATCTGAAGCCTGGAACATCGACAGGCATCGGAAACACTATTGTTTTCGGAACAGATCCTAATACTTATTTCCCCGCTGACTTTGCTCCATTTGTCATAAAAACTGAAATAGACTTGGCTACCTATACCTTCCCCATTTGGGTTCAAGATGAGGCAGGCAACAAAGACAAGAGGATTGACCACTCTCAGCGCATTGCTATAGACACTTCCTCGCCTAAGCTTGTCAGAGCTGAATATGATGGCATGATGTTGACTTTGAAGTTTAGCGAAATAGTCAGACAAGACACTTTCAATATTAACAATATAAGAATTGGTAAGCAGTATAATGTGACTGATTATTATATTAATAATGGGCAGGCAATCAAACTGAGCGATGACAGTTCTGATCCGGCTGTTTGCGATATAATCATGCCTCTCTCAGATTCAGACACATACAATATTCTGATTTGTCCTGTAAACAGAGGCAAAATAGCTGATTGGGGTAATACATCTCTTTATGTTTCAATAGCTTCTCAAGACACTGATCCCGGACACAACCGCTATGATGTAAATGGATATCTTGGCAAAGATGAGGCTGGCAACTGGCTGCAGCCTGTTATGAGAAATGAACCTGCAGACGTTGTTGTAACTGAGGAATATATCGTAAGACCTAATCTTGTAAATGCCTATTATAATGCTGCAGGAACGATTGAAGACCAATCATATCTTTATCTTGAATTTGACAGAGAAATGGATCTCACCAGTATTACTCCTGCTTCAATTAACAGGTTGGCTATTTGGAGAGACCCTGCATTTACTGCAGAAAACTGGAATATACGTTACCGAATGCGTTCAGGTTTTGATACCTTTGATATGAGTGACGCTTATAACTCAACCAATGGTTTAAAACGCCTTAGAATCAGACTTTCTCAAGAAGCTCAAGACTGGCTGGCGCTTGTTTATGGCAAAAATTCAGAGAAGTTGCATGTTCAGATAGACGGCTATCTCTTTGAACCTCAGCCGTATCCAGCTTCACAGCCTCCGTTGGCTCGAGATATTTACGGTAACAGAGTTAATCCTATACGTCCTAAAGATGCTCTCGAAGGCAGGATATATCCTCTTACGACAAAGTTCGCTGTCAGTGCAGGTATTACACTTGACTTGACAGGCGACAAGCCTATGCTGGTAATACCTTTTGAAAACAGGCGTGTAAAGCTTTTCCAAGATACTTATACGGCAAGTTCGCTGAATATTCCAAAGAATACTCCTGTTGACTTGTCGAAGGTTTACATCTGGTCTTCATCAGGAACTTCTTCGGCTCAATATATAGGTCTTGGAGCCAAAGGCACTTCGCCTGCTATGGTAGATTGGGATTCCTTGACTTACGGTTTCAGCAATATAAACTCTTTCGCATCTCCGGTTGTGAATATTGCTTTGACAGAAGAAGCTTTGAACACAATGCTTAGCTGGGGAACTTCCGAGTTTTATATACGTTGTGAAACAGAAGCTTTCAGAGATCTGTGGGGCAATAGTAACGAACCTTACCCGAATGCCGGAGGCATTGCGGCTATGATTAATACAGTCAAGCCTTCTTCTGTTACTCAGCCTCCTTCGGTTAGAACCTTAGCAGTCAAACCTGTTTCAAACGAATATGCTCTTTTCAAGGGACAGCCCGAGGGGCAGTTCTTCTATGAAGTAGCTTTTGATACGCCAAGCTTGACTCAAGGCGTGACAGTTCCTATAGCTCGCAATTTAGTTCCGACTCTTGAACTTTTTGTCGATGATGGAACCTTCAAAGTGGTAGACAGACCCAAATTCCTGGGATGGACAGAGCATGATCAGAATGGCACTGTGAGAACAGTTGCTCAGTTTAGCAACACCAGTCTCTCAACTATGGGTTCTGAACAACGTGTGCCTGTCATTGCCAGGATTTCAAACTATACCGACATATTCAATCTTGCCAATCCTGTAAACAATACCTTGGTAAGCAAGGCTTATAACTTGGATAAGAAGATTGAAGGCAATATAGGCTCTTATGATGGATTCAAGGTAGCAAGCTGGAGCATGGAGTTTGACAACTGTCCTCCTAGCCCGATTCAGGCAGCTGCCAGAATTAACAATGAACCTATAGTGAATAATATAGTTCCCAATATACCTGAAGGTCATCTCAAAGTAAAAATCAAGTTCAACGAAGCGATGAACAATAGCAACAGCACTACTTTGAGACCCAGATTGCTCTTGGTTACACCAAGCGGTGACAGAGTTATGCAGTTCAATTGGGTAAGATGGGAAAGTCCAGATACAGCAGAATTCATGAATCAGTCTCCATTTGATGGCAATATAATTCAAGGCAAGGCTTATTTCAGTGTTTCGGGCGGCTATGACGAAGCCGGCAATCCTTGTCCGGAAGGTCATGTCATGGATGATATCTATTTTGTGGATATAAGATCTCAGGGACCTGTAGTTGAAAAATTTATGGTTCAGACTTTGCAGACGACCACGGCAAACTCTGAGTTTGATTACTCGATTGATATGCCTTACAGCCCCAAGATAAGTTCGGATTACAATAATCCATACAACTTGCCTGGTATAGCTACTATCAAGATATATTTCCAGAAACCTCCGGTTGATAACACTGGCACTCTGCAAATATGCAATTTGTCTGGCGGCAGCATAATAAAAGAATTGCCCGCTGTGCCTTCTGATACTGGCAACGAATGGATTGTTAAATGGGATGGAACTAAGGCTGATGGCACTGAAATCCAGTCCAACTATCCGGTTCTTTATGATCTTAAATTCGTAGATTCAGCTGGAAATATTGCTAATAGAGTAGGGCGAATTGTTTATGATAACAATCCTCCGCCTGTCACATCATGGGAATTCCCTGAATTGCAATACAGAGACAATGTTGTGTATTACAGCCCTGATGTTCATTCTACGACTAAGTTCAATGTGATTACCGGGCAGCTTGGCGAGCCTATGCGTCTTTTGTTGCAGAAAGAAGGCGAAGAACGCAAATATGTCTATGACATGTCCGCCTATGCGTCTATGGGCTATACTCTCAACTTCTCTGGCCAGGTTCCAGGTTCTGCGGCTTATCTCACAGGCGAATATAAGGCAAGCTTGGTTGATGCGGCTGGCAATCTGGGTGTTCCCGCTTTCTCCGGCGGACAAGCAGGCTTTACTCTGATGATAGACAGGAATCCTCCTGTTCTGACTCAGGTAAAAACTGAAAAAATAGCTAAATCAACCGGCTCTTTAGTGAGTCCTTACCCATTAGGCGAAGTTGATAGATTCAACGCTAATAAAAATGATCTTATGATCACTGTTGTTGAAGCTGTTGTGCCTGGCGAAAAACCCTTAGATGAAGGCACAGGCCTAATAAAGATAATGTCCGGCTCTACGGTTATGAGAGAACTTCCCTTGTTGAAGTCCTCAAGTAATGACATATACGCTATATGGGATGGCAAGAACTCTGACGGAATCTTGGTTCCTGACGGCCGATATGTAATTAAAGTTGCAGACTTGGCTGGCAATGAAGCGGCTATGATGAAAGAAATCTATGTTGTGGCTACTTTGTTCAGCTTTGAAAGAGTTGAACAGGATGGCATTAACAAGATAAAGATGTTCTTTACCCACGAAGTGCATCCTTCTGGAGCCAATCCTTCAAAGTTTGCTATAACTGGCGGTTTGTCTTTCGCAACTGTAGTAAAAGATGAAACTGACAAGACTTTGCTGACGGGCACTTTGGCTTCTCCCATGACCCTTGAACATCACGGTACGGAAGTGGTTGTTAAGGCTATAAATCTTATAAGCATTGATGAAGCGGAATTGAGCGCTGTAAATTCGGCAAGCTTTATACCTGACACTAAGGGGCCTGAAATAAAGAATGTAAACTTTGAAGGTCTGACTGTTCCTAATGCATTCAATATTGTCTTTGATGAAAGGGTTGATCCGACAAGTGTAGTCGACAAGACTAAATACACTCTTACAGTTCAGAATAGCGGCGGTATTACTCTTCCGATAAAATCGGTAGGACTACAGCATGAAAACAAATCTGTAATAGTGATGACGGAACAGAAACTTGATGTCGGCAGTTTTTATGTGGTTTCAATTACTGGAGCAAAAGACTTGAAGGGCAATGTGAGCAATCCAGTTTCCCAGCCTTTCGAAGGAATAGACGTTACGCCTCCTGAATTTATTATATCGGCTTTCAGCAACCCTGCTAACGAGTTTGATATTATAGTTACGGTTAAAGCCAATGAAGAGCTTAAGAGTGATCCTCCGGTTAAAGCCTATATAAGGCAGATTGGCGGAAAACTGATTACAGCTTCTATGAATACGACCAACTATCCAAATATGTATATGATAGGCGTGCATCTTGATCCTAACCACTCAGGTATAGTTAACATCAAAGTTACGGGTGAAGATCTTAGCGGTAACGAAGGCAGTGCGGAATATGTCTTCACCACTGCGTATATTAATGCTTCCATGAGAGCATCTGTAATCTCCGATGACGAGATCCTTACTGCTTTCTTTGAACCTGGCACTCTCAGGGAAAACTCAAAAGTCATGCTTTTCAGGGACTCTGTTTCTGTTACTTTGCCAGAAAGCGGTGAAGTCAGATCTTCTATAAGACTTTCAGTTGCTGAAGGACTCAAAGATCTCTCAGGTTTGCCTAATAGTGTTGCCAAATCTGTAACCCCATCACTTCAGGGAGACGAGTTGAAACCTGTAGCAGATTCTTACAGTTTCTCGGTCCCTGAGGGCAGATTGCAGACAGCCGTGCCATTTACTATGAAACTTGCTTCCAGCACTTTGGAGAGTTCGGTAAATCTCTACAGAAATGTGGCTGACAAGTGGGAATTGGTGGAAACAGAACAGATAGATGGCAATCAGCTCAAATTCTATTCTGAAACCTCAGCAAGATTTGCCTTAATGAGAGATACTATGGCTCCGAGAGTTTCTATCAGAAACAGCTTTGCTCAGCCGATTAAAGAAGAGCGCCCCACGTTTATCTTCGCAGTAGAAGAATTTGGTTCGGGTCTTGACAGAGAGAGCGTAAGAATTACACTTGATAATAGGAGTTATACTCCTGTTGTTAGCGATGATGCTACTCGCTTGCTCTTTAAGCCCTTTGACGGTCTTGTCGGCGGCACTCACACTGTGGGTATAAGAGCCTCTGACCGTGCAGGAAATCAGGTTGTCTTCCAGGAAGTAAGGTTCCAGCTTGCTCCTCCTTTGCGCATTAAGCAAGTAGTTCAGTATCCTAACCCTGCAAGCTCCTATGTCAAGATTCGTGTGGATACTAACAGTTCACTTATTGATGATGTGACTGTAAAGATCTATGACACTTCAGGGCAACTGGTTACTGATTACGTGAAAGATGACGGAACACCAGATCTGAAAGCCCAAGGTGTGCACGAATATCGCTGGGATTTGAGAAATAAATCAGGCAGACGTGTAGCCAACGGCGTTTACATTGCAAAAATCGAAGTTAGAGATCCATACGATTGGAATAAAAAATATAAATACACTCAAAAAATCGCAGTTCTCAGATAAAAACTTCGGTTAAAGTTAAAAAACAAGCTCCTGTGTCCGATATTTCTCAGGAATACAAAAGAAGACAGCACAGGAGCTTTTTTAATGAAAAAAATAGCAATTTTTATTTCCGTTCTGCTGGTAACAACTTTTGCTTTGAACGGATGCGGGGGCGGCGGCAGCGGTCGCTATACAGTTCCCCCTGACATAGGCGGTATAGGCCCTGGTGGAAGTTTGACTCCTGGCGGTTCGGGCGGAGTTTTGCCGGGACAGCCTGGCGGTGCTGAAACGAATCCGGAAGCGATGCTTTATGCTGCTTGGGAAGATTTCAATCTTGGCTCCTACAATACAGCTATTTATAAGTTCAATGCTGTTATAAGTTCTACTGCAGCCTCTGACGCAGATAAATATGAGGCATATAATGGTCTTGGGTGGGCTACGGCTAAGTCCGCTGATGGTGGCGGAATAATTTCTGCATTGGAAATATTCTCTCACGCCTATCCTTATAACGACGAGTCAAAAATAGGCTATGCGGCAGCTTTGGTTCAACGAGCAAGACCAAATGACTACAGAGAGGCTTTGAGAGTGCTTACTTCTATGGGGCTTGACAGAACTTCGACTGTTTTTACGCCTAAACATCCTAAAATTGGTGTGACCAATGCGGAAGCCCATGCTCTCGTAGCTGTTTGCTATTTTTGGGTTGGCGACCAAGGCGGAGCTTTGTCTCATATCAATCATGCTCGAGCTCTTGACAGCTCGATGGATGGCTCAGTCAATAAAATATATCAAAATCTGCTCGCTATGGGTTTGACTGTAAATTAAAGATAAAGTTCTGAAGCCGAAAAGAGCGTTTTTGTGGTATCATTAGTAATCTGCACAAAGCTATAAATTTAAGGAGCTTTTTTGATGCGCAAACAATTTTTTCGGCATATAACCGCTATTTTGTTGTTTGCCGGGGTAATTCTGGCAATCAGCAATGTATTTGCAGCTTCCAGTAATCTGACATATTTTAAGTCCCTTGATAGTATCCGCAAGGTTATGGAGCTCATAAAGTCTGACTATGTGGAAGACAAGGTAGATGAAGAGCAGCTGCTGTATGGTGCTATTGAAGGAATGCTCAAAAAGTTGGACGATCCTTTTACACGTTTTATGGATCCCAAGACTTTCCAAGAAATGCAAACCGATACTCAAGGCGAGTTTGGCGGTATAGGCATACTTATCACCAAGAAGGGCACTTTCCTTACCGTTATTTCTCCGCTTGATGGTACACCTGCTGCAAAAGCAGGAGTCATGGCTGGTGACAAAATCGTTAAAATAGATGGCAAAGACGTTATTGATATTCAGCTTGACGATGCTCTGAAGCTTTTAAGAGGTCCTGTAAACACTAAGGTGGTTATAACTGTAGCCAGAGACGGCGTGAAAAAAACTTTCGATTTTGAGCTTGAAAGAAAGATTATCAAGGTTGCAAGTGTCAAATATTGGCTTATTGAACCTGATATAGGATATATCCGACTTACTCAATTCATTCAAACCTCTTCGGAAGATATTGAAAAAGCTTTGATAGCTTTGGAAAAGCATGGCGTAAAATCTATAATTCTGGATTTGCGCAATAATCCTGGCGGTCTGCTTTCCTCAGCAGTCGAAGTTTCCAGAAAGTTTCTCCCTAAAGGAGACATCGTTTCCATTAGAGGTCGAGATTCCGAGCCTTCAACCTATAGCTCTTTTTTCAAGTCGCATCCTTTGCTTCCTCTGATAGTTCTTATAAATGAAGGTTCCGCTTCTGCAGCTGAAATTGTCGCAGGGGCAATCAAAGACAACAAGCGAGGGCTTCTTTTGGGTAAGAAAACCTTCGGAAAAGGTTCTGTTCAGACTGTTATAGCTCTTGATGACGGTTCTGCTATAGCTTTGACAACCGCTCTTTATTACACTCCTTCAGGTGTTAATATTCATAAAAGCGGTATAGAGCCGGACGTGGAAGTGGATTTGCCGAAGTATGACGAATCTAAGCAGGAAAGCTATAAAGAAGCCATAGAAAAAGACCAAGCCTATTTGCAAATGCTCAAAAATGCCTCCATAACAAATACGGAAACTCCTGCAAGCTACACAGCTGAGCTTTCTGACGGCAAAATTTTGATTAACTACAAAGACGGCAAAACAGCTTCTGAAACTTATAAGTTGAGCGGATTTGTTGAAGTGCCTGACGGTTTGGTTACAGGCAAAATAGAAAACTATGTTGCAAATCCCCTTGATGAGCAACTGAAGAGCGCAGTTAATCTGCTAAGGTCTGTCAAGGTATTCATGCCTGTGCTTGCACAGGAACAAAAGTGAATGGGACTTCACTGAAAGATACCCATCGTTCTGTCGAAACTACTGCCCGTAGAGGACTTTCTCTGGTTGAACTGGCAGTAGTTTCGGTGTTATTGGCTATACTTGCTTCAGCTGCTTTCCCTGTTTATAAGATATTTCAGCAACGCAGCAAAGAGCACAGACTTAAAAATACCCTCTTTGCTGTCAGAAGTGCCATATATGGCAGCAAATCCCAGTCTGGATACAATTTTTTTACACAGGGATATAGAAGTATGGTTAGAAATAGAATTATGGCTAGGATAGAAACTGAATTGCCTGAAGAACAGCGAGTTGCTGCTCAGGCTCATCTGATTCAAGAGCTGACTTCTAATGACTTCAAAGGTTATCCTGAAACTCCGCAAGTTCTATGGAATAGAATAAATCATTTGGTTTCGGTTGATTTTCCTGCGGCTGCTAAGACTTTAACAGCTGATTTTGAATATAGATTTTTAAGGAAAGAACCAGTACATCCCTTCGCAGACTGGTATCCAGGGGCTCATTTTTGCTTCATTTCGGCTAATGACCCAGATTCGGTCAACAGAACTCCGATTAAATTGCAAGATTGGAATCCAGCTGTGCATAAAGGAGTCGTAGATATAGTTTCAGTTGGCGCAGGCTTGGCCTTGGATGGTTCTTCTACCGATAATTGGTGAAACTGTATGAAAAAAGGTTTGAGTCTATTGGAAATTGTAATAGTAATAGCCATAGTAGCTGCTCTTTCCTTGGCGGCAGTGCCTGTTGGTGAGACTCTCTATATAAAAGCTCAGGAAGATGCTCTTATGCTTGCTTTGCAGAATATAAGGGGAGCGATTGCTCGCTGGAATCTTGATTCTATTAATACTTTGGTCAGAGTCCAGGGGCAAAGTGCCTTGAATGAAGTAGATTGGGCTACTCTCTATCCGCCTGCCTTGGAAGATCTTGTTTTTTCAGGAGGAAAGGGCTACCCTATAAGGTGGAAAGGGGCTTCTGAATCAGATCCCTTGGCCGCTACGTTTTATCCTTTGCCTTATCTTAGTGCAATCCCATCAGATCCTTTTGTTGGAGAAGCTCGTTGGAAACTGCATTATCTCAAAATCTTAGAGTCTGGCTCTTACTCGCCTGTTACGAATAAAAGCGAGGGACCATCTTCGGCTCCTTCTATCAAGGGAGTTTTTGATGTTTCTTGCGTTGAGAATCCGGAGATTCGAAGAGGCTTTGTGATTGCGCTTGATGGAACCAAATATGAAGACTGGTAATAATGCAAAAATTAGAACTGAAGCAGCTGCTTTTTCTCTCATAGAGTTACTAGTTGCAGTTGCTATAATAGCTGTGTTGATGGCAGTTGGAGCAGCCTATTATGGCGATTATGTAAGCGATGCAAGGCATAGTGTGCTGCAAAAGAATCTGCATACGATTAATGAAGCGCTTAACAGTTTCAGAGCAGATCAAGGCAGAGGACCTTTGTTGGTGCCATTCGTCTCAGGAGCTAATACTCTTGTGGATACTGCTGCTCTGCCAGCTTTTAAGCTGGAAGAACTTGTGAATGGCCCTCTTCAATATATTGATGGCACATTGAGGAGACGCACAGTTATTAAATATCTTTCTTCTGTTCCAGAGTTGCCAAATCCCTTTGCTAAAGGAAATTTTACTCAAGAAGATTTGGAGTTTTTTGGAGCTACAGTCTATTACTATGATTTGAACAGTAACGGAAAGTTTGACTTGGACAGCGAATTTGCGGTTTCTTTGACAGATCATGCCAATCCGGAAAATAATCCTATAATATTCGGTATAAAGCCCGCGACTGCTTCCGGGTGGACATATACTCAATGGACAGCTTCCGCGCCTCTCGACTATACAAGGGTTTCTCTGAAAGCCGCATCTTTTAAGCACTAATAGACTGTTGTGCCTAATATTTTCCCAAGACCCTTTCTCATGATCATTAAAAATTCTTTTGCATTTGCCGATTCTTCGAGAGGGAGAAGACAGCTTTAATGAAAATTTTTAGGCAACGAAAGAAAATAGGCGAAATTTTGACAGCTAATGGCGCTGTCACGCCTCAACAACTGGAAGAAGCTCTTAAAACTCAAGTCATTGCACGTAAAATGCTGGGCGAGATTCTTATTGAGCAAAAAGCTATAACAGAGGAACTCCTTTATGCTGCTTTATCTCAGCAGCATGAAATAGAATTTGTTCGCTTGGAACCCGATGATTTAAACTATGAGCTTATTAAGGAAATTCCAGAGAGTCTCATTAAAACCTATAAATTTATTCCGCTTCGAAAAGAAGCCAACTCGCTGATTATAGCAGTTTATGATCCTGTGAACATACGAATGTTCGACAGTATCAAAATGGCTACTGGATATTCTTTTATAAAGTGGGTATTAGCGACTAAAAGTCAAATTCTTCACATAATAAATGATGTGATTTATCGCCCGAAAAATGTACTTGAGAATATTCCAATTGATGAACTTTTACGAGATGTGCAGCTGGAGTTCTCTGAGCCTTCAAACGCTTTGGGTAACTTTACAGCAACCGGCAACTTGGAAGCGTTGAAACGTGAGTCTGATCAGACAGCCATAGTTACTCTGGTTCATAAAATCATTTTGGATGCAGTGCAAATGGGAGCTTCTGACATTCATATAGAATCTTTCGAGACTATGATGCAAGTCAGATACAGGGTTGACGGTATTCTCTATGATATTCTTCCGATTGAAAAAAATGCTCAGCAGGCAATAATTTCAAGAATCAAAATTATGTCCAATATGGATATAACTGAGCGTTATATGCCTCAAGACGGCAATTTTAAACTTAAGGTCAGAGAGCAGCAGATAGAATTTCGCGTGGCGATTTTGCCTTCAGTTTACGGAGAAAACTGCACTTTGCGTATTTTAGATTCCGGAAAAGTTAATCTGGATTTGAAAAACTTGGGTTTTGATGATGAAAATCTTGCAATATTTGCCAGAAATATTTCAAAGCCTTGGGGACTTTGTCTGATTGCAGGTCCAACAGGCTCAGGTAAAACTACGACTCTTTATTCTGCTCTTTCTCTGATAAATACCAGACAAAAAAAGCTTGTGACCATTGAGGACCCAGTGGAGTTTCGCATACCTGGAGTTCATCAAATGCAAGTCAGAGAAAACAGAAACGATCCTTCCAGATCTTTGACTTTCGCAAGAGGATTGCGTTCAATATTGCGTCTTGACCCTGATGTTATTCTGGTGGGCGAAATACGCGATCTTGAGACAGCAGAAATTACTGTGAAAGCTTCTTTGACAGGACACATGGTGTTTTCAACTATACATGCTAACTCTGCAGTAGAAATAATCACAAGATTGAATAATATAGGAGTAGATCCTTCTCTTTATGCATCTGCTTTGAATGTTATGTTGAGCCAGCGCCTCGTTAAAAAAGTTTGCACTTCTTGTAAAACTCAGATTCAGCCTGCAGCTTACGCAGCATCCCTTCTGGGCGTAAGTATGGAAGAGTTGAAAAAGCAAAACTTTCTGAAGGAACGGGCTGTAAACATTGTAATAATAGCGGTGTTAAAGACAGAACCGGTGTTTTTGAATTGATCGAGTTGGATGATAAGATGCGAGATATGATTGTAAACAAATCTTCTACATCCGATTTACGTTCTTATGTTAAGAGCAAGAAAACTTTGACCGTTCAAGAGGCCTGTGCCGAAAAGGTGTTGGCCGGAGAAGTTCCATTGCAGGAATTTATAAATCTGAGCATGAGCTGATTGCTGATGAACAAGAATTCTCTGATCCTAGATATAGGCACCTATGAAATGCGTCTGCTCCAACTTAATTCAGTTGGGGAAGACGGGATTAGTTTAGAAAAATGTTTTGCGGTTGCAACCCCCCGAGAGTTTTTAGCTACTTCATATTTTGAAGAGCCTATTCTTGATGAGCGTAAAGTTGCAGACTCTGTGAAATCCTTGATGAAGTCGGCCAAAATTTCTTCTAGGGATGTTTTGATGCTCCTTCCTGATACCTCTTGCCTTATGGAAACTCTATATCTTGAAGGAGTCTATTCATCCTCTGAAATTGATGCCAAGATCAGAAAATCTTTTGAACCCGCTTTACAGATCCCTTATGAGAGGTGGTATTGCTCGAAAGTTTTGACTGGAAGCTTTAATAACTTTGAGATCTATGCGGTAATGCTGGTTCTGCGTAAAAACATAACAGAGATAGGCAGCATAGTCCAGAAAACCGGTTTGAATCCAATATGTGCTGACGCTGCTATACTAAATGTAGCCAATCTCTTGGAGGGCAGACTTTCTCAGTCCAATGAGAAAAATACCGCTCTTATACATCTTGGAAACGAATCCTCTTCTGTAGCAATATTCAAAGGTTCTACATTGAGATTTTTATCCAACAGGCCAGTTGGCGCTTGTGACTTTACTCTTGCTGTTAAAGCTCATTTTAAGCTTTCCTTTTCAGAAGCGGAAGCCTTTAAACGCAAAGAGGTGTTTTTTCTGCCGGAATATACAGAAGAGCAGGAATTGAACAATAATTTTAAAATAGTCAAAGACGTAGCAGTAACTCTTTGTGAAGAGCTTTTTGCCACTTTTGAGTCCTATTTCAACACATTTAGGGAAAATACGATAGATGAAATTATTTTATCTGGCGGAGGAGCAAATTTTGAAAATTTAGACGCTCTTTTGAGGACTAATTTGAACGCTGAAACCTTTCAAATTGGCGAATTATATAAATTATATGCTTATGGCAAGGAATTGAGCCAGGCTGATAAAAATGTTTTGGCAGCAGCTTCTGGAGCCTGTTTAAGAGGAGGTTCTTGATGAGGTTTGAAATGAATATACTGCCAGAAGAATACAGAACAAAGCCTCTTTCGAAGTTTTCTGTTTTGGTTGCTTTATTTTTTACGACTGCTTTTTCTTTGACAGCTCTTTTTATGATTTGGAAAGGAAAAGCTGAAACTGCTGAATTGGAAGAACAGGTAGCGGCTGAACACCTTCTTTTCATGAATAAGATCTCAGATTTGGAAAAGATAACTTTGCCTACTCCTGAAATAGCAGCTTTAACTAATAAAATAGACTTTGTGGGCAGCATTTTGTCTCAAAGTGCTGCAAAGTTTGTAACCTTTATGTACACTTTGGAGAACTGTGCGGGAGATAATATTGTAGCTGAAAGGATTTTTCCTGGCGATTTCGCTGTACTGAAGGATAAATATACAATCAGCGGTTATGGGAAAACTATAGAGGATATTTTAATTTTTGTTGATAACATTAATAAAACATCTTTTCTTACTGCAGAGTTGAAGAAAACGGACAGACGCGAAACTAAAAATAAAGAAACAGAAAGCGTTGAGAGCTATGAGAACTTCGAAATAGAAGTGTTTCCGCAGAAAGTGCAGAGGGCAAGGAGATGAAGACAAAGTTCAGAGCGGCCACAGAAAAATTTCTGCTTTTAATCGCCTTGCTAGTTTCCTTTGTTTTTATGTTGAGTGTTTTGAAGGCTGGAAGAACTGATTGGCAACTTTCTCGTTTAGAAAAAGAGCGCTCAATAGAGATTTTGAAATCCAAAACCGCAATGGCGGATTTGGCAATAGCTGACAGGAAAAGAACAGCTGCGCAAGCTTTGGAAGAAAGTCAAAAAAGGAGCAGAAAGCTGTCTGAGTTGTTTGTGAATTTGCTTGATAAAAAAGAGAATGCAAATCTCTTTATTAAAGATTTGCGAGAAAAGGCTGAACTCCTTAATCTTGTTATCTCGGGCTCATCATATGTTCAACCGTTCAGAGGAGAAGGGAGCGCTTCAAGATATTTCAAGTCGCTTTTTTCCTTCAATGTTTCAGGTTCTTATTCTGATCTTAAACGTTTCCTATGGGAAGTTGAAAATAATATGGGCAGAGCTGTTAAAACCAATAAAATCCTTATGCCTGAGACTATTTCGGATAAGGATGGCTTAGCAAAAGCCTTTGTCGAGCTGGAAATATATTTTTCACAATAATGGTGCTGGATATGAGCAAAAAGAAAGAAAGCATTGGCCAATACATTAAAAACAACAAGTTTGTAGTTTTTGGAAGCCTGTTTGCTATTTCTTTTTTGTTGTTTCAACTTTTTTTCTTAAATCCTGCCAGAAAACAAAAGCAAATGCGGCGTTTGGGCAATTTATCTGCTTTGTCCGCTGAAAACTCCAGAAAAATTGAAGTTAAGGAAACACGAAAAGCAGATAGAAGCACAATACCGTCTTTGGCAGATGTTGAAGCTCTAAAACTTCCATCATCATTAGATTTGTCAGCTCTACCTGAAATTCCGGCTGATTTTCTGGAAAGAACATTTCCTAATAAAGGATATCTTTATGAATCAGGTGTAAATATTTTTATGCCGCGAAGTGAGCGGAAGCCTTTATATACAGTTATTGAAGAAAATACTGTTGATGAGGTAGAAGTGCTTACAGAAGAGATTTCCGAAGAAAAAATAAATTTGTCTTATAAAGGTTATTATATTCTTAATGGCACTAAAACTGCTATTTTGACTTTGAATGATGATTTGCTGTTTGTTGCTCCGAATTCCCAGATAGGGGAGAGTGAATTGTATTTACAGGATGCTTCAGCAGAAAAAGCTTTAATTGCTGATTTGTCAGAGGGAATCAGGTATGAGATTTATCTTTCGCCAAGAGAAGAAGAGATAGACTTGGCGAATGATTAAACAAGCGAAGGAAGGCTCAAATTGAAGAAAGAACATCTTTTTAAGCTTTTTGAAAGTGAAGATAAATATGTTAAGGTTTTTGTCTTCAAATCGATTCTCAAACATCGACTAGAAGGGCTTGACAAGCTTATTGCTGAAGGACTTCAGGATTCTCGTGAAGAGGTTGCTCTTGCTGCTTTGTCCGCAGCAACTTATACCAGAAATCCAGCTTTGGCACGTATGGCATCCGACTATCTGAATTCTGCCTCAAACTCTTTAAAAGAAGAAGCTGTTAGAGTTTTATCTACAATGAATTTTGATTTTTTAATTCCTATGTGGCTTGATTTCTTTAAAACAGAAAAAGACCTGAATCTAAAAAGCCAAGCAGTTATGGCTTTAAAGCCTTATAAAAGACAGGAGCTGCTTGAGTTTTATAAAAAACTTATGTCTTATGAGGACAGCCGCATAAGAGCTAACGCTGTGGAAGCTATTGGACAATTAAATGGTACTGAAGCTGAAAAAGCTCTTAACGACTCCTTGGATGATAACGATAACCGTGTCCGTATAAATGCTGCTAAGGCTTTAGTGGAGAAAGGTAAAAGCGGACAACTTTATAGGCTTTATCAAGATTTGCATTCGGACAATTCCAAAAGGAGGGCTTCCCTTGCTTATCTTCATGGTGAGATATTAAGTTCCAAAGGCTATGACGATTTGATTCTATTGCTTGAAGATAGAGATCCTGCGGTGAGAAAGAGAGCTGCAATAAGTCTTTCCAAATATGATGCTCCTAATATAATTGAAATTTTATGCAGAGCTTATAGCAAAGAGAGTGATAAAACCGTCAGAACAACGATTGCTGCTGCTTCAGCGGATTTTAATCCTGATAAAGCTATGCAAATGTATTTAGAAGCCTTTCAACAATCCTCAGATAATTATTTTAAGTCGACTTTAGTAGCAGATCTTGCCTTGGCACAAAAAATTGAATGTTTGCCTCTTTTTATTAAAGCTCTCGAAGACAAGGAAAGGAGAGTTGTGGCTAATGCTGTTGAAGCGATAGGGATGTTAAAAAATCCTGATCTAGCTGATATTATAAAATCCTTTCTTGAGGCCTCAGATAACCGTATAAGAGCTAATGCTGTTGCGGCTTTATGGCGTATGGGCTGGGGATCTGCGGGCAATGTTCTGAAAAAAATGGCTGTTTCAGGCCAAGCAGAGGTTAGACAAAGTGCCGCTTGGGCTATAGGTCAGATTGGTGTTCTTCAATTTCTTGACTTGTTGGAAAAGCTCGCCGAAGATTATGATCCTCGTGTTAGGAAAACTGCCATAAAAGCTATGGAAAAAGTCAAGAAAAAAGCTTAATATAGTCTAAGATGATTTTTAGCACGAGGTTACGATGAATTATACGCCTAATAAACTTAGGCAGTTCGGCTTTTTATTGCTTGTGACTGCCATATGTCTATTGCCTCTTTCTCTTTATTCCCAATCTAATGAAGCCAAAGAGCTTAACAGATTGGGAACAGTAGCTTTGCGAAGTGGGCGCTATGCTGATGCCGTAAGAGACCTTAATAAGGCTATCAGCCTTGCTCCTGATTGGGCAGAACCCTACTATAATGCAGCTCAGCTTCTTGAAAGAATGGGTTCTCATCCCAAAGCTTTACAGATGTATAAGAAAGCATTTGAACTGGATAAGAATAATTACACTTATAAAGAGGCTTATAGAGTTAAACTTCTAGAGGCTTTGCGTGATGCGGAAAGAACTAGAGATAAATCTGCTGCTGAAAACATAAAAGCTGATCTTTTGTCGGTTGATCCGGGAAATGTGACTTACAATCTCGCGCTTGTTAATAGACTTAGAGCACAAGGGCAAAATCGCCAGGCTTTAGCCGCTGGAGAAGGGTTTCTTCAAAACCATTCATCTTTTCGCAGAGATTATAACTCTAGAGATGCCGGTGAATTTTTCTTACAGATGTCCCAGCTCTATCTTTCTGAAGGAAACCTTGCAGAAGCTGAACGTAGCATAAACGAAGCGGGAAAATACCCTGTAAAACAATCTCCTCAATATGATTCGGCCCTTTCTTTAATCAAAGGAGCGCAAAGCGATAAAGTTGCAATGCTTTTGAACAATGCTAATGTCGCAGAGCGGGGAGGGGATTTGGAAAAAGCTAAGGCTATCTATGAAGAAGCTGTCGAGAAAGCTCCAAATTCAGATTTGGCAAAAAAAGGTCTTGCCAGAATTAAAACAGCTATAGAGGTAAAAAACCTTACTGCTGACTTGGATGTTGCTCAAAGAAAGAAAAATTGGCTTGATATCCAAGATATTGCAAGAGCCATACAAGACTTAGATTCTAGCGATATTAAATCAGCTAGACTCTATGAAGAGGCTTCTGCAAAAGAGAGACAAGCCATGGCAATACGCGGGGAAGCCAATCAGTTCAGCAGAGAGCTTAGAGTATTGCAGGGCATGATAAAGCTCGATATAGACAAAGCTAAAAATTTTGTTGCTAATGACAATTTTGACGCAGCAAGAGGTGTGATTAATTCCTCTAAAGCTTTGACAGAATTGGTTCCTGAATTGTCGCCTATGCTCTCTTTCTATGATGAGTTGGAAGCCAAGATGACTAAGGTGGAAACCAATTCTGAAATTTGGGAAAAAGCCAAAGATGCAAGAGCAGTGGGAGATTATGCTGAAGTTGTCAATCTTTTGAAGCGTCTCCCATCTAATTATCCCGAACCTCATTTGCGAAGTATATATGCTGAAGCGGCCTGGAAAACAGGCGATGCTGAAAAAGCCAAAGAATTGGCGCTGCTTGATCTTGCCGAAAATCCTGATAATAACAGATCAAAGTTTGTTCTCGGAAATCTCTACCGTGAAGAGAATAATGCATCTCTGTCGCAGAGGTATTTTAAGGAGATTTATGAGACAGACAAGGACTATCCTGGATTGTCGGATCTCTACATGGAGGCATCTTTCAAGAATAATTTTGTAACAATAGCTTTGGTTGTTGTTATAATTCTGATTATCACAGTCGTTGTTGTTTTTATCAAAAAATTTGATGATCTCAAAAAGTCCTCAGACTTCAGCAAAGCTGAAAGCTATCTCAAGTCTGACTACTTCACTCAAGCTATAGAGATTCTGCTTGGAATGGATAAAAATCCGACTATGACAGCCAATGATAGAGCCAAAGTGTCAAAAATGTTGACTAAAGCTTATTTGAGTCTTGGAAAATATATAGAAGCTATAGGCACGGCAAAGCACCTTTTAACTATAAATATTAATGATAGAGAAGCCCAAGAAGCTCTGGGCAGAGCTTACTTGGGACTTCAGCGCGTGAATCCTGAATCTCTTCCATATCTTTTGCAAATGAATAAAACTACTCCTAATAATCTGCCGCTCTTATCTTTGCTCGGAAGATACTATTCCAAGCAGGCAAGAATGAGTAAAGAGGGAATAGAAATATTGGAAGCTTGGATTGAAATGGAACCAAACTCTCCGGAACCTCTTAAACCCTTGGCTTTGCATTATCTCAAAACAGGAGAGAAGAATGAAAAAGCTATGGCAATTTATGGCCGCATGATAGGACTCGGATTTGAAGAGCCAGCTTTTTTGGTTGGAGTTGCGAGGGTTTACGCTAGCCTCAATGCTTTCGATAAAGCCTTGGAGCTTTGCGAAAAAGTTATTGCCGCTTCTCCGGATAACGAGTTTGTTCATCCGGTTCTCCGCGATGTGTATAATCGCCAAAATAAGCTTGATGATCTTATGACAATTTATAGAAACTTTTTGCAGGTAAATCCTTATAATGTGGCTTTCCAAAAAGCTGTTTCAGACTTGCAAAATTTAATTCAACAGCAACAAGAACGGGGCAGTTGAAAGGAGTTTTATGGTAGAAAAAGCTTTTTTTAAGCTTTCAAAGCCTGTTCTGATTCTATTGGCTTCCGCTTTCATTATGATCGCTGGAGCCCTTCCTCTATTAGCACAAAATCAAACAGGACAATATTCTGCCCTGACAAAATATATTAATGCAAGGATGTATGCTTTGGCATACAATGAAATTTTGCGTTATGAGATGACTTCTTCTGTCTCTGATGAGCGCCTTTCTAAGCTTCAAAAGGCTATTTTAGAAAGAACCAAGAACGACCTTCTTGCCCAAGTTAGAGTAAAACCTAGTGATTCTGTTGTTTTGACCCTTTATGCTGATGTTGCATTTAACTTAGGCGATATTTCCGAGGCTCGCGAGTACATAGAGAAGGCAACGGCAAATTCTAGAAAATCTCAGCCTTTGGGAATGACTTCCTATGTCCATGCGAAAATTCTTTATCGCCAAAAAGAGTTTAAATCCGCTTTTGATAAGATACAGGAAGCTCTAAAAATTATTCCCGACTCGCCTGTTATTTTCAATGATTTTCAGTTTTTATATTCTTGCGTGGCTCACGGTCCTGAAACAGCTAGAAAGCTTGCAAGTGACTCAACATTTGCCCAAAGAGCTGTGCCTGTTTTACAACGCGACAAAGAAACACAGGAAATTTATAATCCTTATAAAAATGCTCCGGAGATTGCCAAGGTTCCTGAAAACATTTACGCCGATTCACCACATTATTCGGAAAAACATCAGCATGAGCAATTTGCAGAGGACCTTGAGCAGTCGACCCTTCAATCTTCACAGACTGCTTCAGGAGGAGATCTTGAGCAGGATATAGATGACTTTTTGGCAGGGACGGTTGATATTGATTTCCCCGAGCTTGGAGAAATTAATATAGATGATTTCGATATAACTCCGACAACCCAAACTCCAAGCCAACAAATACAAACAGCCAGCTTGCCAACTGCTGTTGATGAACCGCTCTTTCGAGATATTGACGATGATTTTGACGACGATTTGTTTGGCAATATCCCTGAAGTCACGCAACAAAACTCTCAGAAAACTCCGGCTCCGACTCCTGAGTCTTCACAAATTGTTTCCAGCAGTGAAATAGATCAAATTAAAGCCTATCTGGAAGAAGGAAATTATACTCAGGCTTTTTCTGTGGCTAAGAGTGTTGAAACTTTTAAACCGAAAGCTTTGGAAGACAAAGAGTTTATCAGACTGAAGAAAAAAGCAGAACAGGGCATGGAAGCATATGAAGGCTTTGTTTATGCTATGAATAAGCTTTCTGAAGATGACTTTTTCGGTAAATCTTCTTCAGAAGAAGTGGAAACGATTGCAAAAACGCTTAAAAAGGCTTATGACTTCGATCATGTGCGTTATGAAGCAGCTTTGCCAGCTTTGGGCGATTGTTATTTCTATAATATTGCCCCTAATTATGAATTAGCGGCTAAGTATTATGCTCTTGTTGAAAATGCTCCAAGTATAAGCGTTGAAGAGAAAAGAGACGCTCGCTGGGCTTTGGCGAGAGTGCAGTTTCATCTCAAGAACTATGAAGCCTATTTAGACATATATTCCAAATATAAACATCAAGACAAAGAATATATAGATAATTACATTCCTGATCATAAAACTCTCTATTATCAGAGCTTTGTCTTTAGCCATGCTGTCGGATTTATAGTCGGAGTAGGCGGAATTGGTTTATTCCTTTTGTTTGTGCTTATTACCTTGCTTTTCCCTAATTTTGCTAAGTTAGGGAAAAAGACTTTGGAGTCGATGGAACTGGAATTTAGCAATAAGAAATATACAAAAGTTTTGTCTATCGGTGAAGCTCTTCTAAAGGAAAAACAGCCAGTGCAGATCGAGAGAATGATTCTTGAAATGATGGTTCAATCGGAATATGCTCTGCACAACTATGTAAAAGTCAATGAATATGCAAGACAAATACTTGAAAAACATCCGCAAAACGACGTCGCCTGGGGCTTTTTGGCTAAGGCTTCTAAGGAAACGGATGACAGAAGTGCGGAAGCTATAGTTATCTACGAAAACCTCTACAAAGAAAATCCCGATGATTCTGAATACCTTCCAATTTTAGCTGAACATTATGCTAAGCAGGAAACACTTGCTATGGAAGCCATAGATATTTTGCTTAAGTATTACAAGCTGAATGACGGAGTAGACAAAACTTCTGTAATTTTAGCTTTGGCTCGCGGCTATGTTCAGAATCGCATTATGGGAGAAGAAGTTATCTTTATTTTAAAAGAAGCTTTACGTCTTGAAGAAAAAATTGAATATCGCGAATTGCTCGCAAGATGTTATTCTAAAGCTGAACGCTATGAAGAAGCGGCGAAAGAATGCGAAAAAGTTCTCAAAGCTAATATAAATAATGTCGGTATTCATGTGGTATATACCACTTCTATGAAAAAAGCTGGAAAACTGCCTCAGGCAGTAGAGAGATATAAAGCTTTTCTGCAGGAATACCCTGCTAACTTGCAATTGACGGAAATTTTAAACGGTTTGTTGCAGGATATGGCTTCTTCAACAATCTTGGGAACTTCAAGAACCTTGCCAAAAGTCGAAGAAGATCTTTCACTCGCTCCTCTTTCCACTCCAGGCTTAGATGAACCGGATGATTTTGGAATTGGACTGGATGATTTGGCAGCTCCTTCCATTCCTTCAATCTCTGCAATACCTGACTTGCTGCCTCCGGATATTTCTAATGAAGCTTTTTCTCCCGAAACAACAGATTTGCTTTCCCCTGAAATGCCCGCTGTTTTTCCTGGAAACTTGTCATCAGAAGAGGAACCATTCGATGGGACTCATTTGAATGATAATTCCAGTCCAATCGATTTTGACTTTTCACCTGAATTAGGAGATTTGTCTGAGTTAGATCCTCTTTCGGCCTTTGGAGATATGGATCCTGCCTCCCTGTATGATTCTGACGACAGTCATCTTGATCTCTCCTTGCCAGACGATTTGCTTTATTCAAGCGGCTCTGCTTCAAAGCCAAAACAGCTGTCGAAAACAACTTTGCCGCCAATCTCACCTAATCTTCCTCCTATTCAGCCTCCTGGAAATCCCTCTTATTCAAAGCCGGCAGCTGTGCAGACGCCTTCTCTGAATTTCCCAAAGGTTTCTTCCCCGCCTGCTGCCGATCCTATGTCGCCAATTAAAAGCGAACCTTCAGCAGCTTCAGGTTTTAAAGCTGCAAGACAAATAGAAAATGCCAGAGGCTTGATGGCTCAAGGCAAATTTGCGGAAGCGGCAGAAATTCTGAGTGCGGAATATGCTTCTCAGAGAAGTTTCGAGGTAGGTGAACCTCTTATAGAAGCGTTATTAGCTCAAAAACAGCCTGATCTTGCATTAGAGATTTTCGATACCTTGGATATTGATCTTGAAATGCTCTCTGCACCTATGAAAAATATGATTTATACATTAGCTCGTGCTTTGGAAGAAAAAAACTTTAACAAAGAGGCTTTAAGGCTTTATGACACTCTTTGTCATGTAGATATAGATTTCAAGGATGCCTTTGACAGATCCGACAAACTTTATAATAAACTCAAACGCTAGAATCTGCCCATGAAAACTTCTGCTCCAGCTGTAAAACCCTCTACTTTTGCTGCTGTGACATCGGCAAAATTGTAGCCGAGAAAAAACTCCAGTCTGAAGCTGTCACTTAATTTCAGAGCAGTTGTAAGTTGCGGTTCAAAATATCCGAAGGAATTGTCCAAATACATTTGATTTGAAAAAAGTGATTTTTGCTGAACTTTTCCAAGTCCAAAGTTTGCTCTGATGCCAATGGTTTCATCTTTGTTTAAGGGCTTCTCTATAGATAAACCTTTTGTTTCTATTTTGAACTCCATACTTTCGCTTCTGGTACGTCCAGAAGTATAGTGGGCACCGAACTTTGGGTCATCCTTAAAGCCAGCTCTAACTTTTATTCCCCAAACGTCCATTCCTCCAGAAAAATTTTGAGGTCCTTCTGCATATTTATATGATACAGATGGACCGATTGAAAAGGAAAACTTTCTCTTTTCGGAATTCTCTGAATGCTCTGAAAAATTTTGAGCAGGACAAATCATCGAAAGTAAAAGCATATAGATGAGAATAGAGAGTCTTTTAACTTTAAGCATACGAGTTTATCGACATTTTTTTTATTTGTTGTTACTATAATGCAAGGGGAGTACTTTTCCTCATACTTTGTTTCTGCTGTAAAGGAGATATACTTAGTGTTTAAAAGAATAGCAAATGTGATTTCCGGCTGGTTCAGCGGTATTGTAAGATGGTTTGAAAGTAAAAATCCGGAAGCTCTTATAGAAAATGAACAAGAAGAAGTCAGAAAACGTATATCTCAGTATAATACAACTTTGGCTTCTCAAGCCTCATTTATTGAGCGTCTAAAGCGTCAGGTTAGAGATCTTAAAAACACAGAGATGGAATATGATGCCAAGATTAAGGCAAATCTAAAAGCTGGTAATAAACGTGTTGCAGGTCAGCTTGCTTTGCAACTGAAAAATATCAGGTGGCAGCTTGAAGAAAATACAGCACAGCTTGAAGAACAAGAAGCTTTATATCAAGCTTTTGAAGCTGACAGAACCAAGATGATTGAAGACTCCAAAACCAAGATAGCGCAACTTAAACATCAGCTGACTGAGACAGAAATGTATGAAGCTCACGCAGATATGAAAGAGACAGCTGCAAAGCTTAAGGGGCAGATGATTTCTCCCAGTGATGATGGAATAGCCAGAATTTCCTCTATTTTGGAAGATCGCAGAGACAGGGCTGCAGGCAGAGCTAGAGTTGCTTCTTCGGCATCAGCTCTTTCTTTGGGAGACTCTGCTCAGCTTGAAATGAAAGAAGCTGAAATGGACGCTTTGGCAGATGCCGCTCTCAGTGAATATCTTGGTCTTGAGGACTCATCAAATCACTCTGCAACCAAGGGGGAGCTCCCGGCTCCGGAAGAATAAAATATTCCGAAAATCTATAAATAAGGCTTACAAACATCGTTTGTAAGCTTTTTCGTTTTTTTAGAAGATAAAAAATTTTTTTATTCACAGATTGCCAAGGCATTGCTTAGTGGCGGGGATTAGCGGACAGCGAGCAGAATGCAGCTCACTCGCTGTCCAGGGTTGCCCACAGTTTTTATAGGATTAGCGATATTTGATAAGCTTTACTTTTGTGCCGGCTCCAGGAGTAGAAGATAGTTCAAAATCATCGCTTAATGATTGCATTAAGCCTAAGCCTCTTCCCCTGGTGGAGTCAATTGTTTTAAGGGCGGTCTCCATAGTGTTTTTTGAGGGCTTGAAGCCGCAGCCGCTGTCTTGAATATGCATTTCAAGGCTGTCTTTGTATACATAAAAAGTTATCATTACAATAGGCTTTTTGTCTGGCTTGGAACCATGCTCAATGGCATTAATACATGCTTCTTCTATTAAAAGGGAGATGTCAAAAATACGGTTCTCATCAAATCCCATGGCAGTTGCCAGCTGTTCAGCTGTTTTGCGCATTATGTTGATGAAACCTGGATCAGAAAACCTGAATGAAATTTTTTTTGGGAACAAGTTCGTGTTCTCCAGTCGGTAAGGTCTTTAAATCCTTATGCGGCTTCTATTTAAATACTACATGTTTTTTTAAAAAAGCGCTAGTAGTCTTAACATCTAAATATTTTTTATCAGGCAGATCCATTTCTATCCACAGATGGACACAGATAGGCTTTTCAAGCTAGCTTAAAAATCAGTGCCGCTCGCTACTCATCACGGTGCGATCTAAGCTGCTAAGAAAGATTTATTGCAGAACAAGATGTCATTTAAAAGGATGTTTTAGTTACAACACAGCACTAGCTGCGGCGGGCATTATTGGCTTTCTGAATGTCTTGTTCAATTTCTTGCAGTTGTATAAAAACGGAAGACTTTGATTTAATCATGTTTCTGAATGCGTCTTTACCATCGTCTTTCAATCTATCCCAAGAATCGCCCAATAATTTTTTAGCAGTCTCATCCAAGTTTGTTATATTGCCTTCTTCATCATATTTTGCATATCTGTCTATTTTCTCAGCGGTTAATGATTTAAATTTAGCTTTTAAGTCATCAATCACCTCTTTTTTACTTTTTTTCCAAAAAGCCATAGTGCCTTTAACAAGTTTTTTTGCGGCATCTTCACTAAAGGTTTGCTCAAAGGTTTCATTCAAGTTTTTTATAGCATCAAGAGCGTCATTTTTGGCCTGTTCCAAGTTATTGACAAACTGCCTGAATTCACCTTCAGTCATTGCTCTTATGTCATTTATCATAGATTCGACAGAAGTCGATGCTTTGTTTCCCAAAGCGGATGCAAACTCTTTAAAAGAGTCTGTCAGGCTGCCGTCAGTGTTGAAAATCTTGTCTACATCTCCGACTGCGACCCAGTGCGGATCATAATCTTTTGTGACTTCTTCTCTGATAGTTAAAAATTGGTGCTGCTCCAAAGTAGGAGCATTCTTTTCGTTAAAACCCGCTGCATTTGCTTTGAAAACTGCTGTTACTGCTATTTGTCCTGGCTTTGCGGCGGCAGTTCCAGGAGCGGCTTTTCCGTAATCTTTAAACGTTAATTCTTCCAGCTGATCTGTGACTAACCAACGTTGAGAACCGAGTTTTCTGTAGAGTTCAGGCTTCTGAAAACTGTATGATAAAGGCAGAGTTTTGTTTTTCTCTGTTCTGACTTCAATCTGAAAGGAACCAGGTGAGCCTTCTTTAAAAGAGCCTCTTACAGCTTGTTCTAAGTCGGATTTCAATATTTTGAAGGTGTTTTCTGAGGAGCGTTTCAAGTCATTTCTGGCTTGCATTATATGGTTTTTCTGGGCACTAGAGCTCAAAATGTAATAAAGGCTTAGAGACAAAAACGCTACTATTAAGGTTCCAATCATAACTTCAATAAAAGAAACTCCGCGCTTTTTCATCTCGTTTGTCCTCCGCCATTTATAGAAGGTCTATTACCAAAAAATTCTTATTTACGCTTTTTTTACTTTTGTCATCTCTTATGAAAGAGCATTCAACTTCAACGTTCATAATTTGCGTGTTGAGTTGCCCGTCTTTGTCAATAGCATAACTCCAGGTGCCTATAACTTCAAAGTCTTTAAATTTTTGCTGAGCTATTAGCACTTCTTGATTGGTCATAGGGTAATAAGCATCTGTCAAAGGATGAGCTGCGGTGCTTTTCTCCAAACCTTGAGATTTTGATAATTCATTGAATTTTGAGTATTTTGTAGTCATCATTTCTTCTTTAATGCTCTCCAAAATACGTTCTGACATTTGGATTTTCTCTGTTTCAATGACTTTTTTTGCACTGCTAGATTGATTTGTCATGAGAGGAATAAGAGCCATAACCAATATTATGCAGGCCAAAGTAATTTCCATGAGGCTAAGCCCATGTTTTGAGTTGATCTTAGTTATGATTGTATTCATTTTCATAATCAGTCTGGTGGTTGAAATTCAAATTTAGAGGTTTTCCGATCAACCGAAGTGTAATATCTAGTGGGGTCATACTTGGCAACAGGTCTAATCATAGAGAGTAGAGAGCTTCTGCAATGACTTGATTGATAGTAAACTTCCAAGCTGCCAGTTATATCTCCTCGGTTGAATCTGTTAATTACTAAGTTGCCGTTTATAGAGAGGGGCATCATGCTGAGTTTAACGCCTCTGTCTGCATATACGCAAGCGTCAATGTTTGAGCAGCCTGCTTGCGGAATTACTGCTCCTGATCGGGATATAATAGAGAAAATACTCTGATTGCCGTTTTGATCTTTGGCGACCCTGGTTATGTTTCCTTTCAGGGTTATGTTGCCAGGAGCTACTATCATGCCTCTGCCCATAACTCGCATTGCAGGCAAGTCCAAGTTGTCGTTTACGTAGGTGACTCCGTCGCATATGAATGTGGATTCGCCTTCATAGAGAATAGAGCGGTTTTTTATATCGGAATTAAAATCGGCGGAAGTTGCATAGAAATAAGAGGCTTTCTTTATATATTGACTTGTTCCGTAAAGGTTGGCCGGCAAGTTTTCCGGTTTATTGGGGTCCCATTTTGTCGAAGCTTCTTCTGCATCTTTGTATGGCGGCTTGTTACAAAATCCATATGGTTCTTCCAATCTCCAAGCACGAAAGAAGGGGAGAGGAATTTCAAAATAGATAGGAGGCACGGGCCAAGCTACTACAAATTTTACTATACAAAGATTTATATGTGAGTAGACTTTTTGCAGATTGCCTTCAACTCTCAAAGAGAGAGGAACTTCAATGTGGAAGTTGCCAAATAAGCGGTTACGCGGGAATCTTGGAGGGAAAGGCAAAAAGAAGCTGCCATGTTTGGAGCCGCCAAAAAATGGCCAGTCGAAAGATGTGTTGCTTTGATCGAAGTTAGTCGGAAAATATTTTGCCTTAGCTTGCGGTATCAATCTGTGCTTGTTAGTGTCGTCATGCTTTTTAACATAAATAGCGGGCAAAGATTGGCATGCTATTTCGCTGTGGTCTTCATTTTCACTGGAAGAATGGCCAGCTACAAGAGCCAAGGCTTCTATGCCTTTTATGGCTGATTGACTTTGGTCAGACATGGTTTTAAACATGCCTATTTTGATTGGCATCGGTTTGGTGCCGTTCACTCTGACAAGACCTAACAACTTAACTTCACGTGAAAGTTCTTTGATTTTTAAGGTAAAAAGACTTTTTAGATTTTGTATTAATTCTTTAAGAGACGGAAAGTTGTGTATTACAAGTTCTCCTGCTCCGTTATCAAAATCAATTTTTTCATCACCTTCCCACCCGGCTGCTTCAATGTCATTTTCAGCTGCCAATGCGGAGTTTGCAATGAAAAAACTGTAGTTCGGAGCTATTCCTTGTATGTCGGCTACTCTGAATTCTCTTTCAGTAACAAGTTTTTTTCTAATTCTTTCATTAGATTGTTTATCTTTGGAAGAGCGAGGCCAATAAGAAACCTCTGTGGTTATTTGCAAGATGCCTTTTTTCTCCATAGTGATGCCGTAACCGGCTGTACCGCAGAAAAGCTGGAGTTTTTCGGGCAATGCGCCTTTGATGCCCTCTTTAATTCTGTCGCTAATTTTTGTGAAGTCTATTTGAAGGCCTAGATTATCAAAGAGTTTTCCGGCAAGTTTCTTGATGGTAAAGTTTTTAAAGATTTTTTCAAAGATTTTGTCAATTATAGGCTGAATCAGATAACCGATAGGTATCACGACACTTTGTACTGTGATTGTCCATCCTTTTACGTTTGGCGCTTCTATAAGAGGAGTTTCAGGTAAGAGTTCTTCAAGATTGAACAGTTCGCCGAGATTGAAGTCAATGCCGCCTTCGAAAGAGATTTTATCTAGAAATTTGTCGATAAATCCGTTTGCTCCGCCTACGGGTATATCAAGACCTGGAATTCTGTATTCTTTTTTTTCGGAGAGTATGCCTGTTACAGATTTTATACGTGCAGTACTGACTATTTGGCAGGAACCGTCCATTTTTTCTGCCAAGGCGTGAATAGCTGAGTTGAATGTTGTTTGCTCAGGATTTGCGGAAGAATATACGAGAGGTTTGCCTTCAATTTCGTAAAATTTCTTGAAAAGATCAAGGTTTGCTGAAAGAGCACTTACATCAGCTCCAGGAAATGTGGCAGGTGTCATCTCGGCTTCCGCTAAGAGCATGGGCAGTCTGAAAAACATGAACCAGCTGTTGAAAAAATCACCTTCAAATTTAAAAAGATCCCAAAATGAGTCGTAACAGTTCATTTCATCCGTGATCATTTTAAAGGTTAATGTGTTGGCTGACTCGGCAAGATCTTCCGCTTTTTTGTGGTTTCCGGAAAAGACGGTGTGCCACCTGCCGGAAGTAGCCATTCTGGAAAGTGTCAGGCCTAAAATGCCCATTACTAAGAGAACCAGCAGGGCAAGCAAATAAATAGAGGCCTTTCGATTATGCCTGAAGAATTTCTTCATTTGACAAACCTTTCGAAGCTTGCAAATAAGAGCAAAAGTGCTGGAGAGCATATAGGAGAAATCTAAGAGAACAGAAGATACTGGGTTTTAAGGCGTTTCTATAAGTTATAATACAATAAAAAAGGCGAGCCCTCAAGCAGTGTAAACAAAAGAGCTTTCACTTCTTATATTTTAGAATACGAAAAAAAAATCAAATCTGTTGCATTCTTTCATATAAAAAAAAAGATGCCTCACAAAAGGCATCTTTTTTTACTAATAGTTCTTAGAATTTTTCGCCGCACTCAGGGCAGAATTTTGCATTTTTGGACTTAGCATTGCACTTTTGGCAAGTTTTTTCACCAGACATGGAATTACCGCATTCAGGACAGAACTTGGCACTAGCTGCAACTTGAGCTGAACATGAAGGACATGCGGCCATCGGAGATGCGGGTTGCTGGGTATTTGTAGCAGCAAAACCTGTAGCAGCCAAACCGCCGAGGCCTAATCCTGCACCAATGCCAGCGCCTAGTCCAGCCATGCCGCCTTCGTTTTTGGCAGCCATCTTCAAAGCTTCAAGCTGCTCTGTTTTGGCGTAAGCGTCCATAGCTCCGGCATTTATGCCGCTCATTGCATTTATGCTGTGAACATCGGCTATCTTGTCTGAAATCTTGTTTATACGCTCTTGAGTTTGCTCGTCAAAATCAGTGCTTTCAATTCTGAAATCTTGCATTTCAAAACCAAGCGTCAAAAATTCAGGTGCTACTTGCTCTGAAAGCGCTTTAGCTAAATCCATGCGATGGCTGTCGATTTCAGCATAGCTGTAACCGGCTTTTGCAAAGACGGTTGTCATGTTTTGCATGATTCTGTCATTGATAACTGTTCTTATGTCGTCAACGTAGACTTGAGACTTGATACCTGCAAAATTAGTGAAGAATTCGCGAACCTTGCTTATTTTGAAAGAGAAGTTGCCAAAAGCTCTCATTCCGACAGGGAACTTGTAAACAGGGTCGTTGTATTTGACAGGAGTTTTGGTTCCCCATTTGAGGTTGGTGAATGTTAATGTTTGTACAAAATAGATGCGGGCTTTGTGCTCGGATTCGAAACCCTGCATAAATTTTGTTAAAGTCGTCCAGAAAGGAATATTGGATGTTCTAAGTTCAAAAACTCCAGGATAATCGTGGATGGCTTTAATGTCACCTTCATAAACGAAAATAGCAAGCTGTCCGGGATTGACAATTAGCTTTGATGAATTTTTAAGTTCATCGTTTGTGCCGTCCCACTGCCATATAAGTACTTCCTTGGACGGATTAGTCCATTCTATTACAGAACGCATTTGATTTCTGAAAAAGCCCATCCTTTACCTCCTGTGGGTTGATTTAAACAGAACTCTATTATTATAATAGAGAAGCCTTGAATCTTCAAGAGAATATGGACTCTATGGGGGAAAAATATTGGAAAATAAAAAGAACATAAAGCCTGAAGCGGTTTATGAAGCCTTGGAAAATAATGACGAGGAACTTGCTTTAAGGTTGCTTGATGAAGGAGCACCTGTGATCTACATGAACGAAGAAAATCTTACCCCCCTTCACTTGGCATCTAAACTTGGTCAGGCAAGAGCTTTGAGAAAGCTGGTGGCATTGGGGCATCCTGTTGATGCGGAAAGCCTTTTTGAAGTTACTCCTTTGCATTTGGCAGCGGCAAGACGAAAGCCGGAAACATTTAAAATTCTTCTGGAAATGGGTGCGAATTACCAAAAAATTGAACGAGATGGTTGGACTCCGCTGCATTGGGCATCTTTCAGGGGCTGCGCTCCTATCATTGAAATGCTGGTTTCTCTGGATGGTTGTGGACTAAATATGAAAGACAATGACGGATGGACTCCTCTTCATTTGGCTGTTGCCCAAGAATTTCCTGATAGACCTGTAAATCCTAAGGCTATTGAAGTTCTTTTGAAGGCGGGAGCCGATCCTGCGATAGAAAATGATATTGAACAAACACCGATGGAACTTTTAAATGAACTTTTGGAAGATGCAAAGGAAGATGTCGGATTATTGGCTATGAAGAGCCTGCTGGAAGCAGCGTGAAAATTCCAAGGGATAGGGGTTGGAACGTAGGGAGTAGCAAAAAACAGAGTCAATCGCTGAAACTGATAACAGCTTTTAGCTGTCGCAAGCATGAAATTTGCAAGGCTAATGATATTCCGGTATCATTGCAAAAAATCAGAAAACTAAGGAGCAGTTTATGAAAGGCGGATTCAACAGAGGCGGCTTCAATATGCAAAACCTGATGCGTCAGGCACAAAAAATGCAGGATAAACTTCAAAAAGCCCAAGAAGAACTCAAAAACAAGGAAGTTGAAGCATCTGTAGGAGGCGGAGCTGTAAAGATGGTTTTCACAGGCGCCCAAGAGCTTCTCTCTGTAAAGATCGATCCTGAAGCTGCTGATCCCGAAGATATCGAAACCCTTGAGGATTTGATAAAATCTGCTGTAAATGAAGGCATCAGAAAATCTAAAGAATTGGCTGAAAATGAAATGACAGATATAACAGGCGTAAATATGCCTGGAATGTTCTGATTGAACTGTAAAAAAATCTCAAGCAAGTAAAAAAAATCGCAGATTTTTCGCTGCGATTTTTTTATCTGGTTGAAATTTTTAAGAAATCCGGAAAAAATTGAATATTTGCTAGTGACCAGTTTCAACAATTGAGTTGAAAAGCATTTCACTGCCCACCACCCACCGCGCACTATCCACTACCCACTCTAGTGCGATTATTGCATCAAATAACCATGAATAGTCCATGTTGACTGCTTGTCATTGATAGAGAAGTTTTAGCTGAAACAAAGCACTAGTGCTGTGTTGCAACTAAAACTTCCCTATTTTGATATTATTCTAGTTAATAATGTCTTCATGGTTATCTGATACTGCTATCGCACANTGACGAGTGA
>JGI24709J26583_10000018_pt1 | contig 115668 bp, 107 predicted proteins | sample BioPla2DNA1_FD_26583 | JGI IMG/M metagenome (IMG submission 26583) | reverse complement strand
AGGATTTTTTTGTCTGCATGTTTATTCTATCATATTTCCATTTTCTTTTATATATTAAAAAACGACAATTCTTTTTTAAATTGTCGTTTGTCAACAGTCTGTGCGCATCAGACGATGCGCTTTTAATTTATATAAAAACAATTATCAAGTCAGAACAAATCAGATAACAGATAAAATAAAATGATTTTCTTTTAAAGAAAGCGGTCAAATGAATGATTTACTTAATAAATTGAATTTTTAACAACATCATATGTGAAAGAAAAGTCAATTACTTTTAGAGTACTCAGTCATTCTTTTTTTATTCTATGGTATAATTAAAATGGTTTATTAATGAGGTAAACCGATTAATGAAAAGGAATTATTTTATGATCGAAATAGCGACAGACTGGAAGGATTATCAATTAATCGACGCCGGAAATAAAGATAAATTAGAAATCTGGAAAGATGTCGTTTTAGTACGTCCTGAACCTCAAGCTATTTGGGAAAAAGGATATGACAACAGATGGAATCAGCCTGATGCTAAATATAAAAGAGCTGCTAAAGGAAGTGGAAGTTGGGTTTTTAATAAAAAACTTCCTGAATACTGGACAGTTAACTATAAAGATTTAGTATTCAAAGTTTCTCCAACAAATTTTAAACATACCGGACTTTTTCCTGAACAGGCTGCCAATTGGGACTGGCTAAGTGATTTGATAAAAAAATCTGATCAAAAAATCAAAGTATTAAACTTATTTGCCTATACCGGTGGAGCTACTATGGCTTGCTCTAAAGCTGGAGCCAGAGAGGTAGTACATGTTGATGCTGTCAGAAAAATGATAAATTGGGCTAAAGAAAATATGATATTAAACCATCTGGAAAATAACACTATTCGCTTTATTGTTGAAGATGCATTAAAGTTTGTTAAAAGAGAACAGAAAAGGAATCGCAAATATCACATCATTATTATGGATCCACCATCATATGGCCGAGGACCGAATAATGAATTATGGAAACTGGAAGATAAAATTGAAGAGTTAATTAAAGAAACAGTCGTATTATTAGAAGAAAAACCCGTTGCCTTTTTAGTAAATGCCTATACTACAGGTTTTGGATTGCTATCTTTAGATAATATTATGAAGAAATATTTGCTAAAAGGTTTCCCTGATGGAGTAGTAAACACTGTTCAGCTGGGACTGCCAATTTTAAACTCTAATATGGTCCTGCCATGTGGCATTTCAGGAAGGTTTGAGTTAAAATGAAATTAATTTTCGAAGATAACCATCTTCTGGTTGTAGAAAAACCAGTTAATATGCCTGTCTGTCCAGATTCTTCAAAAGATTTAGACTTATTAACCGCTTTAAAAGGATGGCTAAAGGAAAAATACCATAAACCCGGCAATGTTTATCTGGGTTTAGTTCATCGTTTGGATAGACCAGTTGGAGGGGTGATGGTTTTTGCTAAAACCAGTAAAGCTGCTTCCAGACTGGCGGACAGTTTGAGAAGAGGTCTCTTTAAAAGAACCTATTTAGCAGTTGTCTGTGGCAAAGCTGAAATAGAATGTCATCTCGAAAATTATCTGATAAAAAATTCAAAAACCAATACAGTCTCCGTTACCACCAAAGACAAAGGCAAACTTGCCATATTAGATTATTCTCTATTAAAAACTAAAGATGATTTATCTTTAGTAGAAATTAATTTGCAAACTGGAAGAAGCCATCAGATCAGAGTTCAAATGGCTAATGCCAATTTACCTTTATGGGGGGATCAGAAATATAATCCCGATAGCCACAAAGGCCAACAGATTGCCCTTTATGCTTATCAGTTATCTTTCCCTCACCCTATAACTAAAGATATTGTTTCCTTCACCTGTTATCCAAAAGGTGATAATATATGGTCATTTTTCGACTAGAAAGGATAATCCAAGATGAAAAATAAAACTAAAATCAAAATTTTATCAGTTATAGTCGCTTTGCTGACTGTTTCATTAGCTGGTTTAATTTACCTGTCTTTTTTTAAAGACAGTAAGCTTAAAGCTATGGGCTATACTTACGAACAAATTAAATTGTTACATCAGTACGATTTATCTGATAGAGTCGACCACTATCATCAAAGTTTATTATATGCCTTAACTTCAAAAGACTTTGATGAAAAAAACATTGAATACTACCTGCTTTTAGAAAGCGAAATGGACTACACCAGTATAATAAACCAATTGGCTGTTAAATACGATTTACAGGAATGTCAGACTTTATTTCAGTTTTTAGATATTCATGATTTAATTTCGTTAAATGATTACCCGAAAATTGAAAATCTAAACAATTTCGAAACTTTAGTTTTATGTGGTTATACACCATTTTCAGCTTTAACTTTAACTAATCAGGTTGATGATGAAACTTTACAGCTTTTCACAATTGAGCTGAATCAACAGAAAGCCGATAATTATATCAGTTATCTTCAAACTGGCTATAGTCCTGAAACAATTAACAAGTTGCATACCTTATCAGTTGATATTTTCAACGACATTGCTGAAATTAATTATTTTGAACAATTAGATGCTTTAATATCTAATTCAAAATTCAAAATCAATAATTTAGCCAGATATATCTGGTATATGGATCAACATGATTGTGATGCTGATAGAGCTGTCAATGATGTCAATAAAAACTTAGACTTTATTGAAGACCCGGACTTTGAAAGTTTCTATCAAAGAGAAATAACTATCATTAATGAATTTTCACTTACTATGCTGGTCAATAAAAACCATCAACTTAAATCTGACTTTGTTCCAGAAGATTTGATTGATGTAGATGCTACCTATCGTCAGCATAGCCAACCTCTATATCAAGAAGCAGCTGAGGCTTTCGTCGCCATGAGTGATGCCTGCCTTATTGATGTTGATCGAAGAATGATGATTTACAGTGGCTATCGTTCTTATGAAACGGAAGAATCTTTATATCAGACTATCATAGCTGCGAACACGCCAGAAGAAACAGAAAGTGAACAGGACGAAACTGAAACAGTCATCGTTGACAGCTTTGCTTCTCGAGCAGGAGCTAGCGAACATCAGACAGGTCTGGCAATTGATGTTCTTCAAAAAGGTTATAGCCATCAAGAGTTTCACGAATGTCGTTCTTCTAGCTGGATGGAAAAGCATGCTCATGAATACGGATATATCCTAAGATATCCAAAATCAAGGGCTTTCATTACAGGCTATTACTATATCAGCTATCATTATCGATATGTAGGAGTAAAGCCAGCTACTATTATGAAAACTTACAATTGGACCTTGGAAGAGTACAATTTATTATTTAATTAAACAATATGCCCCAAATAGGGGCTTTTTTTGTGTTAATTATGTTATAATTTTACAAGGTCGGAGGTATCAGGTATGAAACTAAAAAACAGTTACTTTTATTCATTAAGAGAAGCACCAAAAGATGAAGAATCTATCAGCGCCATCTTATTGAGCAGAGCTGGATATATTAAGAAATCTTCAGCTGGTATTTATATGTTTCTTCCCTTAGGTTTAAAAGTTAAAAAGAATATCGAAAAAATTATCAGAGAAGAAATGGATAAAACTGGAAGCCAGGAGTTAATCATGCCTTGTATGATGCCTGAAGATCTTTATGTTGCCAGTGGTAGAAGAGAAAACTTTGGCAGTTCAATGTTTTCATTAGAAGATAGGTCTGGTAAAAAGATGGTTTTAGGACCAACACATGAAGAGTTGTTTGCTATTGCGGCATCAATGAAAGTCAACTCTTATAAAGACTTGCCATTTTCTTTATACCAGATTCAAACAAAATTTAGAGATGAAGCCAGACCTAGATACGGCTTAATCAGAGTCAAAGAGTTTTTGATGAAAGATGCTTACACTTTCGATCTTGATTATGAAGGATTAGATGTCTCTTATGGCAAAATATTTAATGCCTACCATAATGTTTTTACTCGTTTAGGTTTAAACTATAAGGTTGTAGTAGCTGATACTGGAGTAATGGGTGGTTTATTATCAGAAGAGTTTCAGGCTATCAGTGAAATTGGTGAAGATACGGTAGTCTTATGTGACAGCTGTGACTATGCCAGCAATCTTGAAGTCAGCCAAAAAGTTGATCCAGATAAAGAAACAGAAGAAGACAAACCTCTTCAAATGGTAGAGACTCCCAATCAAGAAAGTATTGAAGAAGTCGCAAAATACTTAAATTTGCCTATTGAAAAAACCGTTAAAGCCTTGCTGATGAGTGTTGATGGCAAACTGGTAATCTGTCTGGTTAGAGGTAACAGAGAATTAAACCAGGCCAAAATCCTAAAGCTTTTAAAAGGACAGGAACTAAACTTTGCTAATGATGAATTAATCGCAACAAGTAATGCAGTACCAGGATATACCGGCCCAATTGGATTAAATGCTACCATTGTTGTAGACTCAGAAGTCTTGACAATGAAAAACTTTGTAACTGGCGCTAATAAAGAAGGCTATCACTATATCAACACTAATATCAAAGACTTCATTTATGATTTTGCCGGCGATATTGTTAATGTTCAAAAGGGTGATAAATGTCCAAATTGTGGTGGAAACATCTATTTTAAAAAAGGAATTGAAGTTGGCAATACCTTTAAGTTGGGCGTTAAATATTCTGAAGCTATGAATCTATACTATCAGGATAAAGATATGTCAATAAAGCCTGTCGTAATGGGTAGTTATGGTATCGGTGTTGGTAGAACAATGGCAGCTATTGTTGAGCAAAATCATGATGAAAATGGTTTAATCTGGCCCGTAAACATTGCTCCTTATAAAGTAGGGATTGTCATTATCAATGTCAAGGATGAAAAACAGTCCAGCTTAGCTGCTGAAATCTATGATAAATTGATGAACTCAGGTATTGAACCTATAATGGATGACAGAGATGAAAGAGCTGGTGTTAAATTTAAAGATATGGAATTAATAGGTATTCCAATGCGTATAACTGTTGGAAGAGATGCAGTTAATGGCAATGTTGAATTTATCTTAAGAACAGAAAAGAAAAAAGAAATACTAACAGTCGATCAGGCAATAGAAAAAGTTATAGAACTATGTAAATAAAAAATGCCCTCCAGCAATAATATGGAGGGTATTTTTTTAGCTATATAATTCTTCTTTTCTTTTTTTTAGATATGAACCAATCAGCATTGTAATTAAACTGATAATTAAATAGACAAATCCATAAAAAACAAAACCTACTTCTAAAGATTTGAAAATAACTGTGTAGGCAATGATAAAGACAATTGCTGGTAAAAAGATATAAACAAAGTTTTTCTTAACATTTTTGCTGGCAACTATGCCAACCATAATACAATAAATCGGATTGATAAAATACATCAAAACAAACAAACTGGCAGTAACTGTATTGTCAGATAACAACATTACTACTACATAAGGACAAAATCCAATTAAAGCTACTGTATAAGCAAGTATATCTATAAATTTAACTTCCATCTTTAGACCTTCCTGACATTTACATTATAACAAACTCTACTCAATTATTTTTAATAACAAGCATAGCCGTTATAAATAATGTATAATATCTGTAGAAATAAAGGAGAAAAACAGATGAATAAATATCCCTTCCCAAAAGTTGATTTACATTTCCATTTAGATGGTTCAATGGTTCCAGAAGTAACCTGGAAACTGGCAAAAGAAAGAAATATTAAACTGCCGGCAGAAACATTAGAAGGATTCAAACAGTTTTTAGCTGATACTGCTGATTGTGGTGATGTTGGAGAATATTTAGCCAGATTTGATCTTCCTACTGCTATCCTGCAGGATGAAGCAGCGCTTTTTGAAACAATCTATACGACAATTGAAAATGTTAAAGATTACCTGTGTTATGCCGAAATAAGATTTGCCCCTCAACTGCATACCAAAAAAGGGTTAACTCAAAAAGAAGTAATCGAGGCAATTATCAAAGGAAAACAAAAGGCTGAAGCAGACTTTCCTTCAATTAAAGTTGGTATCATTTTATGCTGTATGATTGATGACTATGATAATAGTGAAGAAAACTTCGAAACCGTCAGACTGTTTGAAGAATACTGTGATAAAACAAATATTGTAGCTTTGGATTTAGCCGGTTTTGAAGATTTTGTACCAATGGCTCATTATGCTCCACTGTTTGTTTCACCAAAAGAAAAAGGACTTCCAATGACAATTCATGCCGGTGATAATGGCGGACCGGAAAACTGTTCAATGGTTATTGATTTTGGAGCTTCAAGAATTGGTCATGGTCATAAATGCTATAACGACAAAGCAGTCCTGCAGAAAGTAATTGACAACAATATCGCTTTAGAAATCTGTTTAACCAGTAACATTCAGTGTAAAACACAGCCATCATATCAAAAGCATCCGGCTAAAAAATTATTAGATGCTGGAGCTAAAGTAACTTTAAATACTGATAATATGATTTTAGGTAATCTTACAATCATTGATGAATATGATAGGGCCTTAGAGAAAGCCGGTTTTACCTATAATGATCTTATTACATGCAACATCAATGCTATTGAAGCTTCATTTATGCCCCAGGAAAATAAACAGGCTTATATTGATGAACTAAAAAAACATTACAAATAGAAATCAACAAAAACAAACCCTCCTGATTTTAAAAACAGAAGGGTTTTATTGTCTGTTATTATCAAGCAATTATTCCTTTACAAAATTCTTTAATCTGAATCCATCACCAATAACATAACCTACACACTTATCAAAATAGAAAAATTCAATATCACCATCACCACACATCTCATAATGGGTAATCCTAAAATTATCATTATCTGAAATTTCAGTTACGTTCTCAGCATAGAAGGTAAATTCATCAGTTAAAATACAACCATGAAAATCAAAGAATGGAAATAAAATTTTTTCTGGTTCTTCTCTTTTGCCCTTAGCTACACGCTTAAAAGTCATCTTAACTTTATTGTTTTTTAAATGTCTTAATTTAACGTCAACATGATAATCACCAGCCAATAAATCTATCACTACAAAAGGTTCAGGTACAAAAATACTCTTTCTTAAAGGTATCTCTAATTTTTCTTTACATTTTTCAATTGCTTCTTCAATATTTTTCTTAACTGTACTATCACCATAATAATCAAAATACAGCATTCTTTTATCAATAGCGAACTTTGCCATCAGAAAATAATAATAAGCTGGGATATATTGACTGTTTTCACCATCTAAATATGTTGAGCCTACCCGATAGGCAATATCTGCGAACTTACAATTAAAATGTTCATCCTCAAATATTGCTTTGTTTTCATTAAATAGATCGTAATAAATTCCTTCACCGATTTCTTTATTTTTTACTACTCCTCTGCCAGCAATAAACATATCTGCCAGTTTGTATAATGATTCATAATTTCCAGCAGCGGCACCAATAGAGAAGTACTTAAAAGCCAAATCATCTTGAGCCACACCATTGTTTGCCCTACCAAAATAGTAGATGTAACCCAGAGTATTGGCATAACCGGGATCCCCGGTTCTTGAATAGAGCTTTTCAAAAATCTCTTGAGCTTTTTTCCAGTCACATTCAAAAAGTTCATTCCCACCATAAACAGAATATCCTAAAACATCCAGACCCAGATTATCATCTTTTTTAACTAGAATTTCAACAAATCTTTTAAACAGTTCATCATACGGATAAGTCAGTTGAGAAATCATATCATTTTCTGTCACATATGACAAAACATTTTTCATTGTCTGTTCACTATATTCTCTATCAAGCAAACTTTTTTCATAATTTTCTTTTACTATCTGAATCTCTTTTATTAAACTATCAAGATCAAATAAATCATCCAATAATTCATCAATAAATACATCATCTGCTTCAGCACTGTGCAAACAACCAAAAACAAATTCGACTACATCACCATTATTTCTAAATAGCCACCTATCAAAATCTTCCTTTGATCTTATAAAATTACTCAAGTAACAATCCTTTAATATTATATTTATTACAAATCCCCAGCGATTAAAATCATCAACTGTAGCATTTTTCACTTTTAGATTCATCACAAAAGCAATCATATCATCCAAAGTAGGAGTATATTTTTCTTCACATTCAAAATCGAGTAACATCTTGTCCGTTTCATCATCTTCAAAATCTTGACCAGCAAAAACCAAAACAAAGTAATCAAGACTGTAACGGAAGATATTTCTTAAATCATCGACAGAAAGCTTAAGAGGTCCATCTCTTTTTAAATCAAAAGACAGATGCTTTTCAATTTTATCTTCAATTTTGACTTCAACTTCATAAACTTCCTCTTCAACTTCGTCATAGGAAATAACTATTCCCTTTTTATTTGTACCAATAACTTTTACTTTGTCATTAACTCTAAACATTGTCGATATATCCTCCTGTTTAATATATTTTATCATAGATTATCTTTGATATCTTATATAAAAAAGAATGATACAATTATCATTCTCTGGCTGTTTAATGGTGCCGAATAGCAGAATCGAACTGCTGACCTCTTCATTACCATTGAAGCGCTCTGCCAACTGAGCTAAGACGGCGACTGTTATCATTATACTTTAATCAAACATGTTTCTCAACATTTTCAAGAGAAGTTAAGAAATAAAATAGTAAATTTCTCTTTTAAAGCGAAACTTACTATTTTTCATAACCATTTAAACAATATTAAATCTTATTTTCATATTCTTGGATTATTTCTTTGACTTTTGAAATAGTTTCTTCCATTTTTTCCCTGTCAAACGGATTGTTCAAATTGGCGCTTTTTAACAAGTCAAAGTAACCCATACTTCCACCCTTTTGACATAAAGCTACATAATCATCCCAGGCTGCCTGCCTGTTTTCTAAACTCTTAATATAAAATTCAAAAGAACTGATTTGAGCCAAAGCATAATCTACATAATAAAACGGAAACAAGAAGATATGTTGTTTCTGCATCCAGAATCCACCTTCTTTTAAGAACTTATTACCATCATAACTACGCCAAGGAAGATATATTTTTTCAATTTCATGCCATACTTTTCTTCTTTCTTTCGCGGTCATTTTTGGATTTTCAAAAACTCGATGTTGAAATTCATCAACTGACACCATATACGGAATAACTGTTAAAGATTTTACTAAATGAGAATAAATATACTTATTGGCATTTTCCCCAAAGAATAACTCCATCCAATCATAAGTAAAATGTTCCATTGCCATCGAATGTATTTCATTAATCTCGCTTGATGACATCATATTTAACATAGTTTTTTGATGTCTGCTTGATAAATAAATCTGGAATGCATGTCCAGCTTCATGAGTTAAAACATCTACATCAGCACTGGTTCCATTGAAATTAGAGAAAATAAACGGTGCTTTTTGCGCTGGCAAAAAGGTACAATAGCCCCCTAAATGTTTACCAGGTCTGGTCTCTAGGTCAAATAGCTCATAATCGCACATAAAGTTGAAAAACTCACTGGTTTCCTTACTCATTTCATCATACATCTTTTTAGCCTTGGCAACTAACTGATCCTTGTCTCCAATTGGAACAGCATTTCCTTCCGGAAATACTAATCCTTCATCATAGAAATGAAGAGTTTCAATACCTAAGCGTTGTTTCTGCTTCTTGTATAATTCAACACATATAGGAACAATTATATCTCTTACATTATTCCTAAAGATTTCTATGTCCTTGGCAGTATAATCATATCTGTTTCTTGCTAGATATGAATACTCAATATAGTTTTTAAAACCTAACTTTTTAGCCATCTTGACTCTAAGTTTAACCAGCTTATCATAAGTATCATCCAGCTTATCAGATACTGATTCATAAAGATCAGCCCAAACAATAAAGGCTTCTTTCCTTTCCTGACGATCTGTTGATTCCATATGTTTTAGTAAACCATAAAAGTTTTTCTTTTCACTTCTAAATTCAGTCTCACATAAAGCTACATCCTTTGAATAATTTTGAGTTAATTTCGATTCTTTTATTGAATCAATAATTGTTAAAGGACTGATAAGTTTTAAAGATTTTTCAATTTTTTCAGTTAAAAAACTACCATATTCTTCATCAAACTGTTTTCTAAATGAACTTTTTAGTAGAGTTTTAGATAAAGACAAGCTGGACAATTGAATAACAGCTCCTTTTTCATTGATATATTTCATTTCTTCTTCATAAAAAGAATTTGTTTTATCCATGGTATTTCTAATTGAGGCAATAGAAATAGCACTTGCCAGTTCAGAAGTGTTTTTTTCAAATTCCATATATAAATCTTTAAATTCAGAATAAGTTTTAACCTTTTTAAATTTTTTCAAATAATCTTTAAGTTGCTTTTTTACTACCTTAAAATCAGGTCTGACGTACTTTAAATCCTTAAATTTCTTCATTAATATCACCTTTTCTATTTTTAAAGACGCAATGTACATTATACACCTTTAACCAAAAAAAACAAAACCTGGATTACTCCAGACTTGTTTTTGTTTAGAAATTATTCTTAATATACTTAACAGCGCTATTGGCAGCAATCGCTCCATCACCAGTCGCTGTTACCACCTGTCTTAACTCTTTATCAATAACATCTCCAGCTCCAAAAATTCCTTCAATATCAGTTGACATATCAGCTTTAACAACAATATATCCTCTTTCATTTAAGATAGCTTTATCTAAAAATGAAGTAGCTGGATCAGCACCAATATAAGGGAAAATACCTGAACACATCAGTGGTGTAATTTCACCAGTATCAACATGTTTAATATTTAAACCTACAATGTTATCGTCTTCAATAATTAAACTTTCTGGAAGATGTTTATATATAACATTTATTTTTTCATGATTTAATACTTCTTCAACAATTTTAGGCTCTGCTCTAAACTCATCTCTTCTGATGACGATATTAACCTTTTCAACTAATGAGGTGATAAATAAGGCTTCCTCTAAGGCGCTATTTCCACCACCGATTACTGTAACTACCTTATCACGATAGAAAGCACCATCACAAACAGCACAATAAGAAATCCCTCGACCTGTAAATCTTTCAGCCATTTCCACATCTAATGGTCTTTCTTTGGTGCCACTAGCAACAATAACTGCTTTACCGGTAAACTCTTTACCATTATCTAAAGTGACTTTTTTTAGTTTTCCTTTATTTTCAACTTTTATTACTGAACCAAAATCAATTTTAGCACCAAAAGCTAAACCATGATTCATAAAAGACATTGCTAAATCTACTCCAGAGCTACTTTCAACTCCCGTATAATTTTCAATTTTATAAGTTTTAACCAGCTTTCCTCCCGGACTTTCCTGCTCCAAAAGTAAAACTTTCATATTTGCACGTGAAGCATAAATCCCAGCTGTTAAGCCAGCAGGTCCAGCTCCAACAATAATTACATCATATTGTGTGTCCATGAATGCTCCTCCTTCAAAATATCAATAATCTCAATCATATCGTCAATCAAAGCATTTGGTTTGGCATCAATCAAGTTTTGAAGCATCAACTTGTTAGATGTCAATCCTATAGAATAGACTCCAGCATTTTTAGCACAGATAATATCCGATGCACTATCACCAACATAGATAGCGTTGGTAAAATAACCATTCAATGCTTTTATTGCTTTAATAATTGTTTCTTTGTCAGGCTTAGGATTTTTAACTTGATCAAGTCCTATTACGACTTCAAAATAATCCTTTAATCCTGTGACCTCCAATCCTAATAAACAAGTATCAGTCATCTTGCTGGAAGCTATAGCCATATTATAATCATTCTCTTTGAGATAATTCAGTAACTTTGTCACATTAGGCATTGGTTTTACCAGGTCTTTGTGGACTTCCTTATTGTGCTTTTTATAGGCCTCAATCATTTCCTCAATTCTATTTTCATCAGCTTCAGGACAATATTTTTCAAAAGTTTCTTTTAAAGTAGGTCCTAAAAATGAGGCAAAGTCTTCATCAGTCAATTCTAATTCTGGATAATATTTTTCAAAAGTATATTTGAATGAAGCAAAAATAGCTGGAGCTGTATCTAAAATAGTGCCATCTAAATCAAATATAATAACTGGTTTTTTACTATAGATTTTCTTTCTGAAAACTCCCAGCAGTCCAGCTACACCAATAACTATAAATACTACTGAAACCAGCATTGCAGTTTTAAAATTGCCAATCATTAGTGAATCTGATCTTTGTGTTTCAATCCAAAATCTAATTACTCCATACCAGGCTAGATAACAGAACATTCCATCTCCGCGATGGGTTTTTGAATATTTACGATATAAATGAATCAGAATAAATCCAATTAAACAAAGCATCGATTCATAGAAAAACATCGGCTGACGATAGTAACCATTAATATACATACCACTTTTTAGAAAAGATAAGATACCATTAAAATAACTTTCATCGACGATATTACCAAAAGCCTCCTGATTGAAGAAATTGCCCCATCTACCTATTGCCTGGGCAATAAGAACCTTGGGCAGTACGATATCAACTAAATGTAGAAACTGTACTCCTTTACTTCTGGTATAAAACAGGATAAAAAGCAATGCTCCAAATAAGCCACCCTGTATCGCCAAACCTCCATCCCAAATTCTGATAATTGAAACAGGGTCCGAAAAATAACCGTTAAAATCGTAGAACCCACAATACCATAATCTGGCACCTATAATACCAAAAAACATTATCCCAATAAAAACATCATCTAAAAAATCCGCTGAATAACCAGCTTTTGTAGCTTCCTTAACTGAAAGGTAATAGGCTGAAAGCGCTCCAATTAAAATGCAGACCGCATACCATCTAATTTCTAACGAACCTATTTTTAAAAATATTGACATTGTTGGAAAAAACTCCATTATTAGTCCTCCTTGTTTTGGCTGATTAATTGAACAACTCTTTCATCCAGTATTTTCGAAAAATCATAACCTTTTGATTTTAAAATAAAATCATTAACTGCAGCTTCAATAATAACCGCAATTGAACGCCCTTCTGAAACCGGGATGGTTATCTTAGGAATATTTACCCCAAATATGTTAAATACTTCATCTTTTAAGTTTAGGCGATCATACTCTTTATCTTTATCCCATTTATCTAAATGGATAACAAAATCTATTCTTGTTTTTTCGGTTGTCGAAGCTGCTCCAAACATCATTGCGATATCAATAACTCCAACTCCTCTTAACTCCAGCATATTTTTTAAAATAGCTGGAGCTTCCCCACTGATATGGTTATGAATTCTATAAACATCAACGCGGTCATCAGCTACAAGGACATGGCCTTTTTTAACTAATTCCAGAGCAATTTCACTTTTGCCTATGCCACTTTGTCCAGTAATTAAAATTCCTCTACCATAAACCTGCAGTAACACTCCGTGAACTGAATCTACCTGAGCAAAAAATTCTTCTAAATAGGCAACAATTTCCATTATCAGAGAAGAGGTCGGAGCAAAAGAAGTGAATATCGGAAAATTTTTAGTTGCTGCAATCTCCATCAATATTTCAGGACAAGGTAAGTCTCTAGAAATAAGAATCATTGGAGTTTCCTCACTGGTCAAATGATCAAAAACATTTCTTTGCCTTTCTTCACTCATCTGTTCAATATATGACATTTCTGTTTCTCCGAGCATAATAATTCTGCAGTGCTCACGCTCCGGAAAGAAACCAGCTAACTCTAGACCTGGTCTATTAACGTTAGCCCCATAAATTCTTCTATCAAGCGAAGAATCATCGCCATTGATTTGACGATAACCAAAATAATTCCATAAATCTCTAACTGTTACTTTTCTCATCTTTTCTCCTCCAAAATTCTTTTTAAATATTGCCCAGTATAACTTTCTTCTACTTCAGAAACTTCCCTGACTGTTCCACAAGCCACTACATTTCCTCCGTAATCTCCCCCATCGGGACCTAAATCTATAATATAATCAGCATTTTTTATTACATCTAAATTATGCTCTATTACTATAACTGTATCACCATTATCAACTATTCTTTGCAAAACCTTCAACAACTTGTCAACATCATAACTATGTAAACCGGTTGTTGGCTCATCAAGAATAAATAATGTCTTTCCTGTTGCCCTTTTCTGTAATTCACTGGCTAACTTGACTCTTTGAGCTTCACCACCGGAAATAGTAGTGGCTGATTGGCCAAGTTTAATATATCCTAATCCTACATCATAAAGAGCCTGTAATTTATTTTTTATTTTATAAATCGAACCAAAGAACTCTAGAGCATCTTCAACTGTCATCTCTAATACATCATAAATATTTTTGCCTTTATAGTACACCTGTAATGTTTCTTCATTATATCTTTTCCCATCACAAACATCACAGACAACATAAACATCAGGCAAAAAGTTCATACTGATTCTTTTCACCCCATCTCCCAAGCAGGCATCACATCTTCCTCCAGGAACATTAAATGAGAACCTGGATTTAGTATAACCTCTAAGTTTTGCTTCTGGAGTAAGAGCAAATAAATCTCTGATATCATCAAAAACACTGGTGTAAGTAGCCGGGTTACTTCTTGGCGTTCGACCAATTGGATTTTGATCTATTTCAATAATCTTGTCAATATTTTCCAAACCAAGTATTTTGCCTGATTTTCCTGGCTTAACTCTGGGATTACCTAAATATTGCCTGACACTTTTACCGATTATCTCATTCACTAAGGTACTTTTACCTGAACCTGAAACACCTGTAACACAAACAAAAGTACCCAAAGGTATTTTGACATCAATGTCTTTTAAATTATTCTCAGCTGCTTTTTGAACTATTAAGAAAGAGCCATTACCTGATCTGGTTTTTTCTGGAATTTCAATTCTTCTCTTTTTAGCCAGATATTGACCAGTAATGCTTTCTTTACAGTTTACTATCTCACTTGCTGGACCATTATAAACAATTTCACCACCATGAACACCAGCTAGAGGACCCACATCGACAATCCAGTCAGCTTCTCTCATTGTCTCTTCATCGTGTTCAACTACAATTAAAGTATTTCCTAAATCACGCATATTCTTTAAAGTCTGAATCAGTTTGGCGTTATCCTTTTGATGTAAACCGATAGAAGGTTCATCCAAAACATATAATACACCTGTTAATCTGGACCCGATTTGAGTGGCTAGACGAATTCTTTGAGCTTCTCCGCCAGAAAGAGTCCCAGCCATCCTATCTAAAGTCAAATACTCTAAACCTACATCCCTTAAAAAACACAAACGATTATTAATTTCTTTTAATACATTTTCAGCTATTATCCTCTGGTTGTCAGTTAATTGTATATTTTTGATAAATTCAATTAATCGCTTGATACTCATTTCAGTCCACTCGATAATATTTTTATCACCTATCCTGACTGATAAAGCAAGTTCATTTAGCCTTTTTCCTTTACAGGTAGAACATTGCAGCTCCGACATATAAGAGCCATACCAATCTTTGGCCAAAGCACTTGTAGTTTCCAAAAATCTTCTTTCAATTAATGTGATAACACCTTCAATATACTCTGTTGCTGTTTTTGTTATTCCACCACGAGAGGTAATCGAATAGCTGATAGGTTCTTTGGAACCATATAAAACGACGTCCATTTCTTCACTGGTGAAATCTTTCAGCGATTTATCCTGATCAATATTATAGTGGTCTAATAATACTTTAAAGCTTTTCCACTCCAGATTTTCTGAGTTGACTATTCTGCGATAATATCTGATTCCTCCCTGATTGATGCTCAAATCATAATCTGGAATCAAAATATCAATGTCAACTTTCTGTTTAAAACCTAAACCATTACAATCGTGACAGGCACCTAATGGAGAGTTGAAAGAGAAAAGTCTTGGCTCTAATTTAGGAACACTGAATCCACAATACTTACAGGCATAATGATTAGAAAATAAAAACTCCTGATCACCACTTTTAATCAACACCAGACCATCAGAAATAGATAAGGCTGTCTCAATTGAATCAAAGACCCTCGATCTATTTTCTTCTCTTTTAATCATTCTATCAATTACTACATTGATATCATGTTTAAAGTTTTTATCTAAAGTAATTTCCTCTTCCAAAAGTTTAATTTCACCATTAATTTCTGCTCTGATAAAACCATCTTTCAATAATCTGGCTAACAAATCTTTATGAGTTCCTTTTTTCTGTTTGACAACCGGAGCCATAATGGTAATTCTTGCACCATCTTCTAAAGTCATTACCGATTTTAACATCTCGTTAATTGTTTGTGATTTAATAGGTTCATTATGTACAGGGCAATAAGGAACACCAATTCTAGCAAACAACAGACGAAGAAAATCATAAATCTCGGTTATGGTGCCCACGGTACTTCTTGGATTGTTACTGGTTGATTTCTGATCAATGGCAATTGCTGGTGATAAACCTTCAATTGATTCAACATTTGGTTTATCTACTCCACCTAAAAACTGTCTAGCATAAGTAGACAGAGATTCGATATATCTTCTTTGCCCTTCGGCATAAATTGTATCGAAGGCTAAAGAAGTTTTTCCTGACCCTGATAAACCTGTCATAACGATAAACTTATCTCTAGGAATATCTAGAGTCACTGCTTTAAGATTGTTTTCTTTAGCTGAAACAATGGAAATTTTATTTTTCATAATGACCTCTTTTACACTTACCTATTTTATCATAAAAGGAAAATAATATATAATGTATACAGTAAAAATGTTATAATATTCTAAATGGGAGGTGTACCATGGCTAGAAATAGAAGACGTGATAGTAACCCTGGTTCAATACTTACTATCATTATATTAATAAGCATCTTTTCAGGTCTTGCTGAACTTGTTTTAGGTGGGATTGCTGGTTTGTTAGGATTTTTTCTTGAATTCATTATTCCTTTACTAATGATTCTTGGCTTTTTTGTTGCACCTTTTATCTTTATCGCAATAGGTATCAAACTGATTGTCGATGCCTTTAAGAAAAAAAGAGGCCATAGCACTTCACAAACTGTATCTGGCACAGCTACCCCTACTGTTTCACATAAAAAACTATTAAAGAAGATTGATAAATTCTTCCAAAAGAATCAACAACTCAATATCGATGATGAAACTTATCTAGTCTTAACAGATCCGGAAAATGTCGCTTTAGATACTATTGATATTTATATGCGTGAAGAATATATTGGATCACTAAAAGATTACTTTAATGCCTATCCGAATTCTTTCAATGCTTTATCAAACCTTATAAATAGATATCTCAATACCAAGAATCTAAACGAAACTCAGGTTGTTGAAGAAATTAAGCAAGAGGTAAAAAGAACCTTTGAAAAGGATTGCGCTTACTATATTAAAGAATTATCACAACTTAAAGATGGAATTGAAAATCAACAGGTTACCAAGGGATTGGAAGAAACAATACATCATCTACAAGCAATTAAAAGAATTGAAGATGAATTTACCGATAGCAAAAATAAGACTGTTAAACTGTATCAGTACTATTTACCAATGTTAACGGATATTGTTAATAATTATAAACGTCTTTCGCTCAATGTAGAAAATAATGCTGATTTTAAAAACAGTGAAGACCGTTTGCTGAAAACTACCGTTTTAATCAACGGTGCTTTAAATACTATTTCAGGTTCTTTAGTTGAAGATTATTACACTGAATTAAATGTTGATATGCGTACATTAGAATCTATCTTGAAGAAAGATGGACTAATAGATGAATTACAGAATCAGGAGGGATAAACTATGAGTGAAAAACCTTGGAGTGAATCATTGGATGAAATGTTAGCTAAGTTAAATAATGGTGATTTTGTCGATCAGAGTCTCTATGAGTTTGAAAAAACAATCAATGATAGTGTCTTAGGTACTAGAAACAAAACCACTAGAAAAGGAAATGTTTATTCAACAACTAATTATAAAACAATCGTTCCACATATCGACAGAGCTGTTGAAAATGCGAAATACAGTTCCAGATACTTACATATCGTCAATTGTTTAGAAAATATTGTCTATCATCGATATCCTGAAAGTAAAAAAGAGGGCTACCAACAAGCCATTAACTACTATCTGGAAGAAATTAAAAAGCATCAGACTTCCCTGAAGGCTTTTGACCAACAGGTTTCTGCAGATATGGTTACTTATAAAAATAAAGTCAGAACATCAAACACTGATGACTATTTAAGGGGCTACTACGATGCCTTATTGATGGTAAAAAAGATTCTAAACAATTCAAGACTGGCTAAACTGGCTGAGCTGGCAAACAAGGTTGGTAAATAATTATGTCAAAGAAAAAAACGGAAAGAGAATTACTATATGAGAAAGTATTAGGAAAAGATGCTCCTAAAAGGACATTGACCGAATCTGATATAGCGATATTAAAAAATAATCCTTTCACTAATGAGCCTTTAAGCGAAGAGTTACAAAGATTAAAAGAGAACAGCGAGAAAATTAAACAGCAAACTGAAACATTAATGGATCAGATCTATAGTGTTGATTTTGACATGGACATTGATTCTTTGAAACAATCTATCAAAGATGATTTTGGCACGGAATTTCCTATTGAACAGGTCAGTACTATCAACATTGTTGAAAATCAGGCTGAATTAAATGCTAAATTCGAATATATTGAAAACAAATTAAACACTACAGTAAGAAAACAGGAAGACTACATTTCTTCGCTTTGTCGCGCTTTTAAAAGGCCATTTATCATGGGTCAGCAATTAAGCGGTTTAAATGCCGGCATTTTAATTACTGGTGAAAGCCATACCGGTCGACATAGCTCCGTTGAGCAAATGGGTAGACTATTACTGGAAACGGAAATTTTATCTAACAGTAAAGTCTATACTATTGATCTATTAAAATATTCCAGTAAAGAAGATGAAAACAACTTTATCATCGACTTATATGGAGCCATCAACAATAGTCAAATTATTGTTTTTGATGGTATTGATTCCATCAGCCCTTCATATTTAGGATTTATTGAAGAAATACTTGTTTATGGTAAGTTATCACTAAATAAACGTTATATTTTAAGTAATAAACAATTAGTTGAAGCTACTACTTCACTAGTTAAAAATACTGTTTCAGAATTAAACTTTAAAGGTAAATATTTAATCTTTATCACTTCGCTTAGAACAAGCAAACTTTTAAATGTTGTAGGTTCCAGATTTATCAATACTATTTCAGATTCTCTATATACTAATAAATTATCTAAAGACGATATTATTGATATCCACCCTCATAAACTGGATAGTTTCAAATTAAAATGTTTAACTAATTTAAACATTGATATCATTTGTGATGATAGCTTAATTGACTATATTAAAGATCATTATCGTTTTGAAAATGTTAAGTTTTTAATCAGTATGTTTGATACCATCTATGGTGGTTTATCTGAATATAAACTATCTGAAAAATTTACTGAAAATGTTGATATCAACTTACACTATAAAGAGAAAGAACTGTTTATTAATGACGAACCACTGCAAAAATACTTACCAACAATGGTAGATAATGCTATTGAAGAAGTCCAAAAAGAACTTGATAACATTGTTGGCCTGAAAACAATTAAAGATTATATCCTATCATTACAAGACTTCTATGCTGCTCAAAAATTGAGACAAAAAGAAGGTTTATCAACTACAGAAGTCAGTAAACATATGATTTTTACTGGTAATCCTGGAACTGGCAAAACAACTATCGCCAGACTATTGGCTAAATATCTCAAAGCGATTGGAGTATTAAGTAATGGACAGCTGATTGAAGTCAGCCGAAACGATTTGGTTGGCAAATATGTCGGACACACTGCTCCACTGACAATGCAAGTTATCAGATCAGCAATGGGTGGCATCTTATTTATTGATGAAGCTTACTCATTATATCGTGGCACAAATGATTCCTTTGGCTTAGAATGTATCGACACCTTAGTAAAAGCGATGGAAGACAATAGAGAAGATTTGATTGTTATCTTAGCTGGTTACACTAGAGAAATGCAAGATTTCTTAGAATCTAACTCAGGATTGAAATCAAGATTCCCTAATCAGATTGAATTTCCTGACTACACCGGACAGGAATTATACGATATCGCCATGATTAATGCTAAAAACAAGGGTTATAAAGTCGCTGATGAAGTGACTATACCATTAACTGATTACTTCACCAGAGTTCAAGAAAATGACTCAGTAAGAAGTGGTAATGGCCGATTATCTAGAAACGTTATTGAAGAAGCCATTAGATATCAATCAACCAGGATTTTAAATGATAAAACTGCTCAAATCGATTTATTAACATTGGAAGATTTTAAACCAATTATTGAAAAGGAAGTCTGAACTTCCTTTTTTTGTTAGTCAATTTAGTTTTACATTTTACTTAAAATATAAATATTTTTTACCTGTGAGATGCTCAATAAACATTTAATTGATTAAACTATTTCAACAGTTATGATATAATTATAACGGTAATAAATTATAAATGGAGGATTAAAATATGGATCAAGAAAAAATTGTCTTAACTTTAGACCCAAAAGCTGAAGAAACTCAAGCTGAAGCAGTAGTAGAAACTATCGAAAAAGAAGATGTTGTTCCTGCTAAACTAGATTTATCAACACTAACTGAAGAAGAAATTCAAATGGTAAATGAATTTGCAGAAAAAATCGATATCACTGATACCGACGTTATTATGAGTTATGGTGCCAATTCACAAAAGAAAATTTCAAACTTTTCAACAACTACATTAGAAAATGTTAAAACCAAAGATTTAGGTCAAATCGGAAATATGATTTCTGATTTAGTCGTCGAGTTAAAAGACTTTGATGCTGAAGAAGAATCAAAAGGATTAAAAGGACTTTTTCGAAAAGGTAAAAATAAAATAGCAGCCTTAAAAGCTAACTATGACAAAGTTGACGTTAATGTCAGTAAAATTTGTAAATTATTAGAAGAGCATCAAATTACATTATTAAAAGATATTGCTATTTTGGATGAACTACATGATAAAAACGAATTAAACAAAAAAGAATTAACAATGTACATTATTGCCGGTCAAAAGAAATTAGAACAGGCAGTTAATGTTGAACTTCCTAAATTGAAAGCTATGGCGGAAGAAACAGGTTTAGTTGAAGACGCACAGAAGGCTAATGACTATGCTCAACTTATTAATCGTTTTGAAAAGAAAATCCACGATTTGGAAATGACTAGAATGATTGCTGTCCAAATGTCACCTCAAATCAGATTAATTCAAAACAATGACACCTTGATGGCAGAAAAAATTCAATCTACCCTGGTTAATACTATTCCTTTATGGAGATCACAGATGGTTATTGCTCTTGGTTTATCTCATGCTAAAGAAGCAATCGATGCTGAAGCTGCTGTCGATAAGATGACTAATGAATTATTAAAGAAAAATGCCGAAGCTCTAAAACAAGGCACCATTGAAACTGCTGAAGCAAGCGAAAGAAGTATTGTTGAAATTGAAACATTACAATATACTAATAAATCTCTAATTGAAACATTAGATGAAGTATTAAGAATTCAAGCTACTGGCAGAGAAAAAAGAAATGCTGCTGAGATTGAATTAAGAAAATTAGAAAACGAATTGAAAAACAAATTGTTAGAAATCAGAAAGGAAAACTAATAGATGATTCCTGCTCTAGTTGCATTTGGCTCAGTGACTACTATTTATTTGTATGTTAAATATCGAAAGATGAAATCAATCAATCGTGTAAATCACAATTACGATGGTGATGTTTATAAAAAGCATCACAAACGCAAACCTTTTGGTCGCAACAGAAGACATCTGGTCAGGCCAAATGATGACTTCATTAAAAGAAAACCATATAGTGTCACATTGGAAAATCCAAAAAACCGTAAAAAAAGGGCTTTAGCTGATGATTCAAATGTTAATGAGTAAAACAATCTGATAACTTTTTAAAAAAATTTCATTTAAAAACTCAAGTTATAAAACTTGAGCTTTTTTTCTATTGGTCTTTATCTTTTATTTTTTAACAACTGCTAAATTGCCGACAATAACCGCTCCTGATTCAATACTTATTGAACCAGTGGTAATATTACCTTCAATTACACTACCACCAGCAATCTTAAGATCATTTGTTGATTCAATATTGCCTTTGATATTGGCGTTAACATAAGCATTTTTTGCTTTGATGTTGCCAACAACATCCGATCCATTGATTGATAAATTTGCTCGACAGTTGATATCTCCATTGATTTTCGAACCTTTTTCAGCAGTTAACTGTTCAGCATTAACTAAACCGTCAACAGTGCCATAGATATCAGCACTTCCTGCAACATCAACCAATCCCTTAATATAACCCATAATTTCAATATTGCCACCACAAATAACCTTACTGTTTTCCTGACCTTCAATTACGGTAGAAGAACCGATAATAGTTAATTCATCATCGTTATTTAAAACTCTTCTATTATCGCTTTGAAATGGAGATTCAAAGTTCACTGATTGAAATAAATCTTTTTCTTTCATAATTTTAACTCCTTATTAATTAACGTTTAATTGAAATAGTCGCATTAAGTACTGCACCACTTGCTACAGAAATACTTCCAGTAACGATATTACCGGTTATTGAAGCTGTTGAAGTAATTTTCAACTCATTTAAAATTTGAAGATCTCCTTCAACATGTGAATTGATATAAGCGTTTTTAGCCACAACATTTCCAGTAATTTTACTATCATTAACGGCATTAATATCAGCTTTACAGATAACATTGCCTAATACTTTAGCACCATTTTCCAATGTTACATCGTTAGCCTGAATATCTCCTTCAATTGTTCCATAGATATCAGCACTGCCATTTACCGTAACATTACCCTTAATCTGTCCTTTAACCTTAATATTTCCACCACAAGAAATATTTGAATCAATCACTGTTGAAGATCCAATAACTGTATATTCTCCATCATTGTCTTCAAGTTTAGCTGGATTAGGAAATTGAGAAACATTCTTATCGTCGTCTTTAAAAGGACTTTCAAATTTGATACTTTCAAATAAAGGTACTTCGACTTCTTTTACTTCATCAATGGTTTCAATGTTTTCTAAGATTTCATCTAAATCTTGGGGATTTCTATTATTTTCACTCATATAACAACTCTCCTATTTTCTGTATTAATTATAGATTAATTATGTTAATTAATCAATTTGACTCTTTAAATAAGAGTAAATAAAATTATCTATTTGACCATCCATTACTCGTTCAACATTTGTTTCTTCATAGTCAGTTCGATGGTCTTTAACTAAAGTGTAGGGACAAAAGATATAACTTCTGATTTGCGAGCCCCACTCAATAAGTTTTTGTTCCCCTTTGATAGCAGCCAACTTCGATTGTTGTTCTTCAATATATCTTTGATATAGTTTACTTTTCAACATGTTAATAGCTCTTTCTCTGTTTTGAAGCTGACTTCTTTCTGATTGGCAAGTAGTTACAATACCGGTAGGCTTGTGAGTTACTCTTACTGCCGAATCTGTTTTATTGACATGCTGTCCACCTGCTCCTGAAGCACGATGAGTATCGATTTCCAAATCTTCAGGTTTAATATCGATAACTATATCATCATCAAACTCTGGCATAACATCAACACTGGCAAAAGAAGTATGTCTTCTGCCACCTGAATCGAAAGGAGAAATTCTAACTAGACGATGTACTCCCTTTTCTCCTTTTAAATAACCATAAGCTAAAGGACCTTCAATCAGCATACTGCATGATTTAAGCCCTGCTTCATCACCGTCCAGATAATCTAATACTGTTACCTTAAAGCCTTTTAAGTCACAATATCTGGTATACATACGATATAGCATTTGTGCCCAATCCTGTGATTCTGTTCCGCCAGCTCCTGGATGTAATTCAATAATCGCATTGTGGCGATCATATGGTTCTGATAATAATACTGTTATTTCAAACTGCTGATACTTTTTTATAATTTCTTCAAATTCCTGTTGGACTAAAAACTGCATTTCTTCATCTTCATCATCTTTTAAAGAATTCAGTAGCTCATCAATTTCTTTTATCGCCGAAGATAAAGTCTCCATACTTTCTAACATATCTTTTAAAGAATTTACTTCATCAATCAAACTTTGAGCTTTTTTTCTATCAGACCAAAAGTTTTCATCAAGCATCAGTTTATCTATTTCATCAATTCTTTTTTGTTTAGTTTCCTGGTCAAAGAGACTCCTTTAAAGCTTCTATATTGGTAGAAACATTAGTTAATTGTTGTCTTATTTCATATAATTCCATAATTATCTCTTTCGCCTTCCATATTCAATACGACAACTTACACAGAAGTTTACAACTTCTCTAGAAATATTATCCATCATTGTCTCAAACATTTCGTAACCTTCCTGAGTGTAAGCTTTCAAAGGATTATCCTGGGCATAAGAGCGTAAATGGATGCCATCTCTAAGCTTACTCATTAAGTCAATATGATCAATCCATTTAGCATCAATAATTTTTAAAACAATTACTTTTTCAAGTTTAATCATTTCATCCCTAATCTCTTCAATTTTATTTTCATAACTTTCCCATAGAGCATCAAATGAAGCTTTTTTGATATCTTCAACATCCTTCAGTGAAGACAAAACATCAAAAACCTTAGTCTTTGTTCCACTCATTTTGTCAATTGCAGCAGCTAAGGCTTCATTATTTACAATCGGATTTCTCTGTGAGAAGTCAGTGTATTTATCAGTCAAATCATCAGCAAATCTTTCAAACATCGCTTCAATAATTGCATGAACATCATCGTTTTCCAGTATTTCATCTCTTTGAGAATACATGGTCTCTCTTTGCTGTCTTAAAACATCATCATATTCAAGTAAAGTTTTACGGATATCAAAGTTCATACCCTCAACTCTCTTTTGAGCAGATTCAATAGCTCTGGTGACAACTTTTGATTCAATAGGAATATCACCTAACTGATCAAACATTCCACTAATCCTTTCACTACCAAAACGAACCATCAATTCATCTTCTAGTGAGACAAAAAATTTAGAACATCCAGGATCTCCCTGTCTACCGCTTCGACCACGCAACTGATTATCAATACGTCTTGATTCATGTCTTTCAGAACCTAAAACTGCAAGACCACCTAATTCTCTGACCCCAGGGCCTAACTTGATGTCAGTCCCACGTCCTGCCATGTTGGTCGCAATCGTTACTGAACCTCTTAAACCTGCCTTAGCAATAATATCAGCTTCTCTTTTATGGTTTTTAGCATTCAACACTTCATGTTTAATTCTTCTCTGCTTAAACATTTTACTTAAAAACTCTGAAACATCAACTGAAATAGTACCAACCAGTATTGGCTGACCATTAGCATTTCTTTCCATAACCTCCTGGGTTAAGGCTTCATATTTGGCTTTCTTAGTTCCGTAAACAGCATCAGGATAATCCTCTCTGATAATATCTCTATTAGTTGGAATTTCAAAAACTCTCATATTATAAATTGAAAGGAACTCTTCTTCTTCCGTCTTGGCAGTACCGGTCATACCACATAATTTATTGTACAATCTGAAGAAGTTCTGATATGTAATAGTGGCCAATGTTGAAGTTTCCCTTTTGATTGGGACATTTTCTTTCGCTTCAATAGCCTGATGTAAACCATCAGAGAAAACTCTACCTTCCATAATACGACCAGTAAATTCATCTACAATGTGTACCTGTCTGTCTCTAACTAGGTATTCTACTTCATTGCTCATTGTATAGTTAGCTTTTAATGCCTGGTTAATATGATGAACCAGTGCAGTATGTTCAGGTTGATATAAGTTTTCAATTTTAAAATAACTTTCAGCTCTTTCAACACCTTCTTCAGTTAACATGATACTTTTTGATTGAATATCAATAGTATAATCTTCATCTTCAGTCAATCTTTTAACAAATCTATCAGCTTGAATATACAGATTTGCAGTATCCTTTTTACCACCAGAAATGATTAATGGTGTTCTTGATTCATCTATTAAAATTGAGTCAACTTCGTCTACCAGAGCCATATTTAAACCTCTTAAAACTCGATCTTCAACTTTAGTAACCATATTATCTCTCAGGTAATCGAAACCCAGCTCACTGTTAGTTGTATAAGTTATATCACAAGCATATGCCGCCTTCTTTTGTGATTGGTTTAATCCGTGTCTGTTCAAACCTACTGTTAAACCTAAAAAGCGATGGATCTGTCCCATCCACTGTGAGTCTCTTTCTGCCAGATATTCATTAACTGTAACAACATGAACACCTTCTCCTGTTAATGCATTTAAGTATACCGGAAAAATACTCGTCAGGGTTTTCCCTTCACCAGTTTTCATTTCTGCAATGTCACCTTGATGTAAAACAACACCACCCATTAACTGAACCTTATAAGCAAATTCTCCAATTACTCTTTTTGCCGCTTCTCTAACTGTTGCATAAGCTTCTGGCAGAATATCATCTAATGTTTCACCATTAGCTAATCTTTCTTTAAATTTTATTGTATTTTCTTTCAGCTGCTCATCAGATAAAGAAGCCATATAATCTGCCAACTCTTCAATTGGCTCTACCTTCTTTTCCAATGCTGCTGTAGCTCTATTGCTTAGATTAAATAGTCTGCTGATAAAATTTGACATTCAACATACCTCCTACCTTACTAATTGTAACATATATATTTATCTGCAAAGTACGAAAATATTATACAATCTCTTATTTTTTTACTTGCCTAATAATTTTTCTATCTTTATTCTTGCATCACTAATAAAGGAACTGCTATAACAAATACATAAAACCTTTAAATCTTTACAATGAGGTTTTAACAGTCTGTAAGCAGCTTTAATACTTGAACCGGTCGTGATGACATCATCTATTAATAGTATTTTTTTGTCCTTTAGCAATTCTTGGTTTTTTAAATGAATATATTTTCCAATTTTTTCTCTATCTTTAAAATCCAGATGCTTTTGACTGATATCCTTACTTTTATATAGAACATCAATGACTTCCATCCTTAAAACATCAACCATATTTTCCATATGATTAAATCCTCTTTTCAAAATACTTTCCTGACTGCTGCACATTACTACCAGACTGTAATCTTTGTATTTTTTTCTAATATATTTTATATACGGATATAAAAACAAAGGAAATAAAGCTTCATCATTATATTCCTTATATTGAATTAACAATTCACGAATTTTTCCAGTATAAAGATATAATCCTTCAACAGTGATTTCATCCAGTTTGAAAAAATATTTACAATCCAAAAGATTGCTTCGACAATAGCTGCATAAAACATCATTAACATAAAAAAGTTGTCTAAGACTTCCATTTTGTCTGATCCCTTTAAGACAGGACAAACAATAACAATCAATCATTGTTGGCCCTTTCTAATCTGCCAATACATTGATCAATTTCTTCTGTTTTTTTAGTTGACAAAAAATAACAGCAACCAAAAGGATCATTGACATCTCTACCTACCCTTCCTGATATCTGGACTAATGAAGCCTCATCAAAAACAATGTGCTGAGCAAACATTACAATTACATTAACACCTTTGATTGTTATACCTCTTTCCAATACTGTTGTACAGATACAAAGCTGATATTTTCCACTTTTAAATTCCTCAATTATTTCTTCTTTATTAGTTGATTTTGAATTCATATAACAACACTGATAATATTTTCTTAACAAGAAATATAAACCTCTGCTCATCCTGATTGTCGGCACAAAAACCAGCAGTTTCTTATTTAATTTGATTAAATCATTGATTTTTTTAATCAGAACCAGATATAACATCCATCTGAAACCATAAATAACTTTAGGGATTATCAGTTTATTTCCCAAGGGCCTTTTAGACAAATAGAGATAACTGAGTTCTTTTCTCATTACCTGCTGCATTAAAGATTCATCAGGAGTTGCGGTCAGATAAACAACTGACTTTTTATAACTGTTTTTAGCTATTCCCTGCAAAACTTCATTACCTTTATATGGAAAACCATCAGGTTCATCAATTATCAGCAAATCAAAATAATTACGATAACGATAAAGTTGATGAGTAGTACAAACAATCAAATCTCCGCTGGTTTTACTGGTATAGCCTTGACAGACAGCAGTAACTTCTATATTTTTGAATACCTCCTGAAGTCTTTCAGCTATTTCCAGTACCACTTGTCTTCGGCTGATCGCAAATCCGATTTTTTTGTTTTGTTTTAAATTCAGAGAGATTGTTTCATAAACAATTTCCGTTTTGCCTGCACCACAAACTGCTTCTAATAAAACTGATTTTCCCTGTGCAACTAATTCTGATAGTTTTTGGGAGATTTCTTTTTGTTCAGCGCTTAAATTGAAAGAAAGAAAATACTCACTATCAACTTCCTTCAGTTTGTTTTCTAACTTTTGTTCACTGACAAACTTTATACATTTGCGACAATATAATCCTCTACTTCCATAATAAAAATATTGAGGCAAATTATTATTACATCTACTGCACTGTTTATCACCTCAAATAATTATTGTCTCATTACATGTTTTTCCCTAAAAAAGGATGAACTGTTATAAGCCATCCTACTCTATTTCTAAAACCTGATTGTCTAATATTTGAACAATATATTGTTTCACCTGCGATAGTTTATCATCATTTAATACAACCATACTTAATGGAGTACCCATAACATAACTTTCTAAAAAAGTTCCCTGTCCTGTTACAGCATAAGTAACAACTGACCAGTCAGCCATCTCATCCAACTGCATTTGGGCCAAAGCATAAATGTCTTTAGTTTCGATATTACTGGTAAATTTACCATCCAAAGATTCTAATAAGGTACCAATTTTGGTGATAATAGAAACAGAACTCATCTTATTGATAGTAGCTTTTAAAACTATCGCCTGATGTTGATTTCTTCCCAAATCACCAATCATACAGCCATCTTTTTTAACATAATATCTTTCTCGGCAGTAAGCCAGAGCTTTTTCTCCATCCAAATGAATTAATCCTTCTTCGAAGACTCCATGATGTTGAGTTTTACTGACAAAGTCATCGTCACTGTAATAAAGACTATAAGTTTCAAAATAATAAGGGTTATCGATATCAATTCCACCAATAGCATTGATAATATCAATCATTGAAGTAAAGTTAACTCGTAGGTAGTAATTCACATCAATATCTAACACTTCATTTAAAGTATTAATCCAACAATTAATTCCGTCTGAAAGAGTTGTTGCATGAGTTAATTTATCCATTTTAGAATAATTACCACCTAAAGGAACATAACTGTCTCTAGGTAAGGTAACCATCAGAACCTGTTTATTAACTGGATTAACTACTAAAACTATGTTTACATCACTCCTTACTCTGGCTGAAGGTAAAATAGAAGTGTAATTCCAGTTGTCTACTCCTGTTAAAGCCACAATAAATGGTTCTTTGGTAATATTACTGATTGCTGCAGTGTCAGTAACAATAGTAATTTTCTGTGTACATTGATAAAGTTTCTTCACCCTACTATCAAAATCAGAAAAATCATCATTGTCTTTAATAATATCAATATAATCTTGATTTAACATGATTGCATCAACTTCTTTAGCATACAGTTTTTCTACTGCTGAATAAATATTTTTTAATTCAACAACTTCAATATCTTCGCCTGTAATCTCTTTATTGACAACCTTTATGGCATAATCCTGATATTCCAAATCCAAGTTCTGTTGAATGCCCACCAGCCTTCCAGCTAAATCTTCTATTTCATTAAAACCACTATCATTCAAGACATAAACATTAATATTTAAACTTCCTTCACCAGGAACGGAAACGAAAATTCTTTCCAGCTTACCAAGATAAACGGGCATAAGAATACTTCCAGCAATGAAAATAACTGCTAAAATTGAACATAAAACACTTTGAATAATTTTCAATCTATATTTAACATTAGGAATCAAAGCTAAGATTGCAAAAATCAATATCGTTATCGTAAAAAAAACTCCTAGTAAAATTAAATACTTTATTGGCAAAAATTTGTAACTGGCTATCATTACAAATAAAACCACTACACTGATCAGGTTAATCAAAAATGTGAACAATGATACTTTTTTTATCAGTCTTCTTTTTTTTCTTTTTTTGATAATCTGAGTTCTCTGTTTTGGAGTAAGCTTTCTTTTTTTTGTCATATAATTTCCTCTTATGGTCTATTATATCATATCGCCATTAATTTAATGTATAATTATGTTGAAGGTGAATGCAAGATGTTTAATGTAAAGGAAAAAGTTGTCAGTTTAATTGAAGTAAAAAAATCTAAATTTTATTGTATTCTTTTACCCATTAAAGATGATGAAAATATTAAAAATGAATTAGCTGAGATAAAAAAAGAGTATCCTGGTGCCAGACATTACTGTTATGGAGCAGTAATTGGCGATATTACAAGAAGTAATGATGATGGTGAGCCGGCTTCTACTGCTGGCAGGCCTATACTGGAAACACTGTTAAACCATCAACTTGATAATGTTCTAGCTGTAGTTGTCAGATATTTTGGCGGCACTTTATTAGGCACAGCCGGGCTTATCAGAGCCTATAGTCAGGCAACTTCTGAAGCAATCAAAATGGCTACTCTTACAGTCCCGACAACTGTTTATAATTATAAAATTACTGCAGACTATAATTTAATCAGCAGCTTGGAATATCTTTTAAGTACTAAAGCGGTAATCAAAGATCGAATCTATGATGAAATGGTTACCTACTTTTTCCAGAGTGAAGAAGATATTTCCCAAGAAATAAAAGAAGTTACCAGCGGTCAATACAGTCCAGAATTTATAAGTGAAGAGATTATTCAAAAATAATCTTTTTTCTAAATCAAAGATGGCTTTTTATTTAGCCATCTTTTTTGGTAATTAAATTTTTTAAAATTGGATTATAGTTATTTTTAAGATTAAAATTATAAAATAATCACTATACATTCTTAAAACGTCTTATGATTTTCTGTTTTTAACACTATTTAATAATCCGCCTTGTCTCATTATTTCTTTTTGTTCTTCACTTAAATTATGAGTAACATATAATTTAATGTTTTTTGTTTTATTAAAAACTTCAATTTTATCATTTAGTTCAGTTAAATTTTTAATAACTAATTCATCCAGTAAATCGATTGATTCATAATCTTTTTCGTCAATAAATACTAAAGGTAATATGGCATTATTAACTAAATTCTGCTCATGAATACGAGCAAATGATTTTGCGATAACTGCTTTAATATTTAAATAAAGTGGCGCCAAAGCTGCAACTTCTCTTGAAGAGCCTTGACCATAGTTTTCTCCAGCAACAATTATTCCGCCATTATATTCTTTACATCTATTATAAAAATCTTTATCTAATTGAGAAAATGTAAACTCTGATATTTTTTCAATGTTGCTTCTATAAGGCAACACTTTACCTCCCGCAGGACTTATATGATCAGTAGTAATATTATCCTTAACTTTAATCATTACTTTTTTATCGATATCACTTAATGGTTTTCCTATCGGAACATCTTTAATATTAGGCCCTTTTATAATTGGTTTTTGTTTATCACAATCAGGAACTAAAATCATTGAATCATCAATAGTAAACTTTTCAGGAAGGGTAGCTTTTTTATAATTTACTTCTGTAGCATCACTGATATAACCGTTAATCGCAGAAATCGCTGCAGTTTCAGGAGAAACTAAATAAACTTCTGCATCCATTGTTCCACTTCGCCCATAAAAATTTCTATTAAACGTTCTTAAAGATACTCCTTTACTTCTTGGAGATTGTCCCATTCCGATACAAGGACCACATGTCGCTTCTAATAATCTTGCTCCAGAAGCAATCAAATCAGTCAATGCACCACTTTCACTAAGCATGGTTAAAACCTGTTTAGAACCAAACGAAATTGTTAAAGATACATCTGGATGTATTTTTTTTCCTTTTAATATGCTGGCAACATTACACAAATCCATATAACTGCTATTGGTACACGAACCTATACATACCTGGTCTACCTTTACGTGACTTAAATCTTTAACAACCTTAACATTATCTGGCGAATGAGGGGCTGCACACAAAGGAACAAGTGTATCTAAATCAATCTCGATAACTTCATCATAAATAGCATTTTCATCTGCACTAAGAGGAATATAATCATGACCCCTTCCCTGTTTTTCTAAAAACTCTCTAGTATTTTCATCAGAAGGAAAAATAGAAGTAGTTGCTCCTAGTTCTGCGCCCATATTGGTAATGGTACTTCTTTCAGGAACACTTAAAGTCTTTATACCCTCTCCACTATATTCAAATATTTTTCCTACTCCACCTTTAACAGTTTTTATTTCCAAAAGTTTCAATATTATATCTTTAGCACTGACACCATTTTTTAATTTACCGGTTAACTTTACATTAACAACTTCTGGTAATTTTATCGAATAAGGGATACCTGCCATAGCACAAGCCACATCTAATCCTCCAGCACCAAAAGAAAGAGTTCCCATTCCTCCAGCGGTTGGAGTATGTGAATCAGCACCAATCAGTGTCTCGCCTGGAACATCAAATCTTTCAAGTTGAACCTGGTGGCATATTCCATTTCCAGCCCTGGAAAAATAAACACCATATCTATTGGCGACAGTCTGTAAGTATTTATGGTCATCCGCATTCATAAAACCATCCTGCAAGGTGTTATGATCAACATAACTTAATGATTTGGTAAAAACTTTATCAATACCCATCGCTTCAAGTTGCAAGTATGTCATTGTCCCTGTAGCATCTTGAGTAAGTGTATTGTCCATCTTGATTTTTACAATGTTTCCCGGTTTTAATTCCACTGGTTCACTAAGATGACTTTCAATAATTTTATAAGCTAAGCTTTTCATGGTAATCTCCTTATTAATTTAAAAAATTATATCATATTATCGTGGTATTTTAAACTTTAAGTGTTGCGTAAAAAAATAACTTAGGTTAAACTTTCAATGAGGTATTTACTATGAACAAGATAATATTAGACATTTTTAAAAAGTATATTAATGAAAACAAAATCCCCAATGAATTGTATAAAAAATACAATGTAAAAAAAGGGTTAAGGAATGAAGATGGCACTGGTGTTTTAATTGGTCTGACAAGAATAGCAGATGTTGTTGGATACATTAGAGATGAAGAAGGTAATAAAATAGATATCCCAGGAGAGTTATACTATAGAGGTATACCATTAAAAACACTTTATGAAAAGGTTTCATCAAGTAATCAGACCGGATATGAAGAAATTTGTTTTTTATTACTTTTTGGATATCTGCCAAGCAAAAAAGAGCTGACAATCTTCAAAAAAGAACTGCGAAGTAAATATGACCTTCCTGAAGGCTATTTAGCTGCCAATATCCTGAAGGCGCCTTCTATCAATATCATGAACAAGATTCAGGGTGCTTTATTGTTGTTGTATTCATATGATGATGATCCTGACAATTGCAGTCTTGACAATATCCTTAAACAGGGGTTGTCAATAATCGCAAAGTTGCCAGCCATTATGGTCTATTCTTATGCAGCTAAAAAACATCTAATTCATAACCAGAGTTTATTAATTCACCCAATAAGACATGATTTATGTATCGCTGAAAGTATTTTATATTTGCTTAGAGGAGAAAATAATTATACTGCAGAAGAAGTTAATATTTTGGATTTGCTGATGATTGTACAAGCGGATCATGGAGCAGGTAATAACTCAACCTTTACAAGTCTGGTAGTATCTTCTACTGATACAGATATATACTCTTCTTTTACGGCTGCTGTAGGTTCTTTAAAGGGACCAAAACATGGAGGAGCTAATGTTACATGTAAACATATGATGGATGCAGTAATAAAAGAAATTGGATTGGAAGCATCTGATGAAGAGATATTAAATATTGTCAAAAGAATACTTAACAAAGATTTCTTTGATAAAAAAGGTCTGATATATGGATTAGGACATGCAGTGTATACAATATCAGATCCTAGATGTGTTCTACTTAAAAAACAGGCAACTGAAGTTGCTGAAATAGCTGATAAAATTAACTATTTAAAATTTTATGACAGATTTGAAAACATTGCCTGTAATCATATAAAAGAAGTAAAAGGAAAAAATATCAGTGCTAATGTTGATTTCTACAGTGGACTTATATACGATATGTTAAAAATTCCAGAAGATTTATTTACTCCAATATTTGTCGCCAGCAGATCGGTTGGCTGGTTAGCTCACAATATAGAAGAAAAAATAAACAGTGGAAGAATTATCAGACCAGCAGGTCAATATGTTGGAGGTATAATTGAATGAAATATGTAACATTATTTGAAGGAGATGGGATAGGTCCAGAAATAACTGATAGTGTCATTCAAATATTTAATCATTTGAATATACCAATAACATTCGAAAAATACGATATTGGTCAAACCCTATATGAAAAAGAAGGAATATTAATTTCACAAGAATCAATAGATTCAATCAAAAAAAACAAAGTAGCTTTAAAAGCTCCTATCTCTACCCCTATAGGTAAAGGCTTCAGGAGCATGAATGTTCATTTGAGAATGATGTTTGATTTATATGCCAATATCAGGCCGGCAAAATCATATAAACAGATTAAATCAAGATACAGTGATATAGATTTGGTAGTCTTTAGAGAAAATACTGAAGATTTATATATTGGCGAAGAAAAAAAGATTAATGATGATGAATTTATCGCTATCAAAAAAATCACCAGGAAAGCTTCAAGAAGGATTATTAAATTGGCTTTTGAATATGCGATAAAAAATAACAGAAAAAAAGTAACCTGCGTGCATAAAGCCAATATCTTAAAACTGACTGATGGATTATTTCTAGAAGAATTTAACAAAATAAAAGCCGATTACCCTTCTATTATTGCCAATGATTTGATTGTAGATAATACATGTATGCAATTGGTTTTAAAACCTGAAAACTTCGATGTGCTAGTTATGCCTAATTTGTACGGAGATATTATCTCAGATCTTACGAGTGGTTTAATTGGTGGTCTTGGACTATTACCTAGTGTAAATATGAACGATGAATATGCCATTTTTGAAGCTGTACATGGATCAGCTTTAGATATTGCCAATAAGAATATCGCTAATCCTACTGCATTTATACTAAGTGCTTGTATGATGTTAGAACACTTGGGCTTTGAAAAAGAGGCAACAACAATTAAAGAGGCTATTGAATGCACCTTTAATGATTTGGATAATTGTACAGCAGACTTAGGTGGTAAAGCATCAACATTACAATATACTCAAAACATTATCAACAATATGGCAAAAAAATCAATCATGTAAATATAAATAAAAAACTGAAAACATATAAAAAAGAAGCATTATTAAATTTTTGCTTCTTTTTTTTAAATCTAAGGGTCTGCTTTAATCCTACCTCATAGACTTTAAAACATTAAAACAAACCTCATAATTTTAGATCACTCTTTTTTAAAAATAATCTGAATTATTTTACAGCATCGATAATTGCTTTAAATGAATCAACTTTTAATGAAGCACCACCAATTAAAGCACCATCAATATCTTTTTCGGCCATGTAAGTAGCAATATTGTCTGGTTTAACACTTCCACCGTACTGAATCCTTACACTTTCAGCCACTTCTTCACCATACATTTTTTTAACTTGATCTCTGACGATTGCACAAGTATCCTGAGCGATTTCTTTTGTAGCACTCTTACCGGTTCCAATAGCCCAGATTGGCTCATAAGCAATTACCATCTTAGCTACATCTTTACCACTAACACCATCTAATCCAGCAGCAATTTGTCCTCTGACCCATTCTTCTGTTTTACCAGCATCAAATGTTTCCAGTGATTCACCACAACACATAATTGGAGTCATGCCTGCTTCAATTAATTTTTTTACTTTTTTGTTGACAGTTTCGTCAGTATCGCCAAACATTTCTCTTCTTTCTGAGTGTCCCACAATACACCATTTCAAGCCGATTTCTTCTAACATTGGAACAGATACTTCACCAGTATAAGCTCCATTGTCTGCAAAGTGACAGTTTTCAGCTGCAATAATTAAATTTTTAGCATTTTTAATAGAATTTTCTAAAGCTAGATATGAAGTTGCTACACCAAAATCTGCTGTATCAACACCATCTAAATAAGGATCGACTGCTGAAATGAAATCAACTGCTTCAGCAATAGTTTTGTTCATCTTCCAGTTTCCAACGATAATAGGTTTTCTCATTTTATCCCCCTCTTTTTAAATTTCATTAATAACATCAACGCCTGGTAAACCATTACCTTCTAAAAATTCTAGTGATGCTCCTCCACCAGTAGAAACATGGCTAACCTGATCAGCGTAACCTAACTGTTTAATAGCAGCAGCACTATCGCCACCACCAATAATTGTTGTTCCATCTGTTTCAGCCAGTGCTGCAGCAATAGCATTGGTGCCTTTAGCTAACAGTGGATTTTCGAATACTCCCATCGGTCCGTTCCAAACAACAGTTTTTGCTTTTTTAACTTCTTCCGCAAATAGTTCAGCAGTTTTTTCACCAATATCTAAGCCCATCATATCAGCCGGGATTGCCTCTGATGAAACTGTTTTAACTTCTATTTCCCCATCAATTGGATTAGGGAAGCTGTCAGCCACAACAGTATCAACTGGAAGAAGTAGTTTCTTGCCTAATTCCTCAGCCTTTCTAATCATTTCGCCACAGTATTCAACCTGTTCTAAATCGACTAGTGATGTACCAACTTCTAGACCCTTGGCTTTTAAGAACGTGTAAGCCATTCCACCACCAATAATCAAGGTGTCACATTTTTCCAGCAGGTTATCAATAACTTTTAATTTATCAGCAACTTTTGCACCACCTAAAATTGCGACGAATGGTCTAACTGGATGCTCAACTGCATTACCTAAGAATTCTAATTCTTTTTCAATTAAGAACCCCACCGCATTTGGCAATTGTCCAGCTACACCTACTGTTGAAGCATGAGCTCTATGTACTGAACCAAATGCATCTGAAACATATACATCAGCAAGTGATGCCCAATAAGCAGCCAGTTCAGGATCGTTTTTACTTTCACCTTTTTCATAGCGCGTATTTTGCATTAACACAACATTGCCATCAGTTAATTCATTAACAGCAGCTTCAAGTTTTTCACCTCTAGTTGCATCTACGAATGTAACTTTAGCATCTGGTAAATACTCTTGTAATTTAGCTGCCACTGGAGCCATATTGTTTTTAACTTTATCACTAGCTGTTTTTTCAGGATTTTTATGGTCAATTTTTCCTAAATGTGAAAATAAAATAACCTTAGCTCCATTTTCTAACAAATAATTAATTGTCGGTAAAGCAGCCACAATTCGGTTGTCGTCAGTAATGACATCTCCAGCACGGGGTACATTAAAGTCAACTCTTACCAGGACCTTTTTACCTTTAACATCTAAATCTCTAACTGTACGTTTAGACATAACAAAACCTCCTTTTAGATACAATCAAATTATAACACCTTTTAGAACTATTTAAAAATTTTTTCACAAAGTATTTACATAATTTCCAACAGTTTATCGACATCTTCTTTTTTTGTGGCCCAACAAGTCGCCAAACGAATTACTGTATGAGTTTCATCATACTTTTCCCAAAAGGAAACTACTACTTTTTCCTGTAGTTTCCTTAATTTTTCATTATTCAGAATAATAAAAATCTGATTGGTTTTATTTTCAATAAAAAACTTATATCCTTTTTTTATTAAACCTTCCCTTAAACAGGAAGCTGTTTCCACAGCTTTTTTACTTATCTTCAAATACAGATCATCGGTAAATAAAGCATCAAACTGCACTCCTAAAAGTCGGCCTTTTGAAAGCAAGGCTCCGTGTTTTTTTATTAAAGTGGTAAAGCAGAGCGGCACATTATTTTTAGTAAAAACTACTGCTTCACCACATAAAGCTCCAATCTTGGTTCCTCCAATATAAAAGACATCACAATTTTCAGCTATATCCTTCAAATTCAGATCGCTATCTTCAGCACTAATTCCATAGCCTAGTCTGGCACCATCAATATACAAAGGTATCTGGTACTCTTTACAAACATTATGCAAAGAGACTAATTCATCTTTATAGTAAATCGTTCCATATTCGCTGGAAAATGAAATGTATACCATTCCTGGATAGACCATATGTGAGTGATTTTCGTCATTATAAAATGTATTTAAAAAATCTCTTAAATCATCACTGCAGATTTTTCCATCGATATGTTTAATGGGCAACACTTTATTGCCGGTAAATTCAATGGCTCCAGCTTCATGGGTGGCAATATGGCCAGTATTAGCTGCAATAACACCCTGATGTTTTTGTAACATACTATTAATTACTACCTGATTTGTTTGAGTGCCGCCAGCCAGAAAGAAAATTTCAGCCTCTGGATTTTCAATAGCTTTTTTTATTTTCTCTTTTGCCCGAAGACAAAAGATATCCTCACCATAACCTTCAGTAGCTACCATATTGGTTTCAACTAGGCGCTTTAAAACTTCCGGATGAGCCCCATAACTATAGTCATTAGAAAAATACAACATATAACGTACCTCTTTTATTTAACTATATCTTACTATTTTTCTTTGTGTTTTCAAACCATCGAAAAAACATTATAATAGATGCAAGACCAAACTAAATGAGGGAGGAATTAATAATGTTAACCGACATTCAAATAGCTCAAAGCTGTCAAAAAAAACATATTCTGGAAATTGCCAAAAAGATAAAGGTGGATGAAAAATATATCGAACAATACGGTAATTATAAAGCTAAAATCGATTATCGATTGTTTGAAGACTTAATAGATAAAAAAGATGGCAAACTTATCCTGGTAACTGCCATTAATCCAACAGCCGCTGGAGAAGGTAAAACTACAACTACTATTGGTTTAGCTGATGCGCTAACGAAATTAGGAAAAAAGGCAATGTTAACTTTAAGAGAACCATCTCTAGGTCCTGTTTTTGGAGTAAAAGGTGGAGCTGCTGGAGGAGGATATGCTCAAGTAGTTCCAATGGAAGATATCAATCTGCACTTTACTGGTGATTTCCATGCCGTCTCTGCAGCTAATAATCTTTTGGCTGCCATGATTGACAATCATATTCAACAGGGCAATTCTTTAAATATCGATCCTAGAAGAATCAGTTGGAAACGAGCTGTCGATATGAATGATAGACAATTAAGAAACATTGTCTGTGGTCTGGGAAATAGAAGTGACGGTATTCCAAGAGAAGATGGATTTGATATCACGGTAGCTAGTGAAGTTATGGCAATATTGTGTTTAAGTAAAGATATTTCTGACTTAAAAAAGAGACTGAGTAATATTACTATCGGTTACACTTATGACAATACTCCAATTAAAGCTGAACAGCTAAATGCTCATGGAGCAATGGCTGTACTATTAAAAGATGCTTTAAAACCCAATCTGGTACAAACATTAGAAGCCACTCCGGCCTTTATTCATGGCGGTCCTTTTGCCAATATTGCTCACGGATGCAATAGTATAATTGCTACAAAGATGGCCTTAAAACTTGTTGATTATACCGTTACTGAAGCTGGTTTTGGAGCAGACCTGGGTGCGGAAAAATTTTTAGACATCAAGTGCCGGGTTGCCAATTTGAAACCTGATGCCGTAGTTATCGTAGCAACTTGTAGAGCTTTAAAAAATCATGGCGGGATTTTAAAAAACGACTTAAATAAAGAAAACTTAGAAGCTTTAAAAAAAGGTTTACCTAATCTTTTACAACATATCGATAACATTAAAAATGTCTTTAAGCTTCCGGTAGTTGTCGCCATCAACAGATTCCCCAATGATAGTGAAAATGAATTAAAAATGATTGTTGATAAATGTAAAGAGCTGAATGTCAATGTTGCTTTAAGCGATGTCTTTGCTAAAGGTTCTGCTGGTGGAATACAACTGGCAAAAGAAGTCATCAGACTTACCGAAATGGAAAATCAGTTTGAGTTTGCCTATAACCTGGATGATTCAATTTATGACAAGTTGACCAAAATAGCTACTAAAATTTATCACGCTGATAAAGTGGAACTGACTTCTTCTGCTTTAAAACAATTGCAGCAACTTGAAACACTGGGCTTTTCAAAGTTGCCTATCTGCATGGCTAAAACCCAGTATTCATTCTCAGATGATCCTAAAAAACTGGCAGCTCCAAAAGACTTTGTTATAACTGTCAGAGAATTAAAAGTCTCTTCAGGAGCAGGATTTATTGTTGCCTTAACTGGAGATATTATGACCATGCCAGGACTGCCAAAAGTTCCAGCAGCGGAAAGTATTGATATTGATGATTATGGTATTATTACCGGATTATTTTAAAAGGACAAAAGATATTTATGTATAAACAGACTATTGAACAATTTACTATTGATTTATCCAGCAAAGCTCCTGTGCCAGGTGGTGGTGGAGTCTGTGCTTTAGTTGGTGCTCTGGCTTCATCTTTAGGTAGCATGGTTGCTTCTTTAACTATTGGTAAAAAAAGATATCAAGATGTTGAAAAAGAAATAATTGAATTAAACAACCAGTCCGAAGCTTTAAGAATAAAACTTTTAGAAGACATTAATCTCGATGCTGAAAGCTTTTTACCACTTTCAAAAGCTTATTCTTTAGATAAAAACAATCCAGAAAGAGATGCAATAATGGAAAGATGTTTAGTTGCTGCTTGCGATGGACCATTAACGATTTTAAAAGATATCTGTCAAGTAATTGAACTATTAGAAAGATATGGACAAATTGGTTCAAAACTGGCTATTTCTGATATTGCGACTGCCTCAATGCTAGCTTATGGTGCTTTATATGGTTGCAGTATTAATATTAAAGTTAATACTAAAATGATGAAAAACAAAAAATTTGCAAAGAAAAGAAACAGACAGGTTGATCAGCTGGTAGATCAATATTCTCAAATGGCTCAAAGAGTTTTTGAAAATATTAACAGGGAGATGATTTAATGGCTAACATTTTATATGGTAAAGCAGTAAGCGATAGTATCAGCAAGAAAACCAAAAAAATAGTTGAAAACCTGAAACAACAGGGAAAAAATGTTACTTTGGCTATTGTCAGAGTCGGTAAAAATGCTGATGATATTTCTTATGAAAAGGCAGCTATAAAAAGATGTCAGAAACTTAACATCAATGTCAAAACCATACACTTAGATAAAGATGTAAAGTATAATGATTTTTATCAGGTCCTGGACACAATAAATAATGATACTTCTATCGATGGTATCCTGATGATGCGACCTTTACCAAAACATTTAGATAACAAGAAAGCTAGAAATTACTTACATCCTGCTAAGGATATTGATGGAAGCAGTGATATTGCCCTATCTTCTTTGTTTAATAATAGTGGCAAGTATTTTGCTCCTTGTACAGCTCAAGCAGTCATTGAAATGTTAAAATTCTACAATATTCCTCTAGTTGGTAAAAAGGCTGTCGTTATTGGTAGAAGTTTAGTCGTCGGTAAACCGGTTAGCATGTTACTGCTAAATGAAAACTGTACAGTTACTATTTGTCATTCTAAAAGCACAAGCATTAATGAATTAACCAAACAGGCTGATATAATTATCGCTTGTAGTGGGCAAATGGAATCCTTAAATAAAGACTATTTCACCAACGGTCAGACTGTCATTGATGTTGGAATAAATTATAACCAGGAAAAAGAGAAACTATGTGGCGATGTTGTATTTGAAGAAGTGGTAAAAATCGTTGAAAATATCTCTCCAGTACCAAGAGGAGTAGGTTCAGTTACTATCGCTGTATTATTGAATAATCTAGCTATTTCCGCCAAGAAAAAGTTGTGATATGATAGTAACTTGTAAAGGAGAATTATGACAACTAAACGATTAACTACTATATCAATGTTAATAGCGATGAAGGTTATTTTATCAATCTTAACTCCCGTAAAACTACTAAACTTCAAGTTCACTTTTGAAGCTTTTCCTATCTTGGCTGCAGGTTTGCTTTTTGGCAAACTTGAAGGTTTTTTGGTTGGCTTTATCGGCAGCTTTTTATATCAACTGCTATTTTCAGGTTATGGCTTTACTGCTACCACAATATTATGGATCTTACCTCATGCCCTTAGTGGTTTAGCTGTTGGCTATCTAGCTGGAAAGAAAAAAGATAATTTAAACTTCAATACTATTTCTTTAATTGCAATTTTTTCAGCACTTTTAGTTACCACACTAAATACTTTAGCTTTATTTATTGATGCTAAAGTATATGGTTATTACTCTAAAGCTTTGGTCTTTGGATCTATTCCATTGAAAATAATTTCCGGAATAATGTTGGCTGTTATCTATGCTACATTACTGCCAAAAACGATTGAGTTAATAAAGAAAATTGCAAAATAAATATCGAATTGAAAAAAAACAATAAATCATAACTCTTTTTTAATTATCTTTTATTTGATAAAATATATATAGACAATTCAATCAAAATTAAATGAATCTATTTAAATCATGAAAGGATAAAATATGGATAGAAATCGTATCAGAGCTATGTTAATAATGTACTTCTCATTTTTTATCTTGCTAACCCTATTAATTATAATAGGTATTTTTCATGTGTTTAAATTTTGGATATTGTAACAATAAAACTAAACAAAAAAGATGTATCAAGTTTAAAAACAAACAAGATACATCTTTTTACATCTTCATCCAATGAATTTTTATAGATATAATTTAAAATTAACTCTTATTTAAATTACGATATTTTTTTATCACTTGTTCATCATAGTTGATAGCCAGGTAAGCTTCTTTCATTTTATAACTATCAACCTCTTTATGAACAAAGATATTTGTGTCTCCATGTTCTTGACTCATTTTTCCACGTTTTTCTCCTTCGTAGTTGATTGATATTTTTACTGGCTTAACTTCATCATATAATTCTGAATTAAACATATACATCGCTGCAACTAAATCATGTAAGACACAAAATGTCTTTCCTATTGCCTGATAGGTTTTAACCAGATAATGATTTTCAAAAATATCAGCCACCAGATTGCCCCATTTACCACCTTCATATCTTAAGAAAGTAAACTCATTGACATCAAAGTATACCTTCATCGTTACATCCAGTGGAAACATGTGAAATACTACTTTATTTTTATTTAAGGCATTCATCACGATATCCAAAGCCTTTAAATCGAAATAATAGTTAAATTCACAATATGGAGTAATATTTCCCATCGAAAATGTACCACCCATCGAATAAATAGCTTTAACATTTTCAAAAGCTTTTGAATTTTTCAAAATTAAAGCTGCTAGATTTGATAACGGTCCTAAAGCCAGTATTTCAACTTCATTAGGATACTTCAGTAACATTTCCTCTAGAAAATCAATCGCATTGATATCACTTAGATTTTTGGTTGTATAAGGTATTTCAACATCTCCAAAACCATTCTCTCCATGAAAAAAACTGGTCTTAATATTCGGATCAATTGATAAGGGTTCTACTCCCTTATAAACCTTGACGTCACTGTTAAAGAAATCAACTAAACGCAAAGCATTCTTATAGGTATACTCTAAGGGTCTATTGCCGCCAACACAAGTAATGCCCAATACTTCGATATCTTTTTTCAATAATAAGGCATTAATAGCTAAGGCATCATCGACACCAGGATCACAATCAATAATTACTTTTCTTTTATTATTCATCTTGGTTCTCCTTATATTGCTTCAAATAGATTTGAATCGTTATTATATCTGCTGGATTTACTCCAGAAATTCTTGAAGCCTGCCCAATAGTTAAAGGTCTCACCGCTATAAGCTTTTCTTTGGCTTCAATTGATAAATTGATAATTTTATTATAATCAAGGTCATATGGAAGAGGCTGCTTTTCTAATCTGATTAAATTAGCTGCTTCTCTTCTGGTCTTAGAAATATAACCTTCAAATTTAATTTCAATATCCAACTGTTTCGCTATTTTTTCATCTATTTCAATATTATGTAACTGACAGATAACTTTCGTTTCGACATTTGGTCTTTTAATTAAATCGTGACAGTTCCCTAAATTTTTATTTTCTCCATATCCCTTCTCTGTTAAATAATCCAATAATTCTTGACTATAATTAACTTTTGTCTCTGCTAACAGCTGTTTAAAATGTTTCAATTCTTTTACTTTTGAAGTAAATTTATGATACCTTTCTTTGCTGATTAAGCCAATATTATAACCATATTCTGTCAATCTCTGGTCAGCGTTATCATGTCTTAATAACAGGCGATATTCTGCTCTGCTGGTTAACAGGCGATAGGGTTCTTTAGTACCTTTAGTAACCAGATCATCAATCATTACCCCAATATAAGCTTCATCTCTCCTTAGTACCAGAGGCTCTTTTCCTTTTAGTTTGTTGATGGCATTAATACCAGCGATTAAACCTTGGCCAGCTGCTTCTTCGTAACCAGAAGTGCCATTGATTTGACCAGCAGTAAATAGGTTTTCCACCAGTTTTGTTTCTAAGGACGGTTTTAAATGCAGTGGATCAATAGCGTCATATTCAATAGCGTAAGCATATTTAACAACAACATGATTTTTAAAGCCTGGCAGAGAATACAGCATTCTATCCTGTACATCATATGGCATACTGGTTGAAAAACCTTGAACATAAGTTGTGTCCAGTGATAAAGATTCCGGTTCTAAAAAAATCTGATGTCTTTCCTTATCTGCAAAGCGAACAATTTTATCTTCCACTGATGGGCAGTATCTAGTTCCTGTCCCCTCAACAACACCCGAATACATACTTGATCTATGCAAATTTTCCTGAATTATCCGATGAGTTTCAGGCTGAGTATAGATTAAATAACAAGGGATCTGATCTTTTAAAGGTAATATTTTTTCTGTTTCAAAAGAGAATGCTTCAGTTTCAGTATTTCCCGGCTCCCTTACAGCATATGAAAAATCAATAGAATCAGTTTTAATTCTAGCTGGTGTTCCTGTTTTCAATCTTAATATTTTAAAGCCCAGATCTCTTAAATTATTAGAAAGATTTTTCGTTGTCTTTTTATTGTCCGGACCTGTTGATGTAACATGGTCTGATACCATAATCTTAGAGTCCATAAAAGTACCTGTAGTCAATATAACTATTTTAGCCTGCAGAAATTCTTCTGTTTCAGTCAACACTCCTTTGACTTTACCATTTTCAACAACTATTTCTTCAACCAAACATTCTTTAACAGTCAAATTTTCCTGACTGCATAAAACTTCCTGCATCTTCTTTGAATATAAAATCTTATCAGCTTGAATTCTTAAACTTCTCACTCCAGGGCCTTTGGTAGTATTTAACATCTTAAATTGTAAAGCTGTAGAATCAGCTACTTTAGCCATTTGACCGCCTAAAGCATCAACTTCTCTGACAACTACTCCTTTTGCTGGTCCACCAATAGAAGGATTGCATGGTAAAGAAGCGATATAATTTTTATCAATTGTGCATAAAACAGTATTAAAACCCAGCCTGCTAGTGGCTAGCGCTGCTTCACATCCAGCATGTCCTGCTCCAACTACAATTACATCAATCATACATTTTTCTCCTACTTTATAAGTATATCACAATAAAAAATCAAGGAATAAAAAAGGTGAATCTATTCAGATCCACCCTCATAAATCTCAAATTGCCCGGCTGCTGTAATTTTAATATTCTGATAATCAATTCCCTTTTTTTCAAGAATGTCAGTTACAGTATTGTAAGCTAACTCTCTGGTATTGGCTTCCTCAGATAAATGAGCTAAGACAATTTCTTTAGTATCTTCATTGATGCATTCTACTAAGGCATAACCACAATCCTCATTTGACAGATGACCGTAGTCGGATAAAATACGATTTTTTATACCCTTTGGTCTTGTTGTATTTAGTAACATCTCTGGGTCGTGATTGCTCTCTATGATGTAATAATTGGCATTTCTGATAATTTTAATATTTCTGTCAGATAAATATCCCGTGTCTGTTACCAGCACCAATGTTTCCTGGCCATCATAAATAACATAGCCAACCGTAATATCAGTATCATGGGAAAGAGGTATGGCTAGAATTTCTAAATCCTTAATGGTAAACAGTTCAATTGGTCTGATTAAATGGTTTTTGTTTAATCCCACGATTTCAAAAGGAGAATAGACATTAAGATCTTTAATAATCTTACTATTGTTTAAATGATCTCCATGACTATGAGTGATTAATACTCCATCTAAATCTTCATATTGTAAACCAATTCTCTCAAATGATTGTTTCAAATATTTTTGGGTAATTCCACAATCGATCATAATCGAAGTATTTTTACTTTTGACAACTGTACAATTTCCTTTTGAGCCACTCGCTAAAACATAATATTTCATTACTGTCTACCAGCCTGTTCGCAAGGTAAAATCCAACATGGGTCAATAAGTTCCCCGTCAACATAAAAGCCGATATCCAGATGCGGTCCACTGCTGCGACCGGTATTACCAATCTGACCAATTACCTGTCCTCTTAAAACTATATCGCCAACATTAAAATAACCAGGTGTATGCATATGTAAATATCTGGCAACAATACCATTGCTATGGTCAATATAATAATAGTACCCCATCGTAAAATTGTAGCCTTTCCTTATGATAACTCCATCAGCAGCAGCTAAGACATCACCATATTTGTTGTAACGGTCAATAAAATCACAGCCATGATGATTAGCATAACAGTAGAAATCACAAGTAATTACCGGATTTCTTACAGGGAGTGAAAAGAATACTCCTCTGTCACTATATTCCTGCTTATTGTAGCGATATTGTCCAATTGTCGGTTCAACTTTTACAACAACACTATCCTGACGATAACTGGTCAAAATGCCGTTTACATAGATATCGGTATAAGTAGCATCATTATATCCTGTTGCTGGAGCAACATCTTCAATAATTTCTCCTCTTTGAACTTTAATATCAAAAGTGTAAATGCTTTCAGTTGGATAAGTTACTTCCTGAGCCAAACGCTGTTGTTCAACTACTACTGTAATCGGTGAGTTAAAGTATGTAATAATTAACTGCTGACCCGGTACAATAGCCTGATTAATATTTTCAAGGCTATCATTGATAGATAAAAGTTGCTTTGCCAGTAATCCTGCTTTAGAAGCCACACCACTTATCGTGTCATATTCTACAACTGTATAATATTCTAATTCATAATCTCTTCCATAACACAAATACATAAATATTGCTTCTTCATCTGCAAACAATTCTTTAGTACTAGCCCCCGTTGGAGTAGCTCTTATTGTCTCTTCAATGTAAATGTTTTTATCCTGAATGCCATAAGTAGTCAAATCAGGAATTGTTTCATGATTTTCTAACGCAATATAAACTTTTTCATCAATAAAACACAAGGCAAACCTTCTCAAAGCATTAGAAAAATCCTCAATTGATTTAACATATATCGTATCAATTACTATATCGTCTTTAACAATTTCTATTTTAACTGCCTGAACAACTAAAAGATTATTATCAAGAATATAGGATAAGATTTCTTTATCTTTATTTTCATATTTCCAGAAAGATTTCTCTTTTAAAATATAGATTTCATCACTAATATCGATTTCATAGCCTTCAAATTTTGTTCCTGCTAATTTTGCTTCTTCCATATCAATGGCATTTTGAATTAAGTCACCATCATATACAATTCCAATCAGTTTACCTAGATGGTAAACTTTTGTCACATCAATGGGCTCTAATGAGATATATTCAATTTTCTGAGCAATATATGATTTTTCTTCATTTAAATTGACATTTGATATCTGAGTCTGTTTTCCAATATTTGAAGGGAAAAACATCACAATTAAAATAGAAAAAACAAGACTGATAAATATTGAAATTAATTCTTTTTTCTTTTTCATACTAATCCTCGGCTTTTCTATTAAAAGTTCTATCCTTTAGATAAAACATATTTATTGAAGGTTTAAAAGCAAAAAACAGATTGCCAGTTGCACCATTACGATGCTTGGCAATTATTAACTCTATTTCTTTCAAAGCATCTTTTGATGGATTTTCTTCATATGCCTTATTACTTTCACTATCCTTATCATAATGTAAAAACATAACAATGTCAGCATCCTGCTCAATTGCACCAGATTCTCTCAAATCTGATAAGATTGGTTTTCTTTCTCTATTTTTTTCCACATTTCTTGATAATTGAGACAAAGCGACTACTGGTATATTTAATTCTCTAGCCATCTGTTTCAGTGAACGTGAAATTTCGCTTACTTCCAATTGACGGTTATCGCCTTTTGAAACTGTTGGAGCAATCAATTGCAAATAATCAATAACAACCATATCTAAGCCCTTATCAGCCTTAAGTTTTCTACATTTAGCGAAAATTTCGTTTACTTTAATAGTCGGAGAATCATCGATATAAATTTTTGCGGTTTCTATTTGACTTTTAGCTTGGTCTATTCCTGTCCAGTCTTTATTAGTCAAAAACCTGCCCGTTCTAATTCTATTTATCTCTACTCCACTTTTTGCAGCCAGCATTCTTGTTGCCAGCTGAATCGATGGCATTTCCAAAGAGAATAAAGCTACCGATTTTTCAAATCTGATAGCTGCATTACTGGCAATGTTTAACGCAAAAGCTGTTTTCCCTACTGAAGGTCTGGCAGCAACAATAATCAGATCACTATCTTGAAAACCGTTAGTGATATCATCCAAATACTGAAAACCTGAAGGGACACCGGTCAAACCACTTTTTTCTTTTAACTGGTTAATTCTATCAATTAATTCATCTAGAACTTCTTTACTGTTTTTAAATTCTGAAACCTTTCTGTCTCTGCTTACTTTTAAAATTAAACTTTCAGCCTCATTTAAAACATCTATCGGGTCGTGTTGCCCCTGGTAGCTTCTTTGTTTTATTTTCTCTGAAACTTCAATAAGTCTTCTTAATAAAGCCTTTTCTTTCAATATTGTAATGTAGTGGACAGAGTTAGCACTACTGATTGCTAAATCAGTCAGGTGCATAATATAATCTACTCCTCCAACACTATTTAATTCTTGAATATCCTGAAGTCTGGTAATTACTGTTGCTACATCTATTGGTTTTTCTTCCTGATTCAAATCTAACATAACCTGATAGATTTTTTTATTTGCTGCCACAAAGAAATCTTCTGGCAGTAAATTTTCTTCAAAGGTAAATCTGAATGTATCAGGGTATAAAAATAGCGAACCTAACAAAGCCTGTTCGGCATCAATACTAGCTGGTACCTGTAAAGTCATAAATAGCCTCCTATAAACTAATTACTTCAATATTGAATTTCGCAATTACATCTTTAAATAATTCGACTTTCGCTACATAATTGCCTAATCTGGTAATATTTTCGCTATCAACAAATTTACGTTTATCTACTGTAATATTGTATTGTTTTGCCAATTCATCTGCTATTTTACCAGTATTAATACTACCGAACAGTTTTCCTTCTTTTCCACTTTTTACCTCTAAAGTTAAAGTCAGTTTTTCAAGTTTTTCTTTCAATTCCAACGCCTGTTGCTTTTTCTCTTTGCGGTTGGCTGCAACTTCGTCTTTTTGATTTTGTAATATTTCTAAAGCTCTTTTAGTAGCTTCTACAGCTAAACCGTTTTTAATTAAATAGTTACGAGCATAACCAGCTGCAACTTCTTTAATTTCATCTTTTTTTCCAACGTTTTTAACATCAGTCAATAGGATTACTTTCATCACTACTACCTCCTTGTTGATATTGTTCAATTATCAGAATCAGTTCCTCTTTCAAAGCCTTTAAACTGGTATTTGTTCTTTGAAGTCCAGCAGCATTAAAGTGACCTCCACCACCCATTTTTTCCATAATAATCTGGACATTAATTTGACCATTGCTTCTAGCAGAGATAGCGAAAGTGTTGCTATCGATTTGAGCAATGACAAATGCTGCCTGGATACCTTTAATTGAACAAATATGATTAGCTCCCTTGGCTAAGGCTGTTCTTGATAAATATTTTTCTTCTTTTTTTACCGCACTTACAGCAATACCTTCTCTAACAATTTCCACATGTTTAGAAATTGTTGTTTTATCAATAAAATCCTGGATACCTTCTTTTAGCCAGTAATAAGCTAAAGCAGTATTGCTTCCACTTTTTTTAAGCGTTGCACAAGCTTCAAATGTTCTGGCATTAGTTCTTGTTTTCAGTTCATCTGTATCTACCAAAATTCCAGCATACATAATAGTGGCTTCTAATTCACTTAATTCAATAACATTTTGTGAATATTGCATTAACTCAGTAACTAATTCAACTGTAGAAGAAGCTGATGGTTCATTGTAAATCAACATCGCACTAATATTAGTTTCACTTTTTCTACGATGATGATCGATAATGACAATCTTTTCAGCCTTTTCCACCAGTCTCGGTGTGCTTGTTAAATCTAAACTATGATGATCGACTGCGACAACCAGTGATTCTTCATCCATAAATGACAAGGCTTCTTCTTCACTGATAAAAATGTGATTTTCAATTAAACTCATAATGTTCTCTTCATAAATTGCTTCCGTTACTGGTTCAATATTAATTCCATTAAACACGATATAAGCTTTCTTTCCTAAAGAGAAAACTATTCTACTGATACCTAAACAAGCTCCAAAACTATCTAAGTCAGCTTCATTGTGAGGGATGATAAAAACATCTGAACTTTCATTGAAGATTTTTTCCAAACTTTGAGACATAACCCTGGCTCTAACTTTGGAAGTTTTTTCACTGGCTTCTGAAGAATGACCAAAAAACTCAACTTCCTTACCATGCTGTTTCACAGCCACTTGGTCCCCACCTCTAGAAAGCACCAACTCTAACATACTATTCAGGGTACTATCTAATTCATCAAAACTGGCATCTCCATAACTATAGGCCATTGAAGAAGTTATTGAAACATTTAAATTTCTAGCTTTATCTTTTATTTCATTTAAAATCTCAAATCTGCTATTGAGCATATTTTTAAAATTTTCATAATTTATTACTACAAAGAATCTATCACTTCTTATTCTTCGAATGATTGCTCCATTATTTATTGCCCAGGAAACTATTCTTTGACGAATATTAGTGTTGATTTGAGCAATTTTCTGCTCGTCTTCATTACGAATTGTTTCTTCATAATTGTCTAAACTGATTAACCCTAAAACTATTTTTTCATTCTGATAAGCCTTTTTAAGGTCATATATTTCAGTAATATCTTTAACAAACACTACCTGTGAACCTTCTTCTTTAATACATTCAAATTTTGTGCCATCCTCATCGGTAATAACTGCACGATGATTATTTCCTGAAAATATAGTAGCCATCTCAGGAAAAACTTTGGTAATTTTTTCACCGATAATATTTATCTTACGATTTTCAAAAAAATCAGAAGCCCAGGTAACAATATATTTTTCATCATAAATAATTATTCCAACCATACCATACTCTAAAGCTTCTTTTGCTTCAGTTCCTAAAACTCTGTTAATATCAACAGTTCGTTTTCTTTTGTCTAACTCCATTATCAAAAAAATATAAATCAGGAAAACAAAATTAGCCGCAATGAAAACGTAGGCTAAAAAACTGTAATTAATTTTTAAAATAAATTCAAACAGTAATGCTAAAGCTATTTCAATTAATAAAATAATTAAGGCAATTATTTTAATTCTGTCCATTTTGTTTAACATATTTTTTAAGCTCCTCTATTAATGTTTTTCTAAACGGAGTAAAGATATCAAAAATACCAATTCCAATAACAATCACTGAAAAAAACAGTGCTAACAATAAAACTAAAACTGCAATGCTGGCTCTGGTTCTCGCATTTGGCACTCTAATCGCAATAAGAGTTGAAATTAGAATATAACCAAACAGAAAGCAGACAATATAAGCTGTAACCGTGATAGGAAATATATAGTTCTTATATTGAGCTATTGTTGGAAATCGAGCCATTAAGATATTACCAACCAATCCGACAAGTACAATTAATTTTAACCACAACGGTGCATAAAGCTCACTTACCGGTTTCATCGGAGGTATAGTCATCTTTAATCTTTTTAAAACAATAAAGGCAATACTGTGAACTAAAAAACCCTCTAAAATCGCACTTAACACCGAAGAAATAATGATAATGGAAAACAAAGCGTTATTATCAAACATTGCCATTAATGTTGAAGAAATAGCAGCATCACCTCTGGCCATCTTATCAGCCATAATCGTCATGGCTTCTCTCATAAAATCCATTTCTGCCATTAAATCATAACCGAAAAACTTAGCAAAAACAAAATAGGAGATAAACATCATGATAAGAGAAACCAGAACCACTGAAGTAATCAGATAAGTTGCACTTTTTCCTTTTATTAAACCGGCTCCGTAAACAGTTCCGGCAATAACTGATCCTAAAACATAAAAAGTGCTTGTTGAAACAGGACCGGCAATAATCATAGTCATTAGTAACATCGCCACATTCATAACAATAGCCTGTTTTACATCAAATTTAACAATATAGATAATTACTACTATCGGAATAATCCAAAAGAAATATAATTCTAAACCATTGGCCAAAAGACGATTTATATATACCAGTACACCTACTAAAGCACAAAATAATGCTCCATAAGTGATACTATTTACTCTTGATCTGCGCATTCTCAATTTCTCCTACAACAAAAACATCTTTCCACATAAAGATACAAAGTAATTATAAAACATTATTTAATGGTTGTAAAACTTTAAGGACAAACAAAAATCCCCTGATAAGGGGATTATGTTCACTAATTAGTCAACAACGTATGGTAATAAAGCCATTTGACGAGCACGTTTGATAGCTACAGCTAACATACGTTGATACTTAGCGCTTGTCCCAGCTACTCTTCTTGGAATAATTTTCCCATTAGGTGAGACAAATTTCTTTAATAATTCAGTATCTTTATAGTCGATATAAGTAATGTTATTTTTAGTGAAATAACAAACCTTTCTACGACCGGGTCTATTTCTTCTAAATGCCATTTATAAACTTTCCTTTCTAGAATGGCAAATCATCACTAGAAATGTCTAATTTAGGACTATCTGCCAAATCTGTATAACTTTCATCTGGATAGTAATCAGTTGTATATGATGTTGCACTATCTACAGATGCACTCTTAGAATCTAAGAACATGATGCTGTCGACAAGTACTTCGACAACATAAACTCTTCTTCCTGGAACGTTAGGATCTTCATAATTTCTTGTTTGAATTTTTCCTTCAAGTCCAAGCTGAGAACCTTTACGTAAATACGTTGTCACCAACTCTGCAGTTTGATTCCATGCTACACATGGTACAAAATCAGCATCTGGCGTATTTGATGTATCATTTTTGCTTTTTCTTCTATTTACTGCTAAAAAGAAGTTGCAAACTGATGCATTATTTGGTGTTTTACGTAAAACTGGATCTTTGGTCAAACGACCAATTAAAACAACTCGATTAATCATTTTCTTTCACCTATTCTTCAATTTTGACAATCATATGGCGAACAACGTTTGCGTTGATACGACTGATACGATTAAATTCATTAATAGCATCATTATTAGCTTTAATAGTGATTACCATATAATATCCTTTAGTCATGTCTTCAATTGGATAAGCAAATTCCCTCATACCCCATTCATCTACTTTTTCAATTACACCATCAGCATCGGTGATGATTTTGTGTAGAGTTTCAATGGTCTCTGTACGAACTGCTTCTTCAGTTGAAGCGTTTAGGATATACATAATTTCATATTTTCTCATTTTTTCCTCCTTTTGGTCTAGCGGCCTGTTTCCAGGCAAGAAGTAAATATAAATTTACCCGAACGCTGTTATATTCTAACAAATTTCACCTTTATTGTAAAGTCAAAATTTCCTTTCTATATATATTATTTTTACTTTTTTATAACTCCTAATTCTTATTCATAAAGTTTTCAATGTCTTCAATTTCTTTAATGATATTGCCACTTAAATTAATACACCCATCTTCAGTAATTAATAAATCATCTTCAATTCTGATCCCGATGTCTTCATCTTCCAAATATAATCCTGGTTCATTTGTGATTACACAACCTGGTTTTAATGGTTCATCAACTAAAAAAACATCATGAACTTCTAAACCTAGCATATGAGAAACATTATGATAGTAATAGTCTCTTACTGTTTTACCTTCTTCTAATAGCCCAATAGCAGCTAATTCAACTTCATAAAACTTAACTACCTCTTCATTTAACTCTCTAGTAGTAATTCCTGGTCTGGCTAAAGTTTCGACAAGCTTATTAGCTCTTAAAACAATGTCATAAATTTGTTTTTGACGATTGGTAAACTTGCCATTGACTGGAAATGTTCTGGTAATATCAGCATTATAATATTGATATGCCGCTCCTAGATCACACAATACCAAATCATCTGTTTTAGCATAATCATTATTATCACTGTAATGTAAAATGGTCGCATTTTTGCCAGTAGCACAAATTGTCGTAAAAGCATGATCACATTGCTGGCATTTCAAAACAAAATCAAAATAGGCTTCTAATTCATTTTCCCATACATTAGCATGCGAATATCTCATCATCGTTTCAATTCCTTCCTGAGTTATATCGATTGCCTTTTGAATCAGTTCAATTTCATGCTCATCTTTAATCATTCTCATCAAACAAATCTTGTCATAGATGTTAGTAAAAGTAACTTGAGGCTGATACTTTCTAATCTCATTAAACAAATCTACTGTTGCATCAGGCTGATTTAACTCCTGTTTGCTTAAGTCACCGCATAAAATAAAATCAGCCACCCTGCCATAAGAATTTAAATAGGTTCCTATTGAATGTAAAAGTGTGTCCAGATACCTGATATCTTCAATGCCGCTTATTTCTTTTGCCTGTTTTGGTCTGATTCTACCACCAACCCATTTAGCCAGCAGTTCATCATATGGTTCAATAAATAATATTTCTTTTGTGGTATTTTCATCCAATTTTACTAATACTAAAACTAAATTTTCCTTATCCAGCCCAGTGTAATAATAAAAAGATCTATCTACCTGAAATGGATATTTGGCATCTCCAATACTGTATGGAGCTTTTCCAGCCATTAAAACAGTTACTGAATACTGCTCTAACATTTCTAATAGTTTCTTTCTTCTTTTTACATACATATTTAACTCTCTCCTACTTTATATCATCTATGGTCGTTATTTTTTCATTATGATGTCTGGAAACCACACACCTTATCTTAGTATCACTATATTTTTCAACAACTGATGCTTCATCAGTCGGTATAAAACCTTCTTTTCTAGCTTTTTTATAACAGGACATCAATTCATCAACATAAAAAGCTTGTGGTGTCTGAGCTCCATTTAGTGTATCTCGATCAATTGTTTTTACAATATAACCCTCGTTTACTATTTTGATGGTATCAGCAATTGTTCTGCTCAGAATAGCTGCTCTTTCAGTTTCCATTGTCTTTTTCAGTCTGTTTAAATCTTCACTTTGCAGATAGCATCTGGCTCCATCATGAACTAAAACTATCTTTTCTTTTACTGCCATTAATCCGTTAAAAACTGAATCACTTCTAGTTTCACCACCAAGACAATACATCTCTTTTCCAGTTGCCCTGTTTTTAGCTAAATAATCAATTGTTTCTGGATTTGTAACTAAAACTATCTGACTACAATCTTTATCTTCTCTAAATGGTTGTAAAGCCTTATCAATGACAAGCGAACCATCAGATAACTGATATAATAATTTGTTTGTTGCTGAGGCAAACCTTTCTGATTTTCCAGCTGCAACAATTACTGCTGTATATTTCATAACAACTCCTACCATTCATTGCTTAATTGTTTAATTAATTCTAACATAATAAAAAAGTTATATCACATATTGTTTCATTTTTTGTTTATACTATAATAAAGAGGTGGCTGGTATGAAAATTTCGACAAAAAAAGGCGATTTTTTGTTTACTGATCTAAAAAACAGAAGAGTAAGGAAAGATGATAAAATTATTGTTGCTTTAGGACTGATTGATGAAACTATTGTCAGTGTCCTTGAAGCTGATTGTTTTATTGATATTCCTTATATTAAAGAGATAGTTAAAACCTTAAGTGGCATAGCTGGTTATATTTCTGGCTATCAGGAAGTTTTTGATATTTCTTTTTTATTAACCAAATTAGAAAAGGAAATTGAAGATTGTCCTGAGACTTTCAAATTCAACTATCCTTACAAACAGCAAGACAGGATTGCTATAAGTAAGGCCAGAGCTAAAGTAAGATCCTTAGAAAGAGCACTTGTCGCCATAAATGAAGATGAAGTTTTCTATTTATCTTTCATTAATCGTCTTTCGGATTTTATGTATTGTTTACAAGTAAAATGTAAATAATTTTCATACCCCTTAATTGATTTATATATGTTAGAATATAAATACACTGTCGGAGGAACCTGTTTATGTATAGTCAAGACTTAATCAAAAAACTTAATTCAGACATCAAGAATAATTTTCCATTAATCTATCCTATTGAGGATGATTTTAAAATTACTCACACTGGTGTTTCTAGACTGGTAATGTTAGATAGATACTCACAAAAAGATATTGATTTAAAAACATTAGCAGTTGGAGATTTAGTTTTGACAATAGTTAAAGAAGACCCTGTTTACCCGGCAAGAGGTGTTGGTTACATCAAGGAAATGTTCGACAACTACTGTATTATTGAACTTGAAGAAGACTCTAGAGGTGCACTAACTGATCCTGAAGAAATTGAAACAGGTTTAATTAAAAGAGAAAAAAATATAATTGATAAACCAGTTGAAATTTATTGGGAACAAATAGCTTTAAGAGTCGGTAATGCCCTGGCGGAAGTTGAAAAAGAAGAAAAAAGAGCTGAATATGGCAGTATCTTTGCTGAAGAACTAGCTAAACTAAATATTATTCCTGCCGGTAGAGTCTTATATGGAGCAGGAAGTGGTACTGAAGTAACTTATTTTAACTGTTTTGTTATGCCTTTTATTGATGATTCTAGAGGTGGTATTGCTACCCATCGTCAAGAAGTTATGGAAATTATGTCTAGAGGTGGCGGTGTTGGAACAAACGGTTCTACCCTTAGACCTAAAAATGCCTTGGCTAAAGGGGTTGGCGGTAAAAGTTCAGGTGCTGTCAGCTGGTTAAATGACATCGCTAATTTAACTCATCTGGTTGAACAGGGTGGCTCTAGAAGAGGGGCTCAGATGATTATGTTAGCTGACTGGCATCCAGATATTATCGAATTCATTGTTTCTAAAATGCAAAATCCAAGAGTATTGAAATGGTTGGCAGATAATTCAAATGATGAACAGATTAGATATCATGCCAGCAACAAACTGAAATTTGTTCCCTTGACAAACTTACAAATCGATATTTTTGAAACTATTACCAAAGATGCCAATGCTGATATTAAACTCATTAACTATGCTCATGAACAGTTGATGAATGGTGGTCATTTTGAAGTAATAAATTCTGATTTCCTTTCAGGCGCAAATATTTCAGTTACCATTACTGATGAATTTATGGAAGCAGTAAAAAATGATTTAACCTTTGATTTGCGTTTCCCGGATTTAGACAACTATACACCTGAAGAAAAACAATTTTATGATGATAATTGGAAAGACTATGGTGACATTCATACTTGGCCACTTCCAATTAAAACATATCGAACTGTTAAAGCCAGAGATATTTGGGATTTAATCTGTTTCTGCGCTACTTACTCAGCAGAGCCTGGCATCTTCTTTATTGATAATGCCAATAAAATGACAAATGCGGTTGCCTATGGACAAAAGGTTGTAGCGACAAATCCTTGTGGCGAACAACCATTGGCTCCATATTCAGTCTGTAATCTGGCGGCTATCAACCTGGCTAACTTTGTCAACAAAAAAACAGGAGAAATTCTATTTGATAAGTTAGCTCAAACTGTTAAAAATGCGATCAGATTACAAGATAATGTCATTGATTCTACTCCTTATTTCTTAAAACAAAATGAAATTCAGGCTTTAGGAGAAAGAAGAATTGGCTTAGGTGTAATGGGTCTTCATGACCTGTTAATCTGGGCAGGCAAGCGCTATGGTTCACCAGAAGCACTTGATACTATCGATGAGGTATTCCACTGCATTGCTACAAATGCATATCGACAATCAATTGAATTAGCTAAAGAAAAAGGAAGCTTTCCATTCTTAAAAGAAAATCATGAAGCTTTCATCAATTCTGGCTACATGAAACAGATGGATGAAGACATTCGCCAAGATATCTTAAAATATGGTATTAGAAACTCTCATCTGTTAACTATTGCTCCAACAGGATCTACAGGAACAATGGTTGGTGTAGCTACCGGTTTAGAACCTTACTTCTCATTCTCATATTTCAGAAGCGGCAGACTTGGTAAATTTATCGAAGTAAATGCTCAGATAGTGGATGATTTCTTAAAGTTAAACCCTGAATATACCAGAGAAACACTTCCAGATTACTTTGTCAGTGCGATGGAACTTACTCCTGAAGAGCATGCTGATTCGCAATGTCGAATCCAGCGTTGGATTGATTCATCCATCTCTAAAACTGTAAATGCTCCTAAAGGTTATAGTGTCAGACAGGTTCAAAAACTTTACACTAGATTATACTATGGTGGAGCTAAAGGTGGCACCGTTTATGTTGATGGCTCAAGAGATAGCCAGGTACTAACTCTATCAAATGAACAAGAAGGCGAAACATTCGCCCAAATGGATATTGTCAAAGACTTCGGTATTCTAGTTAGTGAAGTTCAAGAAGAAGAAAAGAAAACTAACCTAAGAAGCGATAGACAAGATAGAGAAATTGGTGTTGAAGTAGGTAACATCTGTCCAATCTGTTTAGAGGGTGTAGTTGAAGAGATAGGTGGTTGTAATACCTGCACCAACTGTAGTGCACAATTAAAATGCGGATTATAAGATAAAACAAAAAAACAAGAACTTCAAACAAAAGTTTCTTGTTTTTTCTTCAAAGAAAAGGATTAATCCTTTTTTTTATTCCTTAAATCTATAGTCTCTTAAACCAGCACGATGTAAAGAAACTACTCCAATCAGGAAAGCACCCTGACTAATAATATTGATGCCTTGAGCTAGCCAGTTCATAAAACTTTGAGTAAAGTCTCTACTTGATAGATAACCCATCATTAAACTACAGACAAACGAAACGATAAAGAAGATAACTGTTTTCTTTCTGTTTAATCTTTTTGCCAAAATACTCAAACAGACATTCATTGCTCCAAGACCTGAAACCATCATTGAAACAAATAGGAATGTCCCGCTGAATACCACTGGAGCAGTTGCTACCATTACATCCTTTCTTTGGATCAACGCTAGTACCAGTCCAAATCCTGCAAACATAAATCCTATTGCCTGAGTAGCGAAAAACATATCTGTTAAAGTTTTAAAATCACAAATATTGGCAGCATATAAAAGTTTATGAGTAGCTTTCAGCAAGCCTGCCAATGCTACATTGGTTGTACCGGTGGCAAATAAACTAAATGCTGTTCTGCCCATTTTATTGTGCAAATCTCTATTTAGTATTGCTACTCCAATAATAAAGAATATTACTGGAATATAATCGACAATTGCCATTGAAATAGAAAATTCATTCATACTTACTCCCTTTCAATTTTACTTAAATGATAAATTGGTATAAATGGAAACAGGATTGGTGTACTTTCAGCATACTTGCGATATTCAGGATCATGCCCATAATTTTTTTCATGGCGTTTTTCCAGTCTATATGCTCCATGAATCATCACAAAAACAATCAGAACATATCCGATAGAAGCCATGATCCATTGTCCTTTAACAAGTGTCCCAAAACCGCTTATATATAACCCTGTCCAGAATATAATTTCTGAAAAATAGTTTGGGCAACGAACGATTTTATATAAGCCTATGTCACAGAATCTTTTTGGATTAACCGCTTTAGCGGCTGATTTTTGTTTATCAGCAATTGTTTCTCCAATAATTCCTGTTGCCATAAGTATTACTCCAACATAGCCCCAAATATCTCCACTTGTACCATTGGCATAACGATATATTGCTGGAGAGCTCTGAGACATATACATCCACATTGAATATGCCCACATAATCAGGTTAACAAAAACTGGCATTTTTTTCGTTGAACCTGTTGATTCCAACGTCTTCCTGTATTGAGCATTTTTCAATTCACGAGCTAATAAGAAATAACCTAATCTGAAGCCATAAACCATTAATAATATACTCATCAAAATGACCGTTGTTGTAGCTGAACCGTTAATTAAAGTATAAATTAATAATCCTGCTCCTATCCCCATTACCGCAAAGCCATATCCTACAGACATAAACCAGACAAATCGATAAAAACCACAGAGTGTCAAAAGAGCGCTAATGGCCAATAAAATCCACCACAATGGTGAAGGGAATACTTTTCCTACCATGATTTACCTCCAAAATACTCTTCAATATATTCTTTAAAACTCGATTCTCCAGTAACATCCCTGCCTACTAAGCTATTAGTTAAAGTCCATTTGGAAAATAGGATAATATCTTTTTTGCCTTCTTTTTTGATTTTAGGAAGTTTAGCTAAAATATCAAACATCCAAGGCGGAGCATATTTAATTTTAGTTTCTTTACCAGCAGCATCAAAACATAACTTAGCCATTTCTTCATAGGTATAGGTTTCTTTTCCTCCAACTTCATAGATTGGATTTCCTTTATCATTCATATGCTCAATGATAAAAGCTGCAAAATCTTCACATGCTACAACGTTGGCCTTAATAGTGCCATATCCCTTTAACAGCTGCATTTCACCTTTTTCGATATAAGGTCTGAATACCTTAGCAATATCATAGAAGTAACCTGTCGGACGATAAATAACATGATCCATACCAGACTTTCTTAACTCTTCTTCAAATAACCACTTAGCATGTAGCATTGGAACTTTTTCTGCTCCATCTCTTTCACAGGCAATAACTGAAATGTAATTAAATTTCTTTACACCTGCTCTTTTAGCTTCATTAAGCAAATTTAAATTTCCCTGGTAATCAATATCGTATGCCGTAAATTTAGTGCTTGATGAAGTTAAACCCACAGTTGTTATAACCAAATCAGCTCCTTCACATAAGTCTTCTAATGTTTCAGGCTTTGTGGCATCAATTGCTTTAAAAGTATATTTACCCTCATAACCATTGTTAGCTTTTTCCTTCAGGTCAGCAGCAACAACTTCATAACCTTTTTCAACTAACTGTTTTAAAACTTCAAAACCTAAGTTCCCAAAGGCTCCTGCCAATACAATTTTCATATGTTTTATCCCTCCTTAAAATATATATTTAATTGATTTTCGAAACAATTTTTTCCAAAAGCAACAATAATAATATTATCTATATTATACTTTTTATTTCAAACCATTGTCAAAACATTAACAAATATGTAGCGGTGAAAGACTAACGGTTCAGAAAAATACAAATGCATGCAAAATTATATAATTTGTTGCAAACATTTAAAATATATCATATAATTTAATTGAAGGGAGTGATACTGATGTTTCAATGGTTAAAAGGAAACGCTTATTCGATGATTGTTACTTTAAGTGATAACTATATCACTCTGAATAATTGTGCAGCTAATCGCTTTTCTGATGTCAGATGGTGTTTGATTGGACTAGATCAAAAAAACAAGAGACTCGCTATCAAACCTGTCACTAAAAAAGATATTGATTTAGGCTTATATCCTTCTGAAAAACTACACAGGGTTAATTTAGGCAAGGGATACGCCCGAATCGCCAATCGTAATTTATTGAAATTGTTAGAAGAATTAACTGAATATCCTTTAAGTGATAACGTAAAGTATAGCGCAACATTCGATGAAAATGATATGATGTTAATAGTCGATTTGACAAGTAAGGAGGATTAACAAATGTTAACTATGTGGATTATTGTAGCAATCGCAGCATTTATAATAGAAATCTTTACTGTAGGAAATCTAATCTGTGTCTGGTTCATATTTGGAGCTCTTGCCAGTGCACTGTTGGCATGGTTAAAAATACAGGCAATCTGGCAATATATCGCTTTCTTTGTTGTTTCGATTGCATCGATGCTAATTATTAGACCGATGGCACATAATTATTTAAGAGGAAATATTGTTCCAACAAACTATGATCGTTTAATTGGTCAAAATGCTACACTAAGTAAAGAAATTACTTCTAATAGTTGGGGTGAAATTGATACTGGTGGAACAAAGTGGAGTTGTGCCAGTTTAGACAATCATCCAATTCCTGAAGGCACCAATGTTAGAATTGTTGCTATCGAAGGTGCAAAATTAATTGTAAAAAGAATAGATTAAAGAAAGGACATATATTTATGGGAATCATTGAAAAATTAATTATCTTTTTGGTACTATTCGCAATTGTTGCTGCTGTATTGATATATACAGTTAGAATCGTACCTCAATCTGAAGCTTATGTCATAGAAAGACTTGGAGCTTATCATGCAACCTGGACTACTGGAGTACACTTTTTGTTACCGTTTGTAGACCGTATCAGTAATAAAGTTACTTTAAAAGAGGTCGTTAAAGATTTCGAACCTCAACCAGTTATCACTAAAGATAATGTAACAATGCAAATTGATACAGTTGTATACTTTCAAATTACTGACCCTAAACTATATACTTATGGTGTAGTCGGGCCAATTAATGCAATCGAAAATTTAACTTCTACTACCTTAAGAAATATCATTGGTGACTTAGAATTAGATGACACTTTAACCAGTAGAGACATTATAAATGACGAAATGAGGGTAATCCTTGATGATGCAACTGACTCGTGGGGAATCAAAGTAAGACGTGTTGAAGTAAAAAATATCCTGCCACCAAAAGATATTCAGGAAGCTATGGAAAAACAGATGCGTGCAGAACGTGAAAGACGTGAAGCTATCTTAAAGGCGGAAGGCGACAAACGTAGTGCTATCTTGGTAGCTGAAGGTGAAAAAGAATCCGCATTACTAAGAGCAGAAGCTAAAAAACAATTCTTAATTGCGGAAGCAGAAGGTCAAGCTGAAGCTCTATATAGAGTTTATGAAGCCCAAGCCAAGAGTATCGATCTAATCAATCAATCTAACCCTTCAAAAGAATACTTAGCTCTTAAATCTTTAGAAGCCTATCAAAAATTAGCTGATGGTCAGGCAACTAAGATTGTCATACCAAATGAATTACAAGCTGTTGCTTCGCTACTAACCAGTGCTAAAGAAATTGTTGAAAAATAGCTTATTATAATATTAAAAGGCAAATCAAAAACGATAGAGTAAAATAAACTTTATCGTTTTTTTCATCTCATTTATCCCTAAAAATATATTTTAAAAATCAAAGCATTTCAAAACAAAGATAATAAGTGCATAGCATCGATAAACAAACACAAAAATGTATAAAACTGACAAAACAGAAAGCATTACAAAATTTTATTCATGTTTTATTGCTATTTTAACTGCTGGCTATATAATTTGGCATAAGCTCCATTATTTTTAATTAAAGTATCATGACTTCCCTGCTCAATAATTTGTCCCTTATCAACAACAGCTATTTCATCAGCATTTTGAATGGTTGACAAACGATGAGCTACAACCAATGTTGTTCTACCTTCACACAGCTCATCTAATGACTTTTGAATCATCAGCTCAGTGACATTATCTAATGCACTTGTCGCTTCATCAAGTATTAAGATTGCTGGATTTTTTAAAAATACTCTGGCAATACTTAACCTTTGCTTTTGTCCACCAGATAATTTAACTCCTCTTTCACCAATTTGAGTATCATAACCCTCTGGCAGTGTTTCAATATATTCGTGAATATTAGCTCTTTTTGCGGCCTCGACAACTTCCTGATCAGTAGCATCTAATTTGCCGTATAGGATATTGTTTTTAATAGTGTCATTAAATAAGAAAACATCCTGTTGGACAATACCAATATTTCTTCTTAAGGATTCTCTAGTTACTTCCCTGACTTCATTATCATCAATAAATATTTTGCCTTCCATAATTTCATAGAAACGAGGAATTAAATGGCAGATAGTAGTTTTTCCACCACCTGATGGCCCAACCAAAGCAAACTTTTGTCCTGGATTTATTGTCAAAGAAATTCCTTTTAAAACTTCAGTATCTTCACTATATCCATAACTGACATTTTCAAGAGTAATCTTTCCTTTAACTTCCTTTAATTCAATCGCATTTTCACTATCTTTTTCCACTTCAATATCCATAATCTCACAAAATCTTTCAAATCCTGTAACGCCATTCTGGAATTGTTCCATAAATCCTATAAGTCTGTTGATCGGAGTTATAAACAAACTGATTGAAACCACAAAGGCGCTGTAATCAGCAAAGTTGATCTGACCGCCATATAAAAATATGCCACCAGCAACCAGCACTACAACATTAAAGATATCAATAACAAAAGCTGTTGAACTATGATACTTTGCCATTGCTTTATAAGAATCTCTTGAAGCTCTTTGAAACTCTTCATTTCCTTCTTCAAACTTCTCTATTTCTTTTTCATCATTAGTAAAGGCTTTTGTAACCCTTACTCCTGAAATGCTTGTCTGAAGTTGACCACTGATTATACTGGTAGCTACTCTGGTTCTTCTTCTAGCAGATGTATAAGCCCCTCTGATTCTTGTCGCAATAAATACCAATATCGGAATAATTGTAAAGATAATTAATGAAAGCGGTACGTTAATAGATAACAAATAACTGAATGATAATCCTAGCGTAAAAAATGAAATGATAATGTTTTCTGGACCATGATGAGCCAATTCACAGATATCAAATAAATCGCTAGTCATCCTAGTCATAATCTTTCCGGTTTCATGGTCATCGAAAAACGAAAATGGTAATAATTGAATATGCCTAAACAAATCAGAACGCATATCTGCCTGCATTGCCACTCCCATCAAATGCCCATAGTATTGAATAAAAAAATTTAAACCCATCTTTAAAAGGTATACCAATAACAAAATAATCCCAAAGATGATAATCATGTCAAACTTTTTATTAGGAATCAGATTATTGAGCATTTCCCTGGTAATAATCGGATACACAATAGCGATAATCGCAACCGAAAGTGAAGCTAACATATCTAAAATAAAAATCTTCTTATAAGGCTTATAATAGTGAATAAATCTTTTGAACATAACTTATACCCTTCCTTTGGTAAACTGATAAAGTGCAATACTTACGGCATTACATAAATTTAGTGAATCGATTGTATTTAAATGTTTAATTAAAATGCTTTGACCATAATTTTGAAATTCAGATGGTAAACCACTGGCTTCATTGCCAAAAACCAGTGAGTACTTTTCCGGTATTTTAATTTTATCCAGCTGTTCAGCTCCATCTAACATAAATGTAAAAATATCTCTTTCTTCAATTGACTGCAGATATTGTTCAAAACTATCAAAATATTGAAAGTTTACTCTAAACAATGCTCCCATACTGGCTCTGATGGTTTTAGGATCAAAAATATCAACAGCTGGCTTAATAATAGCGATATCATTAATACCAAAGCCGATGGAAGTTCTGATAATCGTTCCTAAATTACCCCTATTTGAAGGATTAACTAAAACCAGATGATTGTTTTCAAAAACTATTTTACTTTCATATTTTTTAAAAGCACCAATAATATAACAGTTTTCTTTATCTGAAACAATCTTAAAAATCTTATCTGAATAAATTATTTTTATTTTATGTTTTAAACATAAATTTTTAATCCGATAATAAATTTCATTTGCATTCTGTTTTGAATGAATATATACATTAATTACTTTTTCCGGATGTCGTAAAAGCAATTCCAGTGTTAATTCAGTTCCTAAAGCATAAGAGTAATCAAAGTTCTTTTTATATTTTTTCATAATAACCCCCAATGTTTTAAAAAGCCCCTAAGGGCTGTTTAATTTATCAATATTGAGTAATTTATTTACTAACGACGTCTATTGGTAACGAAACTAGGAATGTCTAAATCATCTTTTGATTCAATTTCTTCCTGAATTGAATCGTAGCCAGGTTTTTCATAAACAGGACTGTCAACCTGGTCAAAACCTGTTGCAATTACTGTAACAATAATTCTGTCATCTAACGCTTCGTTATAAGCGACACCAAACACTGTATCAATTTCATTTCCAGCAACTTCATTAATATATCCTACAGCTGCTTCAGCATTATCGATAGTAAGTGAAGTAGCTCCACTTACATTAATAATCGCATTTTTTGCACCTTGAATATTAGCTTCCAATAATGGACAATTTACTGCTCTTTCAGCCGCAAGTCTTGCCATTTCTTCTTTATTTTCAACTTCACTGGCATCTACTTCACCGACACCAATCAAAGCTGTTCCCTGACCTGACAGCACTGATTTTACATCCGCAAAATCCAAGTTTATTAATGCATTATAAGAAATCAAATCAGTAATCGTCTGAACTGCTTGTCTTAAAACATTATCAGCTTCCAAAAAAGCCTGATTAATTGGATATGAGCCTAAATTTAATCCAACTTTTTCATTTGGAATAATGATTAGTGAATCAACATGCTTTCTTAGTTCATCCAAACCATTAATCGCTTGCATGGTTCTCTTTTTGCCTTCAAATCTGAATGGTTTTGTGACAATACCAACTGTTAAAGCTCCAGTTTCCTGAGCACATTCAGCTAAAATTGGCCCGGCACCTGTTCCGGTTCCACCACCCAAACCAGCGGTAATAAAAATTAAATCAGCCTCTTGAACAGCTTCTTTAATTTCATCTATCGATTCTAAAGCTGCAGCTTTTCCTACTTCTGGTTTGCCACCAGCACCCAAGCCTCCAGTTGTATTAGAGCCAATTAAGATTTTATTATCTACTGGAGATGAAGAAAGCACTTGCCTGTCAGTATTTACAACGTAAAAATCGACACCTACTAAATTTGCTTCTACCATACGGTTAACAGCGTTACATCCTGCTCCCCCGATACCAAATACTTTAATTCTTGTTACTGGATTAAAACTATTCATTTTTTCACACCTCATTCAACTTTATCTACAAATAACTTGTCTGTAATATTTTTAAACTTATCAGCCAGATTACCATCTTGTTTTTCTTCAACAGCTGGAATCAGGTTTTGCCTATATGTATTCATATCAACACAATTTATCATTTCTGAAGTAATATTACACATGTCTTTGTACTGATAGAACATTCCTAATGTTGATGCCCACTTAGGATCTCTGGCACCTAATATATCCGGACAATAACATTTAACTGCTTTTTTAAATTTTTCACTCATTGCTTCCTCTAGACCTTGAAGTTGAGCTCCTTGTCCTGAAACAACAATAGAAACATTATCCTGCTCAATAATTTCACTACAATATAAATAGTAGTTTTCAATCATTTCCTGACTTTCCTCAAATATTATCTCTTGGATGCTCTTATATGTCAAACTATGCTCAATGTTATGTTTATCAAGCCAGCGGATTATAATTCTATCTTCTCCCTTTTCTTGACCGATAACTGCATATCTGAATAAAATCCTTGATGCATTTGTGTAATTAAAACCATATCTTTCTCTTATCTTTGTAATCAGCCTGTTATAGCCAGTATTTTCAGTAAATCCTGTAATTAGTCGACCATTATAAATCAATAAAAATACTGTATGATCCGCTTCCAAATAGATATTAACTACATAATTGTTATAGCTTTGTTCAAATAATGCTACCTCCCCGCAACTGCTGTAACCATCTTGGTAAACTTCCAAAACTTTAAGTCCAGCCTTTTCAACAATTGACAGGTATTCATACATCAATAATTTATCGCCGCAAATGAAATCAATATCACAAGTCAATAATTCACTTCTCTCATTAATAGGAGCCTTAGGGTAAACTATTGAATTTATTTTATAACTGGCACAACTTAAATTAAATATTTCATAATCTGATCCTACATTTATTCTATGCGCTTCATTGAATATCTCTTCAATGTCTTCTTTAGTTACTCTAGATTGAGATAGCAGTCTGTCAAACTGCCTTTTCTCTTTTTTAAAACGATAACCAGGGATAGACAATAAAACAGCTCTTAATGGTGTTTTTAGTTTAGCCGAGATATTGGCAGCAGCTTCTCTGATAGCTTCAATAACTAAATTCTTCTCAACAATTCTATACCCATCAACGCCTCTACATGGGATTTCCTCTTTAGCTATTATATACAAAAAGTCACTAGAAAATTCTCCCACAATTAAACGGACTTCTCTATTGACTATTTGTAAAGCTGCTAAAATATTTGTTTTATTTCTCAAAAAAACTGCTCCTATCTTGAATATAATTTTATCACATTTATTGGATAATTGAAGTAATATTTTGAATATTAAATAAACCTGGATTTCTTATTTGTTGCTTTTTCATTCCATCAGTTGAAATAAGTAGTTTAATACTCGTTGACCCACTTAAAAGTGTGCCTTTAAGTAGCAAGACTATCTTTCTCGCTATATAATAAAATTCAAAAACAACATGATATGCTTTTTGTCTGATTTTTTGAAAAATATCATTAATAAAAGTCTTTAAATCTATTCACTAAATAACATATCTCAGGTAAAATTCTTACCTCTTTTATTCTACCATACTTTCATAAATATACCATTTTAATAAGATTTTTTTCTTGCATTTTATTGTAGTTAATGTTATTATAATCAAGCGTATGATTGAAAGGAGGTCACGGAATGTCAAGAGTATGTGCCGTTACAGGCAAAAGACCTTTATCAGGTAACAAACGTTCGAATTCAATGAGAGCTACACGCAGAAAATGGAACGTTAACTTGCAAAAAGTTAAAGTTGTTATTGATGGTAAGCCGCAGACCGTCAAGATGTCAGCGAGAGCATTAAAAACATTGAAGGCTCAACAAAGTAAATAAGAAGTTAGCAGAACTAACTTTTTTATTTTATAAGCATTTAAAAAGTACCTGCACCATAAATTTGCAAGTACTTTTTATTCTTCATCAACATTAATCGTGGTGGCAGATATTGCCAGCAGACCTTAAAGAACCCTGCAGGTAATCTTCAACCGCATTTTCACTGTCGCCTACAATTCCTACTACAACTTCAATATTTCTTTCATTGAATATATTGATAGCTCCCATTCCCATACCACCACTGATAATAACATTTACACCCTTATCTGCCAAAAAAATTGGCAGAAAACCTGGTTTATGTCCAGGATTAGCAACAATTTCACTTCTTTTTATTTCATTGTTTTCGATATCACAAATCAAAAACTCTCCACAATGTCCAAAATGATCTGCTACCTTTCCTTTTTTACTTGCTACTGCTATTTTCATCATTTCTTTTCACTTCCTTATTTATTTTATATTTACTAAAATTATTATTCAAAAAGTATATTAATCGTCTTTCGATAAACTTCTTTAACTGCTGATCTTGAGATACAGTCTACATCTATAATTGTTCGGCCGCTATTTAAAATCTTGGCCACTTGAGAATCGAATGGTATCTTTCCAACAAAATCTAAACTCTGTTTTTTACATAATTCTTCAATCTTGTTTGAATTTTCAACATTGATATCATATTTATTGATACAAACAGCAATTCTGGTATTAAATCCTGAAGCTGTTTTTATAATGCGCTCCATATCGCTAATCCCAGATACTGTTGGTTCTGCCACTATTAAAACCATATCAACCCCAGATAGTGAGGCAATAACTGGACATCCTATGCCAGGAGAACCATCGATAATCGCAACTTCTCCACCTTTGGTTTCTGATTTCATTTGTTTTTTGACTTCGGTAACCAACAAACCTGAATTTCCACTTCCCATTTTAAGCTGAGCAGTTGAAAATACTTTTTCTTTATCAGAATACAGCATCAACTCTCCTGCTATATCTGGCATCATTGTAATTGCCTTGGTTGGACAAACAAATTCACAAACACTACAACCTTCACAGGCATAAGGATTAATTTCATATTTATCATTATATGTAATAGCCTCAAAACGACAATTTTCCTGACATTGACCACAATAAATACAAAGTCTTTCATCTATTTTTGCCTTTTGTAGACCATAATAATCTTTTCTTATCGGGTGTTCATTCCAACCACTAATCAGATGAAGATTAGGGGCATCAACATCACAATCAGCATAAGCTTTGGCTTCAGCCAACTTAATAAAAGCGCTAGCTATTGTTGTTTTACCTGTACCACCCTTACCGCTAAGGATTAGCAACTGTTTCATAGCGCACCTCCTTTATTACAGTATCAAGCAGAGAAGAAAATATCTCTTTATATTTTTCATCTATATTAACTATTATTTCACCATTTGAATTAAGTGTTCCCAACTTACTGTCAAACGGAATTTTACCTAATATCTTTATATTGTTTTCATAACAGAATTTCTCTGCAGGATTATCATCTTCAGTACATTTGTTTAAAACTACTCCAAAAGGTTTTTCAAATAATTTAACCAATTGATAAACCATATTGAGATTATGTACCCCAAACAGGGTTGGCTCAGCTACCAAAATACAATAGTCAGCATCTTTAATACTTTCCATTACCACACAAGCACTTCCCGGTGGACAGTCAATTATTGTCAATTTGTTTTCAAGAAGATGATTCTTTGAAAGTAGCCTGTTAATAATTGGCACTCCAGAAGGCTCACCAGTATTTAATAATCCGGAATAGATAGTTACATTATTAGAAATACCTTTTTTAATTATGCCAATAACCTTATCTTTTTCCGTTAATGCTTTTTGAGGGCAAACTAAAAGGCAACCACCACAGGAATGACATATTTCTTCAAAAATTTTTAACTTGTTTAAAATATAAGCCAAAGCATTAAATTTACAAAAATCAACACATTTACGACACCCGTCACACAGCCCTTCATCTACTTCAGGAATTTTTACCGCAATACTTTCTTCTTGAACCCACTGTGGCTTAAAAAACAGATGTCCATTTGCTTCTTCGACATCACAATCTATGTAAGTAGCCTTTTCTGATACTGCTGCCAAATTCACCGATACCAGTGTTTTCCCGGTACCACCCTTACCACTTAGTATGGCTATTTTCATTTTTTCCTATCTCCTACGTCCATGAAAACCAGCATGAATTTCATCTAAAAAAGAAAGCCTCTCATTAATAAAAGCTTCAATATTACCTTTGATAGAAACATCTGTTGTCTTATATATTTTAATATTAGCATCTTTTAACACAGCAGCTGCATTTTCTCCCAACTGTAGTGAAAGTACAGCATTTACTTTATTATCTACTATGATTTGAGCTGCTTTAATTCCTGCTCCACCTGTACTTGTTGCGGCAGTATTCTCAATAAAGGTACTTTCTTTAGTATTCACATCATAAATAAGAAAATATGGTGCACGTCCAAAAGATGGATTGACACTTGAATCTAAAGTTTTATTTTCTACTGGAATTGCTATTTTCATCTAATTCTCCTTTCATTTAATAATATTCATCAATTTATAATCTCACACTTTATTTTATTGGTCTTCAAAACGTCTGCCACGTCTACGTCTGTTACAGCCACGTCCACATCCGTTTTCCAACTCTTCACAAAGACGATATCTTCCACCTTCAATTATCAGCGGTCTTCCATTAACTAATGATTCCGCCAGTTTTTTCCTTGCTTCAATATAAATACCCTGCACCGTGCTACGGGCAATATTCATTTGTCTGGCACATTCTTCCTGATTATAATTTTCCAGGTCAATTAATCTGATTGTTTCATATTCATCTACTGTCATGGTTATTATTTTTTTTTCATCCACAGCTAAATCAAGTGGCCCAAATCTTTTGTTTCTAGGCAAAGTACATACTCTTCTGAATTTGACTGGCCTTGCCATATTTAATCACCTCCACATTCCAATCAGAAATAACCAGAGTTATTCTGGTTATCTCTAATTTTCATCATAGCTTTCTAATTGCTTGTTAATTGCGTCAAGATCTTCTTGTAACATCGCTCTTTTTTCTTCCAATAGTTCTTTTTCTGTTTTTAAATCTTCATTTTCAATTTCAACAGTTCTGGCTCTACGACCAAAACCACGTCTGCAAGCTAATCCTAAACCTAAACCAGCTCCAAAACCTACTCCCATACCAGCAACACGTCTAAATGTTCTAGATCCAACACAGCTTCCTAATTTTCTTCCCGTTCTTGGTCCTAAACCCATTGGTCCACTTCCGTCTCTTCTTGGCATCCTTTCACCTCCTTTTCATTTATGGCATATGCCATCTACTATTATTATACATTGTTTATGGCATATGTCAATAACTGTTTAATCAAAGTTTTTCTCCCCATATAAATAAAAATAAAATATTTATTGCCACTGCACAAAATAAAAAGCCACAAACTAATTTATGGCTTTTGATTTTTAACAACCTGAACAGCCTGATGAATCATCAATGACCATCTGTTGCAAAAAATAATCATATATTTCTTTTAATTCTTTAATTTGTTCCGCTGTCAGTTCTTCATAACTATCCAAATGTGATGATACTGTCCTTCTATGCGCACCAATGACATCTCCATTTTTTACAAATATCAACATTGAGGCAACGATTCTTAAAATTCCATTTTCGTCTACTTCACTAATTTCAGAAAAATCTACATCGCTCATTAACAAAATCTTAGAAATCTCCTTATACAACTCAGCAAGTTCACTATCAACTCCGTTATCATAGTCTTCTCGAGCTTGTTTAATACTAAAATAATAGATTCTCATTCCTGGATACTCATTAACAGCATCTATTAAAACCGGCAAAGCTCTACGACACCAGGAACATTCTGGCCAGCCAAAATAGACAACATGAGTGCCATTAATCAAAGCTTCAACAACTTCCTGCTGCTCAATATATCTGATTGAGTTATTTTCATCAATATTAATGGTAGTAATTGTTTTTCCTTTATCATTTAATTGCCCATTAATACTTTCATACTCTTCTTTGAATCTGATATTATCAGTTTTAACTTCATCAGTTTTACAACCAATCAAAGAAAACAACATTAAAAATATTACAAAAAGAATTTTTATTCGTTTCATTTGTTTTCCTTTTTCAAGCTCAAAAGAGAGTCTACAGCATAATCAAAACTTACAGGATTATTAAAACAATAAGAACCAGCTACCAGGGAATCACAGTGATGTTCTACTGCTTTCTTACCGTTTTCATAATTGATGCCACCATCAATCTGAATTAGATAGTTCAAATTGTTTTCTATACGCCAGTTATGTAACCAATCACATTTACTCAACATCTCAGTCATAAACTTCTGTCCACCAAAACCAGGTTCAACAGACATAACTAAAACCATATCTAGCTTGCATAAAACAGGCTCTAATACTTCTACAGGTGTATTCGGTTTTATAGAAACAGCAGCTTTTATTCCTTTAGCATGGATTTTATCAATAACAGCATTTAACTCCTCTAAATCCTTAACTGCTTCATAATGGAATGTCAACATATTCACTCTTGCCTTATCAAAATAGTCAACCACCTTTAATGGATTAGCTACCATAATATGAACATCAATGAATTTATCCGTAATCTTACATACTTGTTCTAAAATTTGGGGACCAAAAGAAATATTTGGAACAAAATTTCCATCCATGACATCATAATGCAGCCATTGTGCATTTGATTTGTTGAACATTTCAATATCTTTTTCAAGATTCAAAAAATTAGCCGACAACAATGAAGGCGATACAATAATCATAATTCCCATTCCTTTCTTTGGTTGCACAAAGGTACAACATCTAAATAATTTTTATATCTTAAAGACGAAACGGTGCCATCTTCCACACCTCTTTTAACAGCACAATCCGGTTCATTGATATGCTGACAATCATTGAATCTGCAACTATCATCAACTCTAAAATCTTTAAGTTTTTCAATTAATAACTTGGAATCAATTCTAGAAAAATCCAGTGAAGAAAAGCCAGGAGTATCTGCTAACCAGCCACCAGCAACCTGATACAATTCTGTATGTCTGGTTGTATGTTTTCCTCGTCCCAAAGCCTTAGAGATTTCTTGGGTCTGTAGCGAAAATCTTTTATCTAATCTGTTTAACAAACTACTCTTTCCTACTCCTGATTGACCTGCCAGAACAGTCACTTTGTCTTTCAAAGTTTCTTTTAACTCTGTTAAGTCATCACCAAAACCTGTACAAATAACTTTGTAACCAGACTTTTTATAATCTTCTATATATTGATTGATTTCATTTGTTTCATCTATTAAATCCATCTTGGTAATAACAATGACAGGTTCAATATCATTATAACTGATTAAAAATATTAATCTGTCAACTAAGATGTTAGAAAAATCAGGTTCCACAGCACTCATTACAATCATTGCTTGATCGACATTACTGATAGCCGGTCTATATAGTTGATTTCTTCTTTTCAGAATCTTTTGAATACAATATTGTTCTTCAATCAGTTCAAACTCAACTTCATCTCCAACAACAGGTCTATCTTGCAGACGAAGTTTGCCCATAGCTATAGCATCGTAAGATTGACCTTCACTATAAACAGTATAACGATTGGAAACAATTTTTATAATTTTACCCATTTTATCAATAATAACTCAAAGTTATAACCACTCCTTCTGTTTGAACATAATATGTTCCCCAGACCGGACTGCAACTTACTACGATACCTTGAGGAATAATATAATTGCCATCCTCATCTAAGTTATCTTCTATATTAAGTTGATTGAGCATAACTTTAGCTCCCATACTTTCTAACAATTCTTTTGCCTCATTTATATCCATCCCTTCGATACTTAAAGGAATCATAAATGAGATATCTGTTGCGACATCAAAATTGATAATTTTTTTGTCGGTTGGATCTAATATTAATCCTTCATATAAACTTTGGTTAATTATTTCATCCTTTTTATGATCTTTACTTTCCACTAATAAGACAATAACCTCAAAGCCTGCTGCCTCCAACAGCGGCTTGACAGTATTAATATCTTTACCAACATAATTTTCAACTTTAAACTTCTTACCTAAAGAAACCGAGAGCACAACCGTACTGTCTTTAAAAACCTCTACCCCAACAGCTGGAGAAATAGAGAAAACAATTCCTTTATCATAATCGAAAGTGGATTCATAATTAATATTTTCTACTCTTAAACCTTGAGATTCAAGTAATATAACTGCATCTTCAACTGAATACATTATAACATTTGGAACTTTAACTTTTTCCTTTTTAACAGATAAACCATTAGTTAAATTAATTAACAGAAATAGGATTATAAAAGCTAAAATACCAGCGCCACCAATAGCAAATATATTCATATAGTCGGTGTTATTCTTTTTCTTTTTTCGCACCAACTGAGGCTTGCTATGTTTTTTGTTTTCTTCCAACTTTTTCTTTTCTTCAATTTCTTTTAAATTAATTTTTGGTTCATAATATCTGGCTAAATCTAAACAGGTAACCAAATCATTATACATTTCCATTGCTGTTTTATATCTTAAATCAACTTTTCTAGATGTTGATCTAATAACAATATTTTCTACCGACTGTGGTATCTGAGAGTTGAAATTTTTAACCGGAGGTACATCGTTGTGCATATGTTTAAGAGCAACTTCTACCGCAGTTTCACTATGATAAGGTACATCTCCTGTTAACAATTCATAAAATACAATGCCTAAAGAATAAATATCCGATTGAACTTTAACCGGTTGTCCTTGAGCAAGTTCTGGAGCCATATAATGAACTGAGCCAATAACAGTATCAGTTTTTGTGATATCTGAAACACCAACTATCGAAGCAATTCCAAAGTCGGAAAGTTTAACTGTTCCATCATCCTTGACTAAGACATTTTGCGATTTTATATCACGATGTATAATTCCCATCTTATGAGCATGTTCAACTGCAGAAACTAACTGTTTCATAATATTTACCGCTTCATCGATAGGAATATTGCCCCTTGAACGAATTAGCTGTTTAAGGGTTTTACTGTGGACATATTCCATAACTATGTAGTGTTTGCCATCATGTTGTCCAACATCAAAAACTTCAACAATATTAGGATGAGAAGTAGAAGTAATAGCCAAAGCTTCTCTTTTGAATCTGGTTAAATTGACTGGATCACTGGCTAAATCTCCTCTTAATACCTTAACAGCAACTTCTCGCTTCAAAATAGAGTCAATAGCTAAATATACATCAGCCATGCCTCCTTCACCTATTTTTTTAACTACTATATATCTGTTTCCAATCATTTCAGCCATAAACAATTACCTCTGATATATTAAGGCAGTAATATTATCTAAACCACCTGCTTCATTAGCTTTTTTGATTAGCTTTTTAATTTTATTTTCTATTGTACTTCCAGATAACAGAACTTCTTTAATCTCTTCATCTTCTACAAATCCGTGTAATCCATCAGAACATAGCAAAATAGCTTTATATTCTTGTTTTATTTCAAATACATCAGCTTCAACTTTTTCAAAAACTCCTATTGCCTTGGAAATAACGTTTTTACCAACAACCTGTTTAGCCACACTTTCTGTAAGATTGTGTTTTTTAATTAAATCATTAAACAGGGTATGATCTTCGGTAATTTGAAGTAATTTATTATCTTCAGTAAGAATATAACCTCTTGAATCGCCGACATTGGCAATTAAAGTACATTCTTTATCAATATATGCTGCTACTAATGTAGTCCCCATACCACTATATTTTTGATCTTCATGTCCTTTTTGGAAAACAGCCAGATTTGTTACATCAATAGCATTATACATTTTTTCTATCTGATTTTCTGCTTTATAGTCACCATTAAAATATGAAGCCATTACCTTTACAGCTAAATCAGCCGCAATTTCTCCAGCATTGTTTCCGCCGATTCCATCACAAACAACTCCAAGAAAAAGCTTTTCATTATCGACAATAACGAAACTGTCTTGATTTATTTTTCTCAGCTTTCCAGTATCGGTCAAACCATAACTACTCATTAATCTTTTTCCTTTCGTATTTACTTCTTAACTGCCCACAGGCAGCATCTATATCATCGCCCATTTTCTGACGTAATGTACACCTTACATTTTTACGCATCAGCTTGTCATAAAAGATCATCGCACTTTTATAATCAGTTGAAACATATCCACTTTCATCAACATTGTTATAAGGAATTAAATTTACATAAACATCAAAATGTTTAGTTAATTCTGCAAGCTGGTTAACACATTTATCAGTATCATTAACTCCCTTTAACAGAATATATTCGAAAGATATTCTTCTATTATTTTTGCTTGTATAATATTTTAATGCTTCCATAAGTTTAGCTATTGGATAAGCTTTATTGACTGGCATAATTTGGTTTCTTATCTCATCATTTGGAGCATGTAAAGAAATGGCAAGATTGTATTTTGTTTTTTCATCAGCAAATCTTTTTATTCCATCTACTAAACCACATGTAGAAATGGTGATATGTCTGGCACCAATTCCTAAACCTAAATCATGATTAACGGTATTTAAAAAACTCATTACGCTGTCATAGTTATCAAACGGCTCTCCTGTCCCCATTACCACAATATGAGAAATTCTTTTTCCCAGTTCATCAATCTCTTTTTGAACTGTTAAGACCTGTAAAACCATCTCTCCGGCAGTTAAATCTCTTTGTTTCTTTAACAATCCACTAGCACAAAATGTACAACCCATATTACAGCCAACCTGACTTGTAACACAAATAGTGTTGCCATAATCATAGTGCATTAAAACAGCTTCAATACTGCTACCATCAGATAGTTTAAACAAATACTTTCTTGTTGAATCCTTACTTACCTGTAACTGTAAAATTTCCAATGTTCCGATTGAATAATTCTCTTTTAAAAATTGCCTTAACTTTTTACTGATATTAGTCATTTCTTCATAACTGGTAACTCTTTTACGATATAACCATGAAAAAATCTGGTTGGCATTATATTTTTTAAAACCATTATCTAAGCACATTTCTACCAGCTGATCATAAGTAAAGTCATAAATCGATTTCATTAAACTATCCTCTTAAATATTGTACCATACAATAATATTTTTTAAACCAAAAGAAAACTCCAGATAAAACTGGAGTTTCGTAATTATTTAAATTCTAATATTAGATTGAAGCTAAATACTTGATTGTTTTAACCATCTGGCAGACATAACTCATTTCATTATCATACCAGGCAACAACTTGAACATGATACGTTTCATCATCTACCTTAGCAACCATTGTCTGATTAGCATCAAATAATGAACCATATTCCATACCGATAGTGTCTGCAGATACTAATAGTTCTTCAGTATAACCATAAGAATCGTTAGCTGCAGCCTTATTAGCAGCATTTACAGATTCAACAGTAACATCTTTTCCTTTTACAACTGCATGTAAAACTGTGACAGAACCAGTAACTGTAGGAACACGTTGAGCTGAACCAATTAATTTTCCAGTTAATTCTGGAATAACATTAGCGATAGCTTTAGCAGCTCCAGTAGTAGCAGGAACAATATTAGCAGCTGCAGCTCTTGCTCTTTGTAAATTACCTTTTCTATGTGGTCCATCTAAAAGCATCTGGTCACCAGTGTAAGCATGAACAGTTGTCATGATACCTGATTGAATTGGAGCATAATCGTTTAATGCTTTAGCCATTGGAGCTAAGCAGTTTGTAGTACAACTTGCTGCAGAAATAATTGTATCTTCAGCTGTTAAAATATCGTGGTTAACATTATAAACAACTGTTGGTAAATCATTTCCTGCAGGAGCTGAGATAACAACCTTTTTAGCACCAGCGTCAATATGAGCTTGTGATTTTGCCTTTGATGTATAGAATCCAGTACATTCTAAAACTACATCAACATCTAATTCTTTCCAAGGTAAATCTCTTGCATTTGGCATAGAATAAATAGTAATTTCTTCACCATCTACAGTGATTGAACCGTGAACCTTAACTGTTTTTCCATCTTCTTCGTATACAGGCTCCTTAGAAGTTACTGTATGTTTGTTTTCACCGAAAACTCCACAATAACCACCTTGAGCAGTGTCATACTTTAATAAATGAGCTAACATAGCTGGACTTGTTAAGTCATTAATAGCTACGATATCATAACCCTCTGTTCCGAACATTTGTCTGAATGCTAAACGACCAATGCGCCCGAAACCATTAATAGCAACTTTAACTGACATTTTTTATCCTCCTATAGTCTATTTTGTTACATATAAATTATATGTTCTAACCATTTAAAAGTCAATTTTAACAGAGTATATTTAATATATTTTTCACAAATAATAAACATTTTCAACAGTTTAATTTTATAAAAAAAATAAAAATCACTAATAAAATAGCAGCTCCTTAATAATAATTATCTTCAATCATCTCTAAAACTTTTTTTATAATTTTATTCTTTTTTTTAATTGCCTGGTTTATTTATATTGCCCTTTTTTAAAAGAAACAGACTTTTTAAAGCCTGTTTCTGTCATTATAAACATATGTGGTATTCAATTTTAATAATTTTCTACATGAAGCATAAAATAACCCTGAGAGTGGTCACATACCGGACAAACTTCTGGAGCTGCTTTTCCAAAATATAAATGTCCACAGTTTCTACAAATCCAGGTGTTTTTATCAACTTTCTGAAATACCTCACCTTTTTTAATATTTTCTGCTAACTTGCGATATCTTTCTTCGTGATGTTTTTCAATCTCTGCTACACCTTCCATCTGTTCAGCAATTCTGATAAAGCCTTCTTCTCTGGCTGTAGCAGCCATTTCCTTATACATAGTAGTCCACTCGTAATTTTCTCCTTCAGCTGCATCTAACAAGTTCTCTAATGTTGAACCAATACCATTTAAATGTTTATACCATAATTCGGCATGCTCTTTTTCATTTCCGGCAGTTTCCAGGAAAATAGCAGCAATTTGTTCATAACCTTCTTTTTTAGCTTTTGAAGCATAGTAAGTATACTTGTTTCTTGCCTGTGATTCACCCGCAAATGCTTCCCATAAGTTTTTTTCTGTTTTTGATCCTTTTAATTTCATAATAACCTCCATATTAATAGTTCAAATCGTTAATATATAATGCTTTATTAAGTAAATTAAAGCCTTCAGATGAAGTTGTAACATTACTTTCATAAAGCTTGTTAAATAATTCAAAATCATTAATCCTGGCTACATATTTGCTAACTGATTTATAACTGACAGAAGGATAGGCTTTTGATAAATCTTCGTGTTCTGAAACATATACCTGGATACTCTTTTTTCTTCTTAAAGCATAACATAATAGTCTAGTCAATGCTAAACCATCTAAATAGATAATTTCTTCAATTACAATTCTACTGCTTTCAATATAGTAAATCATATAACCTCTGCATATTGACTCATCGTCATAAAAAGCTACCAGATTATACCTTTTAATCTGCAATAAATCTATCAGGTTCATATAATAGTTGTAATCCCTTATTAAATAACCATTAAAGTTCTCAATAAAAGCTTCATACACATCAACCAGATCCTTAACTTTAAAACTTCTGCTTACTCCTGCATAAGAACTGTTTTTTAAGTGGGAACGAGAAATTGTGTATAATCTTTGATTATAAATTGACTCAAAACCATATTTCTCATATTCAGCAGGGGTTTTAGTTGGAACAATTGTGACAAGTGTTTTATACTTCTGTTGCTCAAACACCTCATCTTTTAAGGCATCATAATATCTGATCCCTTTACTTCTGTCATAAAACTGGCCAAAAACAAATGAAGCTGAAAGTCTTTTTTTGTGTAATATTAGTGAATGATAATTTGTCTGCATTGAAGCTACTACTGAACCATTAACATCATTAACTAAAATGTTTTCCGGAATAAAAGCATTAATAAAATATTCGTCCTGACTTTCAAAATTTAAGACTCCACTTTTAGTATACAAATCAAAAATAGCTCTTTTATCTTCTTCTTTTCCTCTTCTAATCATATTTCACCCGTTAATTATTCATCAATTTCTTTTTCTGTATATTCAGCATTAATAACATCACCACTGACCTTATTATAATGTCTCTGTGGATCTTTTTGTATTTCTTCTTTTACTTTTTTTGATTCAATTGCTACTCTTATAAATAATATAATAGCCAAAACTAAAATAATTAAAACAAACCATTTAATCAAAGGCCAAAGTAAAACCATTAAAAATATAACAAATAGAGTAAATATAATTGAAAACAATGTCTCTTTATTCATTAGTTCCCTCCAATTCTCTTTCTCTTTCTTCATACTTTTCTTTTAAAGCCAAAACTTTATTGAAACGATGTCTTATCCCTGATTTACTTAACAAAACTCCTGTCCTGTTGTAATACTCTTTGGCCAACTCATTAAAAGAGGCATCCTGAAATTCCATCCTGAGCATCGCGACCTCTAAATCCTCTTTTCTTAACAAATGCTCCAGTTTTCTGTCCAGCAAATATTGAATAGCTTCAATCTGTTTTTGAGCAACAGCTAAAGTCTTTTGCTCATTGGCAATATTAATATTTTCTAATCTTTGAAAGTTGTTAAAATAATCGCGATTAATTCTTTCATTTTCAAATTCCATTAAAGCATCGTTAGCGCCAATTAAAATCAAAAAATCAGCTATGGCTTCTCCCGATTTAACATAGACAATTGTTTTTTTCCTTCTTTCCGTTCTTTTAGCAGGTATTCTAAATTTAGTCAATAATTTAATCAAAAAATCGGCATGACCTTCACTATTAGCTGTGACCTCCATGTGATAGTTTGAACTGGTAGGCCTGTTGATAGAGCCTGTAGCTAAAAACGTTCCTGCTACATAACCTCTAACCATTTCATCAGTTGACAAAAACATCATACGAGGATGATCTTGCAAACCTCTATCAGTCCACAAATCCAAATCATTCAATATTTCCTTAACCTTCTCATTTACTGTAATACGGTAAATATTTCTTTTGTGCAATTTTTGCTGTTTTATAACCGAAAACTGACTTCTTACATCATAAAGATCCCTTAAATCAAGTGCTGCCCTTTTAGCAATCTGACCATTAGAGATTTTAAGGGTCAAAGATATTCCAGTATTAGAAATTCCTATGCTCGCCAGTGATTGAAGCAAGCCCGAAAGAAGACCTCTTTTAGGGTCTTTTTCTAATTGCAGTCTAGTGATTTCATCTTTTACTCTTGATGCAAATGACATTTAAATATCCTTCATAATTTCTAAAAAACTATCTCTCACTTTTATTGGATCATGTCTTACCAGGTTTTTATCAAAATTTAATAAGCTGTGACGATAAACTTTATATTTATGATACTCTCTTTCTAACTTCACAATTTCAGCTTCTTCTAATGCATAGCTTTCAATAACCGCTTCTGGAAAAACATCACTGCTGATAACAACAGCATCAACAATCTCCTCGCCAATATGACTGTTAATAGCTTCGACATGTTGTTCTACTGAATAGTTATCCGTCTCACCTTTTTCAGTCATAATGTTACAATAATATATTATTTTACCTTTACAATTACATAAAGCTTTTCTGATATCATCAATAATAATATTTGGAAGTATTGAAGTAAAAAGTGAACCAATACCTACAATTATATAATCTGCTTGTTCAATAGCTTTTAACAATTGAGGATAGGTATTAACCTGTTCATCATAGAAAACATCTCTAACCTGTTTTTGGCTCTCTCTAATTTGAGTTTCTCCAGAGACGATACTTCCATCCATCATATGAGCTTTTAAAGTAACCGATTGAATTGTACTGGGATATATTCTACCCTTAACTTTTAGAATTTTGCATAATTCAACAACAGCTCGATAAAAATCATTTCCATCAATAGCTAAAGCTGAAATAATAATATTTCCCAAATTATGCCCTGATAATTGTCCTGAATGAGAATCAAAACGATAGTTCATTATCTTAGTCATTAAATCTTCACTATCAGCAAGAGCAACCATAACGTTTCTAACATCACCCATAGCAGGTAAATTAAAAAAGTGTCTTAGCTGTCCTGTTGAGCCACCATCATCTGCAGTTGCAACAACTGTAGAAAGTTCAATATCATCTACTTGTTTTAAACCCTTTAAAAGGGCTGACTGACCCGTTCCTCCACCAATACATAATACTTTTTTCATCTCAATTCACCTCTTAAATTATAACACAATTACACCATTTCAAAAATATAGTTACGCCCTAAAAAACCCATCACTTTATGATGGGTTGCTATTAATCTTTTTGAACTATTTCATTATTCAATATTTGTTGAATCATAGCTTTTGCTTTATTCAATGGTCCGTCATTCAAAATTACAACACTATAAGTTTTACCACTAGATTGACCCATAGCATAACTTGTTCTGGAAGCTCCTCTTCCAGTCAGGTTGTGTTGAACAACATCCCAAGTAGCCATATCATTTAATTGCATTTGAGCTAAAGCATAAATTGAATCAATTGTAATATCAGTGAAGAATGTTCCTTCAACCGCTTTTAATAATTCAGGAATATTTGTAATGGTTGAAACTGAAGTAACCTTTTTAATCAAAGCATCTACCACAATTGCCTGATGCTGATTTCTACCAAAATCACCTATTTGAGTTCCGTCTGGTTTATAACCTTTTCTTTCTCTGGTATAGCCTAACGTCTGACCTCCTGTTAAGGTAATCTTGCCTTCCGGGAAGTAATGATAAACAGTTTTTAAGGTATCTGGATCTAGACACGATTCTGTATCAAAAGCATAAGGATTATCAATTTCCAGTCCTCCTAAAGCATCAATAATCTTAATAATTGACAGGAAATTTACCCTGAAAAAGTAATTAATTTTAATATCAAATAAAGTATTGATAGTCTGTTGCCAAGCACTAATACTGTAAACAGTCGCATGGGTTAATTTATCCATACAATTAGTATTACCCCATAAAGGCACGTAAGCATCACGAGGAATAGTGATAATTAGCGCTTGTTTTGTAACCGGGTTAAATATCGCCAGCATATTAACATCAGTTCTACCAGCACTTCTAGTAGCAAAAAGGTTATTATAGTTTCTGCTATCAGAACCACCAATCAAAATGATAAATGGTTCAGTTGTAATATTTTCAATATTGGCACTATCATACTCTAAGCTGATTTTCTGTACACAGCTGTAAACTACTCTGGTATCTTCTTCATAAGTTAAAAAATCATTGTTTTCAGAAATTATTTCAACATAGGACTCATTTAATAATATTGCATCTACCTCTCCGGCATACAAAGCTTCTACAATTGAGTAAATATCATCATACGATTTACTTACAACTGGATCTCCTTCAAACTCTCTGTTGATAACCTTTAAAGCGTAATCTTGATATTCTACATCAAATTGTGATTGAATACCGATAAGTTTTCCCTGTAATCCGTAAATATCAGTAACTTCACTTTCTTTTAAGACATATACATTTATCATCAGATCTCCTTCAGTTGGAACTTCGATAAACATTCTCTTCATTTGGCCTTCATAATCGGGAATGATGACATTGGCCATAGCTAAAGCATATGCTAAAATGACGCACAATATTGATTGTAAAATCTTATTTAAATTATTTACATTAGGTAAAAAAGCAAAAATACAGAAAAATAAATTAACGCCAATTAATCCATAACCTAGATATTTAATATAATGCTCTGGCAAAAAGGTATAAGAACTGATTAAGCCATATAGCTTTATAGAATGAAATATAACACCTGTCATAACAAGCATCGAGACAGCATAAATGATCCACTTGATATTCTTGTTTCTTTTTATCTTTGATTTCTTCTTTTGCAATTCTTTTTCTTGATCTTCATTTAAATTTTGCATTTCAATTTTTTGTTCCTCTGATTTATTTTCAGCATATTCATCAACAGAAAATTGAATGTTGTTAGAACTATTTTCCTCATTTCTTTCCATCATAAAAAGCACCTCATTTATATTATACATTAATAAAAAAAAAAAGCATCTTTTTATATTTAGTGGTGGTCCGATAGGGATTCGAACCCTAGACCCACTGATTAAGAGTCAGTTGCTCTGCCACCTGAGCTATCGGACCAAATGCTTTATAATAATAGCACTAAACCATTCTCTTTTCAACAAAAAAAGAAAGAAATGCTTTAGAATATAAGTAGTATAAAAAGATATTTGGAGGTATGAAAAATGGCAATTTCAGATTTCTTTATTAAGTTATATATTAACATTTGTACTAAAGGAGATGCTATAAGAATCAGCGGTTTATCAACTCCTGAAAATATCACCCGGATTGACAACATCAAATATAACGAAGGTCAACTTTTAGATATCTATTATCCTAAAGGTACTAAAAGTCCTCTTCCAACAATAATTTCTATCCATGGAGGAGGTTGGGTATATGGCAGTAAAGATGATTACCAGTTTTTCTGCATGGATTTAGCTGCTAAAGGATTTACTGTCATAAATTTTAATTATCACTTGGCACCAGAATTCATTTATCCAACCCAGTTAACTGATTGCCTTGATTTATTTAAATTTATAGAAAAAAATTATCAGCAACATTATATTGATTTAGATAATTTATTTTTAATCGGCGACAGCGTTGGAGCTCAAATGGCTCATCAGCTAATGGTAATTCATACCAGCAAAGAATATCGCGATATTATGAATATTGGCTGTAGTAACCTCAAATTCAAAGCGTTAGGATTAAATTGTGGTATTTATAATATTGATTTGGTTAATAAAAATCCCATCCTCAGAGTATTTCTGTCCCCTTACTTTGGAAAAAATGCTAAACAATTGGGCAAACAACTTTATCCGTTACGATATCAAAATAAAAAATTCCCTCCTGCTTTTGTTTTTACCAGTAAAGATGACTTCTTTAAAAATTATCAGCAACCACTACTGGATAAACTAAGGGAAAATAATACCGAATATATTTTTACAGTTTACGGACAAGATAAAAAAGAAATGGTTGGTCATGTTTTCCACGTCGATATAAAAACTGCTATTGGACAAAAAGCCAATGAAGATCAAATCAATTTCTTCAAATCAAAAATAACGGCCAATGATAATTAATTGGCTTTTTTTATTAACTTTGCAATATAGAATCCATCTGAATCATAATCAAATGGGAAAATAGTCTTTTCACTTTCTAAAAAATAATTAGTGTTCTCTTTTAAAAACCATTCAATTTGTTTTTCATTTTCTTTTTTATTTAAAGTACAGGTAGAATACAATAAAACACCGTTATCTTTAATCATCAAGGCAGCTGTTTTTAGTAATTCTCTTTGTAAATCTACAAGATTATCCAAATCTTCAGGAGCAATAGTAATTTTTATTTCTGGCTTATGTTTTAAGGTTCCCAATCCACTGCAGGGGGCATCTAATAAAACAACATCAAAACTGTTTTCCTGATATTTTTCATTGATTTTTGTTCCATCACAACAAGAAGTAACTACATTGGTTAATTCATATCTTTTAACATTCTGTTTTATTAAATCAACTCTAAAATCGTAAATATCATTGCTCACCACTAAACCTGTTTTATTTAAATCAATTGCCAGTTGAACTGTTTTAGATCCAGGTGCTGCACATAAATCTAAAATTATCTGATCTTCCTGAACTCCAATTTCTTTAACCGCTAATTGACTTGATTCAGATTGAATGATTACCTGATTGTTTTTAAAATAATCAGTATCAATAATATTGCCTTGGAAATATAGACAACCCTCAACAAAACCACGATAAAATCTCTTATCTTTTAATAATTGTTTTTCATCAGTTAGTAGATTATTAACCCTTAGTGCTACCTTGCCATCTTTTAAATTGTCAAAACAGATTTTCTCACAAATATCTTTTCCATAATGGACAGTCCATAAATCTACCAGCCAATCAGGATGAGAGGTTCTAACTGCTAAAGAATGATTGTTAATATCATCTTTTGAAATCTTTCTTAATACAGCATTAACAAAACTGGCATAATTGCCACCCTTAATTTTCTTAGCAATATTTACTATCTCATTTACAGTGGCATATTCCGGTTTATCTAATAAAAGGAGTTCATAGGTTGCCATATCTAACAGTTGACAAATTTTAGCTGGAGGAAACTTTGAAACATATTTGCTCCAGACAGTTCTCACCAGACGATAATTTCTTAGGGTACCATAAACAAGCTGAGTAACAAGCGGCGAATTATCCTGACAGTTTTTAAGTACAATATTAGAGAACTTTTTATCAATAGTTATTTTACATAAACAGTTAAAAGCTACTTCTCTTTCACTCATCTTTTCATGCTCCTTAATCTAAAATATATGGGTCAACGTCAATCTGTACCGATACCTGACGTTTATTAATTGATTGGATTTCATACCAGGACCAAAGTTTTTCAATCAACTGCTGTTTGTCTTTAGACTTGATAATTATCCGATAGCGATATTCACCTTTAATTTTTAGAAGTCTTGAAGGACCCAAAACTCTGACGGTTTGATCTTTTCTAAAATAATCACTGCCATCAAAAGCTTTATCTTTAACAGTTTCATCATCCTTACCCGCAAATAAAATAGCAGCCATAAAAGTATATGGCGGATATTTAGCAGCGTGGCGATAACTCATCTCATTGTTAAAAAAAGTTATATAATCCTGTCTAACTGCTAATCTGATACCGTAATGGTTGATATCATAGGATTGAACATACACCTCACCAGGATTACTGCTTCGACCACTTCTTCCGCTCGCTTGAACTATCAAATCAAAGGTTGTTTCCACACTACGGTAATCAGTTCTATGTAACGGACCATCAGCATTGAAAATACCTACCAAAGTTACATTTGGAAAATCTAAACCTTTAGATATCATTTGAGTGCCGATAAGAATATCATACTTCTGTTTTTCAAAGCTACTTAAAATCTTACTGTGGGCATCTTTTTTTCTAGTTGAATCAGCATCCATGCGTACTAATCTGGCTTCTGGAAATTTTTTTTGAATTTCTTCAGTCAATCTTTGAGTTCCTACTCCATAGTTTCTCCACATTTTACTTTTACATTTTGGACAGGTAACATCATTGCTTTGACTATGACCACAAACATGACAGACAAGTCGATCATCATCTTTATGATAGCTTAATGCTACATCACAATGAGGACACATAACAACATAAGCACAATTAGAACACTTAACAATTGGAGTATAGCCTCTTCTATTCAGCAACAAAATTACCTGCTGTTTTTTATCCAATCTTTCAGCAATCGCCTTTAATAGTGGACCGGAAATAATATAATTTCCCTTTCTTACTTCTTTGCTCATATCAATTAAATAAGACCTCGGCAAATCCTGATTAATTCTTTTATCTAAAGTAACCAGTTGATATACATCCTTTATCGCTCTAGCATAACTTTCTAATGTTGGAGTGGCACTTCCTAAAATAAGCTTACAATTATGAGTTTCACTTCTTTTAATAGCGATATCTCTAGTATTGTATTTTGGCGTTGAATCCTGCTTATATGAACCATCATGTTCTTCATCAAGAACAATTAATCCGATATCTTTAAAGGGCATAAAAATGGCACTTCTTGTTCCAACTACAATTTTAACTTTCCCTTCTTTTACCAAGGTATATTGCTGATACTTTTCTTGAGCTGATAATCCTGAATGATAAATCGCAACACCGTTAAAACGAGACTTGAATCTATTTACCATCTGCGAAGTAAGAGAAATCTCAGGAACCAAAATTAAAACCTGCTTTTTTTTAAAACAAGCCTGTTTTGCCAGTTGTAGATATATTTCTGTTTTACCACTGCCAGTTAAGCCGTGTAAAAGAATAGTATTATTTGTACTGTTATTAATAATATCGATAGCTTTTTCTTGTTCTTCGGTCAAATTATAAGGAGCTTCATAAACTTTGAATTGCTCAATTTCTGCTTTTTTTTCTCTTTTAACTATTTCAATACAGCCACTATCTTTTAGCTTTCGATAACGATAATCGTTGACCTTCTTTTTGAAGTCCTTAAGCAGTAATTCTGTTTCTTCAAACCCATAGATTTCTTTAACCTCATCATTTTTAATAACAACCCAATTTTCCATTACTGCCTTTTTAGCACTGCTTACAGGTTTTAAAGTTGAAGGAAGCATAGCTTGAAAACAGGAAATAACTGGAGAAATTGTCTGTCTGCTCATCCACAATCCCAAGTTATAAAGTTCATCATTAATAATCGGCTCTTCATCAATTATTTCTTCAATTGGCTTTATATTATAACCTAGTTTAGTTTGATAAGTTTCTAAATCATCAACTTCAAAAGCCGAATCAACAAATCCGACTATTTTTTGTCCATTAAAATCAACTCTAACTCTTATTCCTCTTTCAATTCTCTTTTTACTTTGATGAAAATATGAAAAGGTATTGTTCAGTTGCATAATAGGATGTTCAATATAAACATTAACAATTGATACTTTCTTCATCCCTTTTATTTTACCATACTTGATTAAATATTTCCTTTTTCACCACACAAAAAAAGAGCAGAGAAATTTCTCTGCTCCGATCAATTAAAGATATTTTTTAATCTTTTTGCTTAAGCATATAATACTGATAAATGAAGTAATCATTGCTATAAAAAGTGGGTAAATAATAAAATCTCCCGTTTCCGGTACCAGGTGGTTGACTATTTCTTTTTCAATTACTTTCAAAAATTTTGAGGTATCTATCTGATGTTTCTGATGATCTAAAATATATCCTTCAGGTGCCTGAATTTCCTTCAGATAGTATTCTTCAAATAAAAATAGACAATTTTCAAATACTATTTCTCCTTTTTCATTGGTTGTTTTTTGAGCTAATAATTCATCATTTTGATTATACAGACCAAAAACCGCTCCTGTCAGGGGGTTGGAAATACTATCTACTTTGGTTACCTTTAAACTGATAGTCCTAGGTTGTTCAATACTTTTAATCACTACTGTTTCCTGCTCTTTAATTTCTACTTCATAAATATTTAAATCCAGATAAAAATTATCAGGAGCCTGAATTTCTTTAATGTAATATTGGCCAGGAGCTAAAGCTATAGTGGAGGTTTTACCATTTTCATCAGTAATTAAAACAGCTTCTTCATTACTGTTATTTCTATAAGCTGGTTTATTGCATGCTCTATCAATAAAAACCTGATAATATGCACCAGCTAATGAATAACTGCTTTCTACTGCACTTTCTTTCTCTAGGGTCAGATATCCTTCCATTAATTCTAATAAGTTATATCCTTCTTCCAAGGTGGTTTCGACTCTTCCTTTACCGTTTTTATCGGTAAATTCAATTGGCTTTGTGACATCAGAAGATACCCTGATCATAAAATCATCAGCTTTAACATAACCTGAAGGAACTTTGGTTTCTGAAACAATGTAAGTTCCAGCTACAAGTACTGAAATACCATCAACAACAAACAATTCATCTCCACTTATTAAATAATCTTGACTGAACCTGAAAATTCCTTTTTCATCAGTTTCAAAAACCCATTTTCTAATTGGATTTAAAGTACTGGCTTCTTCAACCGTCTGCAACAGCTGATTATAATATTCAACAGTAAATTGTGCTCCTTTTATTTTAAGATCATTTTTATCTTTTTTTGTTAACACTACCCTTATAGGATCAAATTCAACTTTTCCTTCAACATTCAAATTTACATAATCGTAATCTTCCGGCTGTAATAAAAAACCAAAAAACATATCTTGAGTTCCGTTTGTCTGATAATTTTCCCAGATATAAACGACAAAATCTTTTGGAGCATCAGGCTGTTTAATCACCCAGTTATAGTAATCACTTACTCCGTGTTGCTCCCAGCTGAGTTGCCATTTATTGTTTTGACCATATACTCTTCCTAAAACCACATGGGTAATATAAGCAGAAAGTGCTTCAACATTATTTGTTTTGTAGTAACTTGTTCCATCTCGGGAAGAAAAAGGAATATGATATTTTCCACTGGTAAATCCTGGCCACATATCTGGTCCTCTTCTGCCATAATATAAAACCTTATAAATTAAACGATTTGCTTCAGAATCTTTAGTTAGAACTTTACTGGTGGAAGTGGAAATTATATGCTGTCCATAATTTCTTATGGCAACAGGTGGAGCAATATGACAGACACCACATTCAAATACTCCTGTTCCATAATCAGTGGTCCACAATTTGTATTTATTGTTGTGAAAATACTGCCCTTTACTATTTCTTCCATATAGATCAGCAACTGTATTAACTGTTATCTCTTCTGGTAGATGAGTATTGGCATATAAAGCCACTTCATAAACTTCCTGATCTAAAACAAAACCTTTAGATGCTTTTATTTCCTTTATTCTATAGATACCATCTTCTAAACGGTCAACATATGGCTTTCCTGTTTTCTGGTTATAGCCGATACCATTTTCATCTATTTCAAAAATGGCAATAACTTCGTTGTTACTATTTCTGACTTCATACTCTGATCCTTGTAAACTGTATTCATTAGAATTCAAATTTATCAAATCTTCATATTCTTTTATCTTTTTTGTTAAGGTAAGATAATTCCCTTCCATTTTTTGATTTTCAGCCCATAAAAAAAGTGATGCATTACATAACATCACCATCGCTATTAAAAATATGACTATTGTTTTCTTCATTTTTTACCCCTTTCAGCATCCTGTTTTTTCATAATGCCCTTTCTCTTCTACTGCTGGTTGATACGGTTGATCTACCACCCAAACTTTTTCATCATAAGCTTCTCTATCTATCACAATCTCTTGGCCAATAACTTCTTTTGTTATTTTATAGTAATAACGATAAAACTCTTCTGGTAAGTTATTGAAGTATTCTTCTGGCAAGAAACCTTCATAATCATTTACGGTAACATATGTTTCATCCTCTCTGACAAAATAATAAGTTTTAAATTCCTGATAAATGTCTATCACACGTGTAACCGCTTCATGATGAACAATTTCGTAATGGCCCTGTTCTTGTACTGCGGGCTGATAGGCTACATCAATTACCCAAATGTAGGTACAACCATCTTCCTTGATTATTGTTTCTTCTTTTTCTATTAACTTTTGCTCTTCTTCTATTTGTGGCTTCTTATTATTTGGAATCTGAAGCTCAATAATTGGTCGATCATATTGCTCTTCTTTGTTTCCAGCAGTTAAAAATTTATCTTTTTTCTTCTTCAGATGACAATTTCTAATTCCTTTTATAAGAAACACTAAAATAACACAAAAAAAGAATATCGATAATATTCTTATAACTTTTTTCAATTTTTTCACTTCCTCCTAAAATTAAAAATAGATGTTTTGCATCTATTTCATATGCCATTTAATAATTACTGAAATCAGTTCTGCCGCCAAGTCAACTTCATCATTACAGATGACATATTTATATTGCGACAGCATATTCATCTCTCTTTCTGCTTTAGCTAAACGTTGCTGGACAATTTCCTCAGGCTCCGTTTTTCTACCTCTAATTCTTTTTTCTAATTCCGCCATTGATGGAGGTATTAAAAATATTGATAAGGCATCCGGACATTTTCTTTGAACTTCTTTTGCCCCTTCAACTTCAATTTCTAACAAAACGTTTTTCCCTTCATCTCTGAGCTTTTCAACATATTTTAAAGGTGTGCCGTAATAATTTCCAACAAATTCTGTCCATTCTAAAAGTTCTCCATTTTCAATCGCTTCTTTAAACTGCTGCTGACTGACAAAGAAATAATCTACTCCATCAGTTTCGCCTTCCCTTTTCTCTCTACTGGTCATTGAAACTGAATAAGCCAGATTTAGTGATTCGTCTTGAGAAAATTTAGCTCTTACTGTACCCTTTCCTACACCCGATGGTCCCGACAAAATAATCAGTAAGCCTCTTTTTTTCATTATTACTCACCTTTCTTTCTATTTAATTTTATTATACAAATTATAGTCTTTTTTTTCAATGTGGTATAATATTCAGTGATAATCAAAGGAGAGAAATATGGCTTTTGATGGAGTGTTTTTACATCAGGTTGTCAAACAGTTACAGCCTCTTATAGGAAAAAGAATCAATAAGATTTATCTGATTTCTGATACAGAAATCCTTTTCATCATCAAAGGATATCAATCATTTCAATTGATAATCAGTGCCCACTCTGTCTATAATCGTATCCACTTAACTGATAGAAGTTATCCTACTCGCCTATCACCAAGTAACTTCATCATCCTTTTAAGAAAATATGCTGAAGGCGGAATAATTAGAAGTATCACTCAAGCAGGATTAGATCGTTATCTGACAATTGAAGTTGATAGTAAAGATAAAATCGGTGATAAAATGAATGTTGAGATTTATGTAGAACTGATGGGCAAATATGCCAATGTTATCTTAGTAAAAGATAACAAAATTATTGATGCTTTAAAACATATTCCTCCTTTTGAAAATACTATTAGAACCATTCAGCCTGGCGCCCGGTTTATTGTGACCGCGCCACAGAAAAACAAATTAAATCCTTTTGAGATTGATGATGTTGACATTGAAGATAACTTAACTAAAAAACTGGTTGGTTTTTCACCACTTTTATCTAATGAAGTAAGTTATCGAATGCAAAGTCAAAGTTATCATCAAATCATGCAGGAAATTAAAGAGTCAACAAGTCTGTATTTGACAACTATCAATGAAGAAGAATACTTTCATTGTATTGCCTTGACTCATTTATCTGATGAACATCAACGATTTGATATTTGTGAAGGTTTAGATTATCTTTACTTCAAAAAAGAAGAAAGAGAAAGAATCAGACAGATAACCGGCGACGTATTTAAATTCACCAGAAGAGAAATTAACAAACTGACTAAGAAAATCGACAATCTGCTTATTTCCTTAGAGGAAGCTTTAGATTGTGATAAATATCGTCATTACGGAGATTTAATATTTGCCAATTTAGATAAAATAAAAAAAGGAATGAAATCGGTTACTTTGGCTGATTTTGAAGATAATCTGATTACCATTCCTCTTGATGAAAAACTGGACGGCAAAGGAAATGGAAAGAAACATTTCAATAAATATCGCAAACTTTCTACCGGTCAGAAATACATCAATGAGCAAATTGAGCTTACTAGAGAAAATTTAGAATATTTCCAACTTATCCAGCAACAATTAGAACGAGCTGATTTTAATACCGCTGCTGAAATTCGTCAGGAACTGGAAAATAATAATTATCTGAAACCGAAAACCAGAAGACAGAGAACTAAAAAACCAGTTGAACCAAATTACACCAGATTACAATACAAGGATAAAATTATTTTAATAGGAAAAAATAATATTCAAAATGAATTTATTACTTTTAAAAAATCTAATCGTTTTGATTACTGGTTCCATGTCAGAGATGGCTCAGGAGCACATGTAATAATTAACACTGCTAATCCAAATGAAGACGAAATCAGATTTTGTGCAATGCTAGCTGCTTACTTTTCTAAGAATAGACATTCCAGCAGTATTCCGGTCAATTATACCTTGATAAAAAATCTAAAGAAAATCCCCAACAGTAAAATTGGAAAGCTAATACTCAAAGAATATAAAACCATCTACATCAATGTCGATGAAGAAAAAATAAATGCGTATCTCTAAGATGCGCATTTTCATCAGAATTTTTATCTTTCAAACAACCTTAACAATTTCATTTTAATCTTCCCTGCTTTACCTGAATAAGGATGTTCTCTTAAAGGAAGATTTAATTTATTGCAGCCCTGTAAAACGGTTTGAGGATGAGTAAATTCGTCAAATCCCCATTTGCCATGATAAGCTCCCATACCTGAATGACCCACTCCATTAAATGGTGCTCCTTTAACCATCAATTGCAGACATACTTCATTGATACATCCCCCACCATATTGTAAAGTCGACATAACTTTATTAGCCCAAGATATATCCTTAGTAAAGATATACAAAGCTAAGCCATGCTCCCTATCAGCAATAATATCTAGCAATTCAGCTACTTTTTCATCTTCAAAAACTACAACCGGAAGTAATGGATTAAATAATTCATGTTTAACAATATCTTCATTAATATCTACCGGGTAAATAATGGTTGGAGCATACTTTAAGATTTCTTTATTTCCAAAACCGCCATAAACTATTCTTTCCTGATACTGGAAAGCTTGATTAGCACAACTCTCATAAGCTTTCCTGTTAACTAGTTTCGGATAATTTTCATTGTTAACAGCATCACCGATTTGTCTTTCAAATTCCTTTTTCAAAGTTTCTATAAACTCATCTGCTATTTCATCAGCTACAGCTACCTGATTAATGTTAATACAAACCTGGCCACTATTTAACAGTTTAAAGAATGCTATTTTTCTAGCCGCATCTTTAAGATCTGCATCTTTTCTAACAATACACCAATTACCATTTTCTCCACCCAATTCTAAAGCTACAGGTGTCAAATTTTCTGCTGCACTTCTCATTACATGTTTTCCCACTCTAGCTGAACCGGTATAAAATATTTTATCAAACCTTTGAGCTAAACACATATCTGCTACATCATGGCCACCATCAACTACCACAACGTATTCTGAATCATAAATGTCAGCGATAATTTTTTTTATTACTCTAGTACTGTTGATGCTTTTACTGCTGGTTTTGATAACAGCTGTATTCCCGCCAGCAATTGCGGCAATCAAAACTCCAAAAGTTAAAAGGAAGGGAAAGTTGTAAGGAGAAATTATCAGCGATACTCCATAAGGCATCTTATAAACCCTGGTAATTATACTTGGAAAACAGACTAAACCTGAATATAGTTTTTTAGGCTTGGCCCATTTTTTCAGTCCTCTTAAGGTTTCATTAATTTCTAAGATTACTGTCCCAATATCACAAAAAAATGCTTCAACATCACTTCTTCCCAAGTCTAATTTTAAAGCTTCAATAATATCGCTTTCATAATCAACCATCGCCTTTTTTAATTTTCTCAGTTGTTTTTTTCTAAAATTTACATCTAAAGTTGCTCCGGTTTTAAAATATCTTCTTTGTTTTTCGACTATTTCCTTAACAGCAATTTCATCGTACATATAAAGACCCCCCCATTATCTCTGGCGATTTAATTTTATTATTAATCTTTTTTTAACGTCTTTATTATACAATAAAAAACCTCCTCTAAGGGAAGTTTGTTTGTTATGGTAGCCCGTACGGGATTCGAACCCGTGCATGCATGCGTGAAAGGCATGTGAGTTAAACCACTTCTCCAACGGACCATTTTCGTCAATGCTTGTTAATAATATCAAGAAAAATGACGATAGTCAACTATTTTTTGAAAATTATCATTTTTCCTGATCAAAAGAAGTGCAGAAAAAGATCCTGGCACTTCATTGAATTTATTTTAACACTGATTTTCAGCTTTTTTTATTCTTTTTTTGACAATATTTAACCAACATTTGACAAAGATGATTATTTTTCGATATCCATAATCATTTTAACTCTTCTTTTATGTCTTTCTCCACCATCAAACGGTGTATCTAGCCAGGCATCAACAATTGCCTTAGCTACTTCTTCACCAACAATTCTAGCACCAAAACAAATGATATTAGCATCATTGTGAGATTTGGTCAACATTGCACTTACCGGTTCTGAAACGCAAGCTGCTCTGACACCTTTAACTTTATTGGCCGCTAAAGAAATCCCAATTCCAGTGCCACATATTGCAATACCACCATCAACCTCTTTATCTCTTACAGCTTCTCCAATTATCTTGCCAGCAATTGGATAATCATAACTTTCAGTACTATTTGTACCATAATTTACAACTTCATGCCCTTTAGCTTCTAAATGCTTAATTAATGCATATTTAAGTTCAACTGCAGCATGATCATTACTAATTCCTATTTTCATTTCTTCTACCTACTTTCTCAATATATAACAGCTGAAATAAACACCTGTTATCTCTTTTTCATCCCTTAATGTAAAATTAATATGATTAAAGATTATTTTTGTACCATCTTTTGTTTGGTAAGCTAAATCTATTCTGTCTGATTCACCATATTCATTGTATAGGCTCCACAAATAATCTTCAATATTATAACCATCAATTTCAAGGCTGTCACGATACTCTACATATTCCATTGATTTGTAACCTTCAACATCAACAATAGTATTAGGATTGCTATAACTGCAATATTTGTAATCTTTATTAACGTCATTAGAATCATATTGGCTGAAACCAAATACTTTTTCAAATTCATCGTCAGTAATTTCAGTGATATAGTTTTCTTTATTACTGGCAGGATATTTCAGATAATAATATATTGCTTTGATTTCCTGTTTATCTTCATCCGAAATATCTGGATTAGCAATAATTGTCTGGTCTTCCAGCATATTATTTTTAAGAAGTATCTTTTCCATTCTTCTAGTCTGAGAATAAAATGGTACATCAAGCATATTTAACGGACCAATACTTAATATGGCCACAATTAGCGCCATAAACAAAAACACATATTTTGGTCCTTTTTTGAAAAATGAAGAAACCACAAAAGCCAGACCAATAAGGTTAAACATAATTGACAGATATCTTGGAGTCGTCAAGCCATAAACACTGATTCTTAAAAATAAAGCATATCCCTGCATCAGAAAAATTGGTATCATCACCAGCCCACCATACTTTACATGGAACAGGGCTAAACCTTTTTCATTATCCTGACAACTCAGATAGAAAAGACAATAAAACAACATGGCAAATGAGGCAAACCAGTTAATTTTATTTATCGGCATTTCAAAGGTAATAAGTACTTTAGCTAAATAGATATATAAAATTACAATTAACAGATAATATACTGCTAAAGATGCCTTATGCAGAATGTTTTCATAAGTTTTTGTGATTGATAGTTTTTCTTCTCTGGTTGGAATATATGATAAAAACAATGAGTTAACCACAAATATTTCAAAAATTGCTGCAGTAATCAGGTATAGCTTTTCAAAATTTTCGAATCTATAAATCAGATATTCAAAAGCCAGCAGACAGATTGAAAGCCCAGCGACAATGGTTGTGACCATCACATAACAGTAAAGCAGGCTGCTGACCATTACCGCAAATAATTTCCTGTTATCTTCAATAAAATATAATAGATAGAAGCTGACACACAACTCAACCACTATTAAACCAGAGTAAGCTAAAATTACATAATTATTATCACTATAAAAATGTAATATTATGTAGCTGATAACAGCAACCATCAGTGAAATAGTTATGTTAATAATATTCCCCTTATTTATATTATGCTTTTCAGTTGCCAAAGTTAAAACAAAGGAAGTTAGCCCTCCTAAAGTACTGGCCATTACTAAATAAGCATATGGGTTATCAAAACTTTCAGTGATAATACAATATATTGTTGCTGAAGCAATAACAGCTAGAAAGATATTAGATAATAGAAATCTTTTAATACTTTCTAAAAATCTGTTTATCAGCTGAGTAAAAAATTCTTTAATCTTCTTCATTTTTTTCTCCTACCTGTTTTTTTCATAAATCAGTTTCAGACCATAGTAGGCTAAATCTGGATCATAATCATCAAATACATCCGTTTCAGGATAGATATATCTTCCTAAGCCTCCTGTGGCTATAACCGGGAAATCATGTCCTATTTCTTTTTTTATCTGTTTAATAATACCTTCTGTCAAGCCGATATAACCATAAACTATACCAGCCTGCATACTGTGAACGGTATTCTTGGCCAGGATTGTTTCAGGTTTTTTCAGTTGAACCTGAGGCAGTTGAGCTGTCATCTGCCATAAACTGTTGGCATAGATTTCTAAACCTGGCGAAATTATTCCATATAGAAATCTGCCCTTATTATCAACATATAGAAATTTGGTTGCCGTACCAAAATCAACAACCATACATTCACCATTATATCGATCATATCCAGCTACCGATACCGCAATTAAATCAGCCCCACAGCTTCTTGGATCATCTATACAGATCTGTAATCCTGTTTTAATTCCAGCAGCAACTATCAGTGGTTCGACATCAAACAGCTGCTTTATAGCACTAATCATATCATTGTTGATATTAGGAACTACCGAAGCCAACACTACATCTGTTATCTGACTTTCATATATTCCTTTTACTTCTAAAATTGAATGAATCTGTAATGCCAGTTCATCGCTTGTTCTTAGCTGTTTGGTGATAAAGCGAAAAGTTGTAATTAACTTTTCCTTATCAAATATCCCACAGGAAATATTGGTGTTTCCAACATCAATTGTAAGCAGCATTCTTATCTTTCCTCCCTCATTACTTTTTGAAGAGTTCTAACTATTGGCCAATTTAAAAACCCGGCAAATAGGGCTTCATAAACTCCATTTGTGGCTAAAGTCAACCACACAAACATCATTAGACCGCTTAATTGGACATTAAAAAGTTCACTATATTGTTTTCCAAAAAAGATATAAATCATTGACATAACCATCACCGTATGCGCAGTTGTCGCTATAACAGAAGAAACAACGATCGATAATCCCTTCGGCAATTTAGTTTTAATTAACAAATCATATAAAACACCAGCGATTACTCCCAATAGCACTCTTGGAACAATAGCAATCACTAAACTAAAGAAATTGCCGCTAAATTCTCCAATTGAATAAAAGGGAGTAAAAAACAATGATGCTGGCGAAGGAACTACTACCGCATAAATAGTACTGGTTAGTCCGAAAACTAATCCTAGAACAGCTCCCTGTTTTGTCCCTAATAAAATTGCAGCCAAAATCACGGGTATATGCATTGTTGTAATTTGAATCGGACCAATCGGAACAAATCCTAAAGGTGTCGATACCAATACAATTTCAATGGCAATAAACAATGCCAGTATTGCCATTTTGTAAGTTTTATTTCTTTTTTCCATTTCGTATACTCCTATCACTCTTTAAAAGATGCAATGTTTCACAAAATCATTATCCTACTTTTTAGCTATTTCTTCAATATATTTAATCAATTTACTACAGCTGGTAGTTTTATAACTATTAGGTAAATAAACCATATTTACCGAAGTAGAGATTGTACTGTCAACTACATTTCTAATATCTAAATCAGTATTTTTTTCCACACTACTCAACGGAACAAGACCAACACCCAAACCATTTCTCACCATTGAAATCGTCGTTCTGGCATCATCATTGAGACAAATATAGTCAAATGGTATATCGATGCTATCGAACTGCTGCCTGATTACTTCAATCCAGCGACGATATAAAACTAATGGTTTTTCTGATAAATACGTCAGATCTAAATTTTCAGGCAAATCTTTTCCTACTGCTACCAATTTATCTTCAAATAATTTAATCTGTTTAAAGCCACCATTGGGATATGGTTCTCTAACAAAAGCCACACTAATCGTTCCATTCTTTAAAAGTTCTAAAAGACGATAGGTATTAGCTTCGGTAATCTCGTATATTACCTTATCATTTGTCAAATGAAAATCAGATAAAATCTTAGATACTTTCTCTACTATTGAAGATATTATCCCCACTCTGACAACTTCAAAACGGCTGGCTTCTTTTATTTCCAACATTGTTGATTTGATTTGATTTAAAATGCTTTCAGCTCTTTGATATAAAATCTTACCTTCCTCGGTTAAGGTAATGTTTTTAGAGCCACGAATAAATAAACTGCAGCCTAATTCCTCTTCCAATAACTTCATCTGGGCACTAAGAGGTGGCTGAGACATATACAGTTTTCTAGCAGCAGAAGAAATTGAACCTTCCTGAGCAATGGTCAGAAAATAATTTAACTGTTTAACATCCATATTATCTACCTTTATTTTTGGACACCATAATGCTCATAACCATCTTCGACATAATATCTGTATAAATTGACTACATATAATGAGTCATTATAGAAAACCATGTGCATAACTGATAGAAGATTGTCTTCGGTTAAATTATAATATTGTAAAACTTTCATTTCATTTCGCTGAGCCTTGAATTTATCTTCAACATCACCATAGGCAGCAATTACTTCCGCTTCTGTTGCACCCCAGCCTATACCTTTGGCCAGTTTAAAATCATAGGCAATATCTTTTAAATCAACACCATCATATAGTTCAGGTGGCAAATTTCTAAAAACCAACCAGCAAATGTCACAATCTTTCATCTTTTTTATTTCATCAGAATTGTTTTCAAACTTAATATCAATTGATGCATAATAATTATTCTTTTCATAATAGTGATTATCATTAATCATCAAATAGAAATTATCACTAATACTTCCAGGATTGACATTTTCATTTAAATCAGGCGTTATTCTCCAACCATTAGCAGCAAAATCATCAAAAGACCAAGGAGTTTTATAAACTACTCCATTTAATTCGAACTCTAAATCTTTCCAATCTTGGCTGATGTGACCAGTTGTTGTTTTTTTATTACAACCAATTACACTTGAGGCAAGAAATAAACTTAAAATGATTATTAATAATTTTTTCATCATCATTTAACCTCCTATTCAACAGGATAACGGAATAATTCAATCATATATAATCCACCATCATAATAAATATGCATATTCATTTGTACCATCATATCACTAATCAGACTATAGTAAACTAATATACAAACATCTTCTCCATTATCAATTCTATAATTTTCTTCCACAGGACCATAGGCAGCAACTATCTCTTCTTCTGTACTTCCCCATTTAATTCCTTTTGATAACTCTATTTCATAACCTTTATCACTAACTTCGTCATCAATTTTAAAAAGAGCTATACTCCAGATGTTGCAATCTTTGATTTTTTTTGTTTCATTTTCATCATTTTGAAAATTTACATAAATATATGCATATAAATCTTGGTTTTCATCATAAAAACTGCTATTCCACATTTTATAAAAATTGAATGTAAATTCTTGAGCTGCTAAATCATCATTTTCTTCTAACTGCCAGCCCTTTTTGTTGAGATCTTGATAAAAAAGTGGAAAACTAAATTTTTCATTTCCAAAAACAAACTCCAGATCTGTCCAATCATCACTGAGACTAAATTCTTTGAGAATATTATTCTCTTCTGTTGTATTATTTTCTTCATCCGCTATTGTCTTATCACACCCCGCTAGAACTGTCATTAACAAAGCTAACAAAACTGCCAATATTTTTCTCACTTTCTGATTTCCTTTCCATCTAAATAATAATTATCCAAAAATTTATCGAATTTAAATTAATGATATATTACTCTCACTGAAAAAACAAATGTGAAGATTATCGCTTTATTTAATTATTTTAATCTAAGTTTTCAAAATTAATTGGACTGCGATGAAATGATATTGAACATAATCCAACATCTTCTCTAATAGTGAGCAACAACCAGCCATCTGTTGTCCCATCATTAAAACTATATCTCAGCATAACTGAATCATAATCGTTTTCAGCATCAAATTCATCTCCCAGTATCTCACTTGTTACTGATCTGTTACCATCTTCAACAGGACCGAAAGCAGCAATAATTTCTGCTTCGGAAGCAAACCAGCTGACTCCATTAGCCAACTCAAGATTATAAGGGTTATACATTACTTTGTTGTTTTCCCAATCAGATAGAATATGGAAATTCATAAAGACAATCTGACTATCTCTTATTGTTTTATCTTCTCCCGATCTGTTTTGGACACGTATCCAAAGAAAATCATCATCAACATATGAATAATCTTGATGTTTAGCATTTGTCATCTCTATATAATAAGTAAGATTCAGCTCATGGGCTTCAATAACTTTATTTGGATCTGTATCTGGAAGCCAGCCTTGTTTTTCCAATTGAGCAAAAGACCATGGATAAGTATAGATTACACCATCTAATTTAAATGAGAATTCTTGCCAATCTGTACTAAAATAATTTTTATTCTCGGCTTTATCAGTATCCTGATTATCGATGATATATTCATCTGTAGGTAAATAGTTCAAAGGCAGATCGTCACCAGCAAACCCTACTTGGCAATCCCACAATTTTAATCCTTCATCTGTTGGATAGACAACAACTAAATCTTTTAATTCTGTAGTATAAACTTTTCCATTATATTCAGTGTCATAAGCCGATAATTTTTCAATGACTATATACTTATCAGTCGCTTTGTAAACTGAATATTCTGCTGAATGGACTTCAGGAAAATCAAATGCTTCTGAATTTGGTTCAAACATTACATAACCATCTATTATATATTCTCCAAATAATTCTGTTATTTTAAATCTTCCTGTCCCAAAAACTTCATCTACTCTTTTTTGTAGTGCTGCAACACTGAAACCGGATTTTCCGTTTTCATTTTTTTCAAAATCATCTTTCTCCATAAATGTCTTGAATATATCAACATCATATTTAAACATTGCAATTAAATGTTTTAGGTTTTCCACCGGCCCCATCCATTGAATTACATCTGGATTTTCATAAATAGATTGTACATATTCTAAGGCCCTTTCTTCTGTTAATTGTACTATTACCGGATCATCTGAAATATTATTATCATTTTTTCCTTTGCATCCTACAAAACTTACCATTAACAATAAAACTAACAAGATTAACAAAAACTTTTTCATAATAATGTCTTCCTTTCTACACCTTATTTTATAACAAAACACTTAAAATAATATAAATACAATTTTAAATCATTGATAGAAAATCTCCTATATTTTTTTTATATGCCTGAAATAAATATTATATATTAAATATATATCTTTTTATGTTATAAGTAAATAAGAGGCCTATTTATGAAGACATTACAATTTTTTAAAAAGTATACCCTTCAATCATTGATTGCTCCTTTATTTAAGATGTTAGAAGCAATGTTTGAACTTTTAGTTCCTTTAGTCATTGCCCAGATTATTGATATTGGAATTGCCAATCAAGATAGCAGCTTTATTTTTTCTCAGGCAGGTTTACTATTTTTATTTGCGATATTAGGGTTTAGCTGTACTTTTGTCGCTCAATACTTCTCGGCTAAAGTCGCTGTTAACTATTCTGGCGATTTAAGAGAATACAGTTTTAAACACATACAATCATTGTCTTTTGAGCAATTTGATAAAAAATCATCTTCAACACTAATAACTAATTTAACCCATGATATTACCCAAATTCAAAATGGACTGAACTTAACCTTAAGACTGCTGTTAAGATCGCCAATCATTGTCTTTGGTGCTTTTGTTATGGCTTTTGGTATCGATAAAAAGATTTCATTGACTTTCCTATTTATCATTATAATCTTATTAATAATTGTTTTTTCAATCATGCTTTTCTCTATTCCTCTATATCAGAAAGTTCAGGACAAGCTTGATAAAATACTAAATTTAACTAGAGAAAACTTAACTGGAGCAAGAGTAATCAGAGCTTTTAATCAGCAGAAAAAAGAAAAAATAACTTTTGAAAAGAATAATAGTGAACTTGCCGCTTCACAACTTTTCGCAGGTAAAATTATAGCTCTATTTAATCCTGTTACCTATTTAATAATCAACTTTGGTATCATTTTAGTTCTTCAACAAGGTGCGGTAAGTGTAAATACCGGCACTCTAACTTCAGGGCAGGTTTTGGCACTATATAATTATATGTCACAAATCTTAATTGAGTTGATTAAAATGGCAAATTTAACAATTCAGATTACCAAAGCTTTGGCTTCCTTAAGAAGAATAGAAAATATCCTGGCTGTTAAAACTACTGAAGATTCTGGAACAATAAACCAATTAACTGATAGCGATATCATCATTTCCTTCGAAGATGTTTCCTTTAGATTTTTTGACAGTCATCATGATTCTCTATCTAATTTATCTTTTGACATCAGAAAAGGAAGTAAAGTTGGCATAATTGGACCTACCGGCTCAGGAAAAAGCACTCTGATAAACTTATTATGCAATTTCTATCAACCAACAAACGGCATTATTAAATTAGCTGAAAACAATATAACCGATTATTTCAACAAAACTCTCAGTCAACTTATTTCCTTAGTCCCTCAAAAAGCCAGTCTTTTTAAAGGTACTGTCAGAAGTAATTTATTATGGGGAGATAATAAAGCTGATGATGAAAATATGCAAGAAGCTTTAAAATTGGCTCAATGTGATTTTATTTATCAAAAAGAAGGTTTGGATACTGCCGTCTTACAAAATGGTTCAAACTTTTCTGGGGGACAAAAACAAAGATTGACTATCGCCAGAGCTTTAATATCTAAAAGCAAAATACTTATTTTAGATGACAGCTTCAGTGCCTTAGATTATGCTACTGAAAAAAAATTAAGGCAGGCAATCAACTCTTTAGATTACAACCCAACAATTATTATTATTTCTCAAAGGATTTCTTCCATCGCTCACTGCGATCAGATTCTTTTATTAGATGATGGAAAGCTTGTCGGAAATGACAACCATCAAAACCTGTTGAAAAACAATGTTCTTTACCAGGAGATTTATAAATCTCAGATTAAGGAGGCAAGTTATGAATAGATTAATCAAATATATCAAACCTTATCGATTTTTATTACTTGCATCACTTTTATTATCAATTCTAATTGTGCTATCAACCCTTTATGTTCCAGTAATTGTGGGAAAATGTATTGATCTTCTTATTTATCAAGAGGTAGATTTTATCAGCTTAAAAATACTTCTGATTACACTAGCCATCACTATCTGCATAACTGCCGGAAGTCAGTGGCTGCAAAATCTGATTAATAATCACACCAGTTATAACATCTGTCGTGACATTAGAAATGATGCTTTTAATAAAATTCATCATCTTTCTCTGGCTTATTTAGATAACCACACAGTAGGTGAAATAACTAACAGCATCATCAATGATGTAGATACTTTTAATGATGGACTGCTGATGGGCTTCAATACTCTGTTTACCAGTTTATTAACTATCATCGGCACCATTATTTATATGTTAAATATCAATATTTCAATCACTATTGTTGTTTGTTTTTTGACACCTCTTTCACTTTTGGTTTCCAGATATATCAGCAGCAAAACCCATTTACTATTTGTAAATCAGTCTTCTTTACGCTCTGATATTAACAGCTATGTCGATGAAATGATTTCTAATCAAAGGGTTGTACATGCCTTTAATCAACAAAAAAATACTCAAAATAATCTTTCTAAAATTAATGATTCATATAAAAATACAGCTGTAAAAGCTACCTTCTTTTCATCTCTTACTAATCCGGCAACTAGAGTTGTCAATGCAATTGTTTATGCATTTATTGCTACCTTTGGTGGATTAATAGTTATAAAAAATACCCTGTCTGTCGGTGCTTTATCTTCATTTTTATCTTATGCCTCACAATATACCAAGCCTTTTAATGAAATAAGCGGGGTTATTGTGGAACTTCAAAATGCGCTTGTCTGTGGTAACAGAATCTTCGATTTAATAAATCAGGAAAATGAATATGATGTGACTGCAGCCTTAAATAAAGAGGTAAAGGGTAATATTTCTTTAGATAGTGTCTTTTTCTCATATACCAAGGATAAACCATTTATAAAAAATTTATCTTTAGATATTAAAACAGGAGAAAAAGTAGCAATTGTAGGCCCTACAGGATGTGGAAAGACAACATTAATCAATCTGATAATGAATTTTTATCCAATTGATTCAGGCTCTATTACCATTGAATCTGTCGATTACTCAATGATTTCCAAAGCTTCATTAAGAGAAAACTTTGGAATGGTTTTACAGGACAGCTGGATAAAAAATGTCTCTATTAAAGAGAATCTGTTAATGGCCAAAGAAAATGCGACTGATAAAGAAATTATTGAAGTATGCAAAAAGTGTCACATTCATAATTTTATCAAAAGGCTTCCTAACGGCTATGACACTATCATAAGAGAAAATGACAGCACTATATCAACTGGTCAAAAACAGTTATTGTGTATTGCCAGAATCATGTTGAAGGACCCAAAAATATTAATTTTAGATGAAGCGACCAGCAACATAGATACCCGAACTGAAATCAGAATTCAGCAGGCTTTTGACGATTTAATGCAAAATAAAACTTCTCTAATAGTGGCTCATCGTTTATCAACTATTCAAAATGCAGATATCATCTTAGTAATGAAAAATGGCCAAATTATTGAAAAAGGGAAACATCAGCAGCTGTTAAATCAAAAAGGTTTCTACTACAATCTTTACAATGCCCAATTTGAACAATAGAAATCTATTTTTACTTCTGGTTTTTGCTTTATTCTCTTTAAATTAATTTTCATCATCGTCTTCCTTCAGCAAATCAAACATTTTTTGTTTTAGCTGTGGATCTTTTTTTATTCTTTCAACTACTCTTCGCGCTCCATCCATCAGTACTGTCTGCTCACATTCTGATAACTGCTCGATTTCATCCCATAAAAGAAACTCAGATGGATATTCTTTCTCTTTTGTACCACCTACACTATCGGTCCATTTATCACGTACAAGAATACTTTTTTCATCCAGTTCATCAGGTAAACGATAAACAAACACTTGAGTAATCTCAGTATTTAATCCTACTGGATCAAGTGGCGATTTATAGACCTTATCGGTATAAAGATAGCACAATTTAGACATATCTTCACTTTGCTGTTTTAATCCAAGAGCAGTTTCAGGGTTATTGGATTTTAAACCCGAAGCTTTAATTCTTATTTCTTCCTTATATTCTCTTTTAGCAGCTGAGATAAAGATATCCTCATTAAGAGGCTCACCAATTTTTATATTATCACTATCCTGTTTTTCACAATGACCGCCTTGAAAATCAAGCCATCTTTTCTTTATTTTTGGTGATTTTGCTAATTTCTTATTTTCCGAAGGTAATAAATCATCTATATTTTCATTTTTTACTGCCATAGTTAAAAGTTGACTGGATTTAGTACTAATCAGAAAACGTATTTGTTCTTCTATATTTTCATGCGAGCTTTCAGTATCTTTTTTTGTCACCAGTAAAATCACAGAAGCATGCAGAATTGGATCTGTAGGGTCATGCAGTCTATCCTTGTTATAAAAACCTTTAACATTGCCATCACTATCAAGTCCTGGTATTTCGTCTTGAATTATTTCTAATTCTGGATTGAATTGATTTTCTATGTTCAACAACTCGTAAAGTTGTAAAATAACTTTACATTCTGTTGCTCTTTTCAAAAACCTGAACAAAATAGTACCTACAGTATTGGCATTCACACCTAAAGTTCTAGCAATCTCAACATTGGTCATTCCATAATAAGCATAAAGCAAGGTCATTTTTTCTGTATAAGAAAGAACATTTACAAAAGCAGAATCAGCTGTAAGCAACTGAATAAATAGTGACTTTTCATCTGAAAGATGCACTTCTTTTTGATGAGCCTGCATCTGTTTTATGTCACTGCAGCTATAGTCACAATGAAGACAGATATAATTCCCAGTCAAGCGATAGAAATAAAAGCGATTTTCTATTTCATTTAAATGGTCAAATTTAAAATGATTTTCCATATCCTGTTTCTTTTCAGCAGTAAAATCACACAGTGGACAGATATAACCCATAGTTGAAATTTTACCATAACGAAAAGTTCTGACACTTCGATTATTATGGATTTCTTTTAAATGTTGTTTCATCTGATAAGCCTCGTTACATCTAAAAGAGTCACAAAGTGGACAAATATATTCTTTTTCGGAATAGTATCCTTGACTTAATTCATTATATGTTCGAGTTTTAATATCATAAATATTCATTGTAATATCCCTTTCTTTCAAAGCTTTTTTTTATCTTTTCAATCTTCTTTGGTATATCTTCCCTCATCATAAGACGACCAAGTCCATCTTCAAAACGCATATGTGCCGTCATTTCATGTCGTCTTTGCCATTTATTTAATAGTTTTTCGTAGCTGACAGCTTTATTAGGTAATGGAATGATTGTTTCTTTTACATTATCCTGAGTTTTTAAATTGCCAGAAGCAAATGGTATGGCAATAATAAAAAGTGCTGCTAATTCTCTGTTATTCGCACTATCACATGGATAAAAACCGGCAAACTTTAAGTCATGCTCACAGAAAGGATTACTTTCTTTTTCATTAAAACAGACTTCTTCTGACCATTCTCTAAAGGCTTGTTTTCTTATAGTTTCTTCACTTATTTCTTTGTTTTTCAGTTCAATTTCAGATAGTGCATCATATACACAGTGACCTCCAGGTATATCAAGACATATTTTGGGAAAATCAATTTCTGGATATTCAAAGCTGTTTTTCGGATATTTGTTTATCACCATTATCTTATCATCTTCATAAATATACACCCCAAGGATTAAAACTGTTAAATGACGATATTTGGCTTCATTTTCCTTTGTCCGGGGAACCATAATCTTTTCAAAGGTTATTGGAAATGAAGTTCTTGTAAGATTTTCATCGGGTATAATAATCAGATTTTCAGTATTCATTTTCAATTTTTCCTATCTTCTTTATTACCAACGCGAATCAAATACCATTGTTTGTTTTTGCAGGCCAGCAGGCTATTATCTTTTCGATAATCATTAGCATCATAATAAAACTCGTATTCTGGAGTTAGAACAACATTGCCATCTCCATCAGCAAGTCCAAAAACAATATCAGCATCTAAATCAATCTTAACAGCTACATAATACGGTGATAAAGGTGTTGATGGATTAAAGCTGTTGTAATCTTTAATTTTATAATAAGAATTTTTATTTTCATCATAAAAATACATATAATCCAAATAATTTACATTTTCCCAATCATAACAGACACAGGCTATTTTACCAGTATTGGTCATTAAAACATCTCTCAAATCTTCTTTAAAGATTGCCTTGCCACTTCTATCATATAGTTGCCAGCGATCAATAAGATGATCCTCATGATGCTTGGCAGCTAACATATACTTCCCCACAGGTCTTATCTTCGCATATTCCATTTTTAAGATCATATTACCTTTTTCATCCTGATATCCTAATCTTTCTTTTACCACCTTTCCATTTTCATCAAAATTAGTGGTTGTAATTTTTCCCTTAAGAAGGCTAACTATCTGATTTTCATCTTTATCCCTATTAAAATTATATTCTAAAATAGTTTCATCTTTTTTTAAAAAGATAGGTTTTTCTGATGGCTTAAAGCCATCTAATTCTCTTTGTTTCCATCTGTTTTTTAACCAGTTGCCTCGATAATCAGTAATGTTAATCTGATTATTTTTTTCAAAGACCAAATACTGTGGGCTTTGATATTGATGCTCTGGAAAACTGGCAACACTTTCCTTATTGCAAGCTATTAGTTCATCGCCATAAATATCATATGCTCCCCATAAGTTGTTTTTGCGAACAATAAAAACCATAACCTCATCTACTTTTTCTGTTAAATCATTTTCTTTTACTTCTAAAAAACGAATTTTCAGTTCATCGCACTCTAAAGGCAGTATATCCTGACCGGCAAGATTGCATACGCCCCAACGATTATTTAAACAATAAATCAAACGATCCATATTTGAGTCTTTATAGCCAGAATAAATAATGATTTTAGTACAGTCACATGGTAAAATCACTTTTCCTGAATAATCTAAGATGCCATAATAACGATTAGCTTTTTCATCTGATCTGCTGATTTTAATAAAACGATCTGTATAGCCATCAATTCTTTCATAGCTGCAAGAAATAGCCAAATTACCATCTAAATCAAGTAGACCTTGCAGTCCTTGTTGGTTTTCAATTAATATGCGACCATACCAGATATTGGGTCTCAATTTTTCTTTGTTAAAGTCATAATAACAATTAATATCCTTTATTTTACGAGTCAGGTATTTGTAATCAGGGAGTTTAATGATTTTTATTTCTGCATTTTTGTACATATTGCCTCCTTTTTTCTCAGCTGTCAGCTGATAATCTACCAGTCAAAATCGTGAGCTGCGATAACTTTGCTAATTTGCTTCATCCTAATTTCATCAACAGACATTACCTCAGAGCGAAATAAATTGATAATGTAACGGACTCCATCAAGAAATTTATAGTTTACTTCTTCAAAAATATTCTTGAAAGTCGCCTTTTCAGGCAGCCTGTTTTTAAAGTTCTCATTATCAAAAACAACTACATTGTCAGCAACTGATTCCAAATCAATGATACTCTTAAATGAGCATAATCTTTTCTCTTCTGTTTCTATAGCAAAAGGGGTTGTTACCATACAAACAACATACATACCCAAATCCCTGGCAATTTCAACAATCACTGGTAGCGCACTTGTAGCTGTATTTCCTCCCAACCCTGCTATAAGAATCAAAACTTTACCATCATATAAGATATCTTTAATTTTTTCTTGACTGGCATAAGCGCTTTTTCTCCCTAATAATGAATTATTAATTAATTCGTCGGTTTTTAATAAAACCTTATTAGCGCAAACATTAGCTTTTAAAGAATCTTCATCAGTATTCATAACTATTAACTGTGCTTCAGATAATCCTTTTAAAATCATAAAACTTACAATGTTTGAACCAGCTCCACCAACTCCAACTATTTTTATCTTATTCACTTAGATATCTCCCCTTAAATTTATCTGTTAAACTATCCTTTTTTAAAAGAGGACATTTTTTATTTCTTTCAGCTAAGGTATGCTCTTCAAAGCCATAATCAAAACGATACAGACCCTCACTTCTACAACTGCATAAAACCATTTTATTTGCTTTACAGATAATAGTTTTATCAAATACATCAGTACCTTCTAAATCGTCATACTCTCTAAAATCTTCTGTAATATAAACAAAATTACAGTCAGCACATTTTGCAGGTATTTCTTTTAAGCTTGTAGCAACTTCAGATCCTTTTGCATCTTTGTAAAATACCGTTTTACTCATCATATCTCCTTCCTGACATTTTATCTGATGAACTCCTATTTTTTTATCTCCTCTAAAATTTGTTTCCACTCTTCTTTACAACAACTCATCGTACTTTCAGGTATTACTTTTACTAAAGCTACTATTTTAAAGCGATGATCCTTTTGATAAGAAAGATTACGAACCGTTAAATTTTTTAAAATTCTAAAGCAAGCCAGCCGATTAAACTCTTCATCATAATGCAACAGCAAATTTACAAACTGTTTTGGAATACAATAATTTATATAGTGAGCCAATGCATACTCGAAAGTATAATGACTTTTATAAAGATAAAACCTATTTTTTACAGCCAATTCCATTACCAGTGCAAAAATCGTCTCTATATTTTTCGCTTCCGTAAATTTACCTTTTTCAAGGGCTCTATCTGGATTAGCGCCAGAAAAAGCAATATAGTGATATCCACAGTTTACCAATATTGATACTGCCTCTTTATTCAGCTGCGTTTTTGAAATTGTACTCTTATTTTCATCCAACATCATCAGAAGAAACACTAATGCAAAAGAAGAAAAACGATAATGATTTTGAAAATAAATCGGAAAGTATTTTTCCCATAAGAGAAATTTATTCTGATCTTTAAGATTACTATTTAAATATTGTTTTAGCAGGTCAATATGTTTCAGGCCGATGGGATTAGTATATTTCCCAAAAGAAAAATAATCTTCCAGTGTTTGGGAAACTTTTAATATATAGGCTTCCATTTTATTGCTGATTGCTGCAGATTCTTCAAAACAACTTTCTGCCCATAAATCTAAAGCTTTAAACAGCACATCCTTTAACTGTTGAGATTTATCAATATCATGACAGGATACAAGATGCTGCAGGTTGACATTATCAAAATCCTGATTATCATGAATATATTTCTCTATAGCATTTTTCATTTCCGGTTCATACATTCTTGATATGAAATCACGATAACTGTCATCTTCAAAAAAACTTTTAACTATCATCAGTTTTTCTTCAATCATTTTAACGGTTCCTTAATTTTTTTACCACAGACCAGACATTTTCCGGTTAAAATGTCAAGGTATTTTTCACAACTATGGCCAGTTAAACGTAATCCTTTTGCTATTTCTTCTTTGTCAACACGGCAACCATAATAATCGCTATAATCCTTACCATCAAAATCACTATAGAAGGTTGCCCCTGTACTATCTTCAAAAGCTTCAGAAGACCCGCATCTCAGACAAGCAACATTCACTCTTCCCAAACCTGAGTAATTGCTGTCAGAGGCAATGACATGATGAGTTTTACCACATACAGTACAACGACATTTTGAGTCCAGATGCCTGTAGCAATCATGAGTGCTTTTACTCTTTTCCATATTGTTCTCCTCTCATTTTTATTTGCTTATTAATTGTTTCATTTCAGTTACTGAGCTATTTTGTAATCTAATTATAACAATATCCATATCATTGTCAATATATTTTTAAAATATTTTTATCAAATACATTTATTTATCATTTTAACACCGTCACAGAAACAAAAAAACCTTACCATTTTGTAAGGCTTTAATTTAATAAGTGGTGCACCGAATGAGACTTGAACTCACACGATATAAATCATACGCTTCTGAGGCGTACGCGTCTACCATTCCGCCACCGGTGCTTTTATGGACTAACGATATTTTAGCACCTTTTCCTGTAAATAGTGAGCAAAACCATCTTCATCATTTGATTTTTCAGTAATATCATCAGCATAAGCTTTAGTCTCATCCGATCCATTAATCATACAAACGCCGACTCCAGCAACTTCCAACAATTCATTATCATTGCTGATATCACCAAAAGTCATTACATCCTTTAAATCAATATTATTCAACTGGCAGAAATTTACTAAAGCATCTCCTTTATTCGTTCGATAGTCAATAAACTCCAACATCGTCCTTTGAGTTTTGACAGTACGATAAGTCGCTTTTTCTTTTTTGTTTTCTTCAATATATTTTTCTAAAGCTTCCATTTTATCTTCATCAACTCTAATCATTAATTTAGGACGGTCTTTGTTAAAAATTAATGAACCATCAGGGCTTACTATAAATGGCATTTCATTTCTTGAACTACTGGCAACAGTGGCTTCATCTTCCTTTAGACAGACCATATTTCCATCATCATAAACAAAAGGATTTACATCAAGTGGTTTTACCAACTCACAAATTTCTCTGACATCTTCCTTAGACAGGCTGTGATAATCATATCTTTTATTATTGATGCCATCATAAAGTTGAGCTCCATTCATTCCGATAAGAATATCAAACTGCTTTTTGAAACCCCACTCTTTATAATAATGCATTACCTGATTATCAACACATCTGCCAGAAGCCAACCCAAAGAAAATACCTTTTTCCATTAACTGATCTATCGTCTTTTTAGTAACATCAGTCAATATTCTTTTATTGTTTGTTAATGTTCCGTCAATGTCCGCTACTACTAATCTAATGTTCCTATTCATACTACTTCCTTCATCTGGTGTGCCCGACAGGAATCAAACCTGCATCTTCTCGAATCGGAATCGAGTGTTCTATTCATTAAACTACGGGCACGTTTATGAAAATATTATATCATAGTTATATATTTTTATTTACAATCTAATTCCACTACACCTGAAGCAATCAAGTTGTGTTATATTAAAATCTAAGAACAAGGAGGAAACTTATGATAATTTATTGCGATAGAATTTATATGGAAGATGGACTAAAAGATGGTTATCTGATTGTTGAAAATGGAAAGTTTGTTGAATTCAGACCTAAAGAAACAAATCTGAAAGTAGATAAAGATTTTTCAGGTTATCGAATAATCCCTGGGATAATTGATACCCATAATCACGGATGTTTTGGTTATGATCTGTTAAGAGGGAAAAACAGTTCTTTCAATCTGACCGGCTATTTAAAAGCTTTGGCCTCTAGCGGTGTTACTGGTGTTTTCCCTACTTGTGCTACCGATGTAGAAACTATTGAGAAAATTGTCAATTATGTTGATCCGGAAAAGAAAACTCCTAATATCCTTGGAATTCATTTAGAAGGACCCTGGGGTGCCAGAGTCGGAGAGAAAGGGGTTAATACCGGCTATCCAGAAGTTGACATGACACTGGCCAAAAAGTTTTTAAAAGCAGCTAATGGAAAACTGAAATTGATAGATATCGCTCCAGAAGTAGAAGGAGCTCTTGAAGCCATCAGATTTTTCACTCAAAATGGTGTTAAAGTAGGAGCCTACCACACTAACGCGAACTACGCTCAAGCCAGTGCCGGTATTGATGCAGGTATTACTGTAGCGACCCATTTAGGCAATGTCATGACCGGCTTACATCACCGAGATATTGGAACACTTGGCGCCTGTCTAATGCGTGATGAAGTAGACTGTGAAATTATTTGTGATGGTTTGCACATCTGTTTTGAAATGCTTGAATTATATTTCAAAGTTAAGGATTATTCGCGCTTTATAATGATTTCCGATAATGTCAGTTTTGCCGGTTTACCTCAGGGAAAGTATAAAGGAATGACTGATGATCCAGAAAGCGATAGACAATTCATCTATATTGATGAAAAAGGCTTTATCTTATCTGAAACCGGAAGGATCTCAGGAAGTTCAAAACCTATAATATTTGGTATAAAAAACCTGGTTGAAAAACTTAACATTCCATTGGAAATTGTTATTACGATGTCTAGCTTAAATCCAGCTAAGAAATATGGTCTGGACAAAGAAAAAGGAAGTATCAAAATTGGTAAAGATGGAGATTTTGTAGTTATTGATGATAACTATGATGTCATTGAAACATATTGCCAAGGAAATAAAATATTTGATATCCAAGATAACAAGATACTTTACAATAAAGATTTTATCAAAAGTCGTAAGTTATCCTGACAAAGGGGCTGTAACGAAATAGTTAATTCGAATAATTTGAATTAGTTCTATTAAGAGGTTTCGGCCTCTTTTTTTATAAGGTTAATAATTATATGAAATATTTGTAATTTTTAGGTAATTATTACCAAGAAAGCTCTAATCTAAGCATTATTAAAAGAACTTCTACTGTTTTTACGATAATCCAACTATGCCTTTGGCAGTATTCGATACTTCCTGTTATGGAATTTCGATAAATTATATCC